>Ga0075425_100001054_pt1 | contig 26527 bp, 26 predicted proteins | sample SoiMethybrSBSTD4_FD_75300 | JGI IMG/M metagenome (GOLD analysis project Ga0075425, IMG submission 75300) | Bulk soil microbial communities from a Populus tree surrounding site in Tennessee, USA - Soil MetaG P. TD hybrid SBSTD4 | ecosystem: Environmental > Terrestrial > Soil > Tree plantation...
GGCGTCGACGGCTACGTGCCCCTGCACGACGGCTGCGCCGGCCACGAGCGGCTCGCCCGGGCTGCCGGGCGGCCGGTGCTCGCGGCCGACGCCTCCGCGCTTGCGACCTGGGCGGCCGCCGATACCCGCCTGGCCGCGTAGGCGTCACAACTTCGCAACAGGAGTGCAACGGCCCGCGTTCGGGGTCAGACCCCGATTGTCGACTAGGGCTGGCCGCGCCGGCCGGTGACCGCCAGGCTGGCGGCTCCGACGACCATCACGACGGCCGCCGCCCACTCGATCCGGGCGCGCAGCGGGTGCACCTTGTGCGTCTGGCCCTCCAGGCAGACGCCCACCTTCGGGCAGCGGGTCGGCGCGGTCTGGTTCCAGGTGTAGGTGCCGAGCACGGCCAGCGCCACCGCGGCGATCGCGGCGATCAACACCGCCCGGCTGCGCAGCCGTTCGCGCATGACGGGAAGCGTACCGGGCGGGGTTACCGGATCAGCGGTGGGCGGCGTGGGCGCGCTCGTTCAGCATGCCGATCATGCCGACGAACACGAGGCCGACCGCCAGCGTGCCGGCGCCGACCGTGAGCGCCGCGCGGTCGGATGCGACGCCGATCAGCCAGTAGTACAGGGTGCTCGAGAAGCCCGCCACGATCACCGCGGAGCCGCCCAGGATCGCCATCGTGCGCGCGAGCGAGAAGGCGGCATCCCCGGGCATCAGGGCCGACGCAGACATCTGGATGCCGAGCGCGGCGGCGATGACACACCCCAGCGTCGCGAGAACTGCGGTGGCTGCGGCCCACTGGGCCAGATGCTGCAGCAGGTAGACCCCCACGAGCGCAACTCTACCTCCGCGTGCGCCCGCAGTCCCGGGGTCGGGAGAAACACCCCTCGGTCCGAGGCCGAACCCACCCGAACGGGTAGTGCGTCAGGGTGCGGCCGCCTGTCCTGCCCGGTATCCGGCGGTGTACCCGCGCTCGTAGCTCCTCTTGCGGAGCGCGTCGATGCGGCCCCGGACGTTCCCGGCATGGCTGCTCCGCTCGCTCCCGGCGGTCAGCCCGCGGACGTAGGCCTGGCCCTGGAGCCGGCGCACGACGGCGGGCGTATAGCGCGTCCCCGTGGCGTTTCCGGCCGACCACGCGGCGACGCCGACGACCGTCGCGAGGAGGGCGGTGAGGCTCAGCCACAGGACGATGCCCGCGACCGAGAGGCGCGTGATCGACTCGGAGACATGCAGAGATCCGTACATGGCGGACTTCCCCCTTCGGCCGGCGCCGGCCGGATTCCTGCAAAGTCGTCAGTCCCCCAGATCGGTGAGGGCGGCGTCGAGCCGGGCGAGCGATTCGTCCCGCCCCACCAGCTCCAGGCTCTCGTAGAGCCCCGGCGAGACGGTGCTCCCGGTGAGCGCGACCCGCACCGGCATGAAGAGGACGCGCGGCTTCACGCCCTGCCGCTCGCAGGCCGCGTGAAGGGCCGCCTCAATCGCCTCGGCCGCCCACGGATCGACCCCGGCAAGTGCCTCCCGGGCGGCCCGCAGCGAGGCGGGCGCGCGCTCGTCCTTGACCACCTTCTCCCACGCGGCCGGATCGCGCTCCGGCGGCCCGAACAGGAATCCGGCCAGGCGCGGGAACTGGCCCAGCACGCGCATCTTCTCCTGCACGAGCGGCGCCGCCTCGGCCACCTGCTCGGGCCGGTCGGCAAGCGGTGACGCGGCGGCCACGAGGTAGGCCTGCAGCTCCTTCACGAATGCGCCGGGGGCAAGGGCGCGCAGGTGCTCGCCGTTCAGCCACTCGAGCTTCTCGGGGTCGAACACGCCCGGGCTCTTGGTCACGCGCTCGAGCGTGAACCGCTCGATGAGCTCGGGCCGCGTCATGAAGTTCGTGTGGTCGTCGAAGCTCCAGCCGACGAGCGCCAGGTAGTTCACGAGCGCGTCGGCGATCACGCCCGCGTCACGGAACTCCTCGACCGAGATCGCGCCGTGCCGCTTCGAGAGCTTGCGCTTGTCCGGCCCGAGCACCATCGGCAGGTGGGCGAAGACCGGCTCCGGGGCGTCGAGCGCGCGGTAGAGCGCCAGCTGGCGAGGCGTCGACGGCATCAGATCCTCGCCGCGGATGACGTAGGTCACGCCCATGGCGATGTCGTCGAACGGATTCGCGAACTGATAGGTCGGCGAGCCGTCCGGGCGCAGGATCACGTGGTCCCCCTGGAGGGCGTTGTCCCATTCGACCGTGCCGTGGACGACGTCCTCGATGACGGTGGTGCCGGACTCCGGCAGGGCCAGCCGCACGACCGCGGGCCGGCCCTCCGCGGCGAGCGCCTCGAGCTCGCCCGCCGATGCGTGGCGGCAGCGGCCGCTGTAGACGAGCGGCCGGCCGTCGGCCTGGCGACGGGCGCGCTCCTCGGCCAGCTCGGCCTCGGTGCAGTAGCAGCGGTAGGCCTTGCCCTGCGCGATCAGGTCCTCGGCGGCGGCCTGGTAGAGCCCGTAGCGCTGCGTCTGCCGATAGGGCCCGTCGTCCCAGTCGATCCCGAGCCAGCGCAACACCGCCTCGGCGTGCTCGACGGCGGCCTCGGTCGAGCGGGCGACGTCCGTGTCCTCGAACCGCAGCACGACCTTGCCGCCGCGGCCGCGGGCGAAGAGCCAGTTGAAGAGCATCGTGCGCACCGTGCCGACGTGGAAGAGCCCGGTCGGGCTGGGCGGCATGCGGACGCAGACGGGGCGGGACACGGCGGATCAGTCTAGATGGTGAATCCCTCAGGGCAGGTTCTGGTCACGGACGAACACGTCCGGGCCAGGGCTGCGGTCGTTCGAGACGAGGTTGCCCGCCCAGGAGGAGAAGGCCAGGAACCGTCCGTCGGGGCTGAGGGCCGCCGGCGCAGAGCCGTCGTTGCCCTGCGTGCCGTCCGAGGCCAGGCTGGCGATGAAGGTCGTCCGCAGCGACAGGTCGCGGATGAACACATCGGTGATGCCGTTGGCGTCGCCGGCAATCAGGTTGTCGGCGAGCGAGGCGAAGGCGACGTAGCGGCCGTTGCCGGAGATGACCGCCGGGCCCAGGCTCTCGGCATTGGCCTGCTGGCCTCCATCGCCCACGCTCACCCGGCGCGTCGTATGCAGGACACGGTCGCGCACGAAGATGTCGAAGGCCCGGTTCGTGTCCGCGGAGACGAGATTGGCGGCGTCGGAGTGGAAGACCACATAGCGGCCGCCGGCGCTGACGGCGGGGGCGTTCGAGCCGGTGTGCGTGGAGGCTTCGGCAGCCTGAGCGCCCGAACTGGCGACGCTCACCCGTCGCGTCGTGCCGGTGCGCCGATCGCGCACGAAGATGTCGGACAGACCGTTGGTGTCGCCGGAGACCAGCGTCGATGCCGGTGAGGAGAAGACGACGTAGCGGCCGTGGCGGGTCAGCTGCGGCGCGTCGCATTCCGCGTTGGCCTGCCGGCCGCGGCTGGAGAGGCTCACCCGCCGTGTCGCCCCGGTGGCGCGGTCGCGGACGAAGATGTCCGAGACGCCGTTGGTGTCGCCGCGTGCCAGGTTGGTGGCGGTCGAGGAGAAGGCCACATAGCGCCCGTCGGCGGAGATCGTCGGCTCATCCGAGCGGGCGTTGGCCTGCGTACCTGCGGTGGAGATGCTCACCCTGCGGGTCGTGCCGGCGATGCGGTCGCGCACGAAGATGTCCTGGGCATGGTTGGTGTCGTGCCGCGCCAGGTTGGGGGCGTCGGAGCCGAAGACGACGTAGCGGCCGTCGGCCGAGATGCCGGTCGCATGCGAGCCGCCGAAGGGATCGGCCGTCGCCTGTGCCTGGGCCCCGGCGGTGGAGATGCTGATGCGAGCCGTCACTCCGGTCCGGCGGTCGCGCACGAACGCGTCGGTGCGCTGGTTGGTGTCGTGCGGCACCAGGTTGGTGGCGTCGGAGTTGAAGACCACGTAGCGGCCGTCGGCGCTGATCGCCGCGGCGTAGCTGTAGAGGTTGGCCTGGGCGCCTTTCGTGGAGACGCTCTGCAGAGTGGTCGTGCCGTCCGGCGCTGCGGCGGCGGCGAACGGACAGGTGAGCACCAGCCCGGAAGCACACACCCCAATCGCGAGCCTGTTCATCGCAGCCCTCCTCGTCGGATGGCCCTCACTCTGGCGGCTTCCGGTGACATCCACGTCGCGCCCTCGTAACGGTTGTCGCACAGCGCGCCGAGCGGGGTGCCCCGACTACGATCGGCCCATGCAGTACGGAGCTCATCTCGGCGTCGCCGGCGGCGCATACAAGGCGCTCGAGCGCGCCCGCCGAATCCGCGCGACGTCGCTGCAGATCTTCACGCAGAGCCCGCGCATGTGGCGGCATCCCGTCGTCGAGCCCGACGCCGCCGAGCGCTTCCGGGCCGCGCGCAAGCCGGCGAAGGTGCAGACGGTGGTCTGCCATGCCACCTACCTGATCAACCTCGGCGCGTCCGACCCGGAGCTCTACGAGAAGTCCGTCGGAGCGCTCCACAACACGATGCGGGCGGCCCAGGCGATCGGAGCCGACGGCGTCGTCTTCCACCTCGGCAGCCACCTCGGCCGCGGCCTCGACGCCGTCATGCCCCAGGTGGCCGAGGCGCTCAACGAGGTGCTGGCCGACGCCGACGCGGATTCGCCGACCCGGCTCGTCATCGAGAACGCGGCCGGCGCGGGCGGCACGATGGGGGTCGGCCTCGACGAGATCGAGCAGGTCATCGACGCCATCGGCCGCCCCGACCGCGTCGCCGTCTGCCTGGACACCTGCCACCTGTGGGCGTCCGGCGTCGACATCACCGATCCGGGCCGCGTGGACGCGCTCATGGCCGAGGTGGACGAGCGCTTCGGCCTCGAGCGGCTGACGTGCCTGCACGTGAACGACGCCGCGGTCGACCTGGGCTCCCAGCGCGACCGCCACGCGGAGGTCGGCAAGGGCGTGATCGGGCGGGAGCTGGCGGTGATCCTCGGCCACCCGGCGCTCCAGGAGATCCCCGCGATCATGGAGACTCCGGGAGACGACGAGGAGCAGCCGTACGCGCGCAGCATCCGGGCGCTGCGCCGCTTCCACCGCGCCGGGGTGAAGCGCGCAGCCGAGCGGACCGGTGCTTGACATCGGCGCCTCCCGGCCGCTTCCGACCTCCGAGCTCGAGTTCCGGGCCACGCGCAGCGGCGGCCCGGGCGGCCAGCACGTGAACACGTCGTCGACGCGGGTGGAGCTCGTGTTCGACCTGGCCGGGAGCCCCACCCTGACCGAGGCGGAGCGCGGCCTGGCACGGCGGCGGCTGCGCTCGCGGCTCGACGCCGAGGGCCGCCTCCGCGTCGTCGCCCAGGACGAGCGCAGCCAGTACCGCAACCGCCGCCTCGCCACCGAGCGGTTCTGCGCGCTCATGCGCGACGCGCTCGCCCCTCCCCCGCCGCCGCGCCGGCCCAGCAAGCCGACCAGGGCCTCGACGGAGGAGCGGCTCGAGCGCAAGCGCCGCGACAGCGCCCGCAAGCGGATGCGGCGGCCGCCCGCCGACGCCGACGACCGCGCGGAGGCCGCCCGTGCGGCTTGAGGGCCGCACCGCGCTCGTGACCGGGGGCGGCACCGGGATCGGCGCCGCGATCGTGCGCCGCTTCGCCGCGGAGGGCGCGACGGTGTGGGCGATGGGCCGCCGCCGTGAGGCGCTCGAGGCGAACGGCGGCAAGCCGATCGCGGGCGACATCGCCGACGCGGACGACCGCCGCCGGGCGCTCGAGCAGACCGGACCGCTGGACGTGCTCGTGAACAACGCCGGCCTGGGCGACGCCGACTGGGACGCGACCATCGCGGTCAACCTGACCGCGGCCCACCGCCTGGCCGACGCGGCGGCCGACGGGCTGGCCGCGCGCCGCGGGGCGATCGTGAACGTCTCCTCGGTGGCCGCACTCGTGGCCGGCCCGGGCGCGCCCCAGTACGCCGTCTCGAAGGCGGCGCTCGTGATGCTGACGAAGTCGCTCGCGGTGACGCTCGGGCCGCGCGGCGTGCGCGCGAACGCGATCTGCCCCGGCTGGGTGCGCACGCCGATGGCCGACTCGGAGATGACGGCGCTCGGCTCGGACACCGAGGCGGCCTACCGAGAGGTCACCCGCCACGTCCCGCTGGGCCGGCCGGCGCAGCCGGACGAGGTCGCGGCCGCGGCCCTCTTCCTGGCCTCGGAGGAGGCGTCCTACATCTCGGGCGCCGTGCTCACCGTGGACGGCGGCATGACCGCGGTCGACGTCGGCAGCCTCGCGTTCGCGGACCCGCCAGAAGGGGTCTGACCCCGTTTGGCGGGGTCAGTCGTCGCCGCGGATGACGCGGAAGCTGGGCCGGTCGGGCAGCTCGTGGAACTCCGGGTTGATGCAGCCCATCGGGTCCTCGCGGTTCTCGTAGGCCCGCTCGACGTCTGCCGGGCAGATCGGCAGCGGCTCGCGCACCGCCCGCACCGACCCGAACCCGTTGCGGCGGCGGCGGGCACGCTCGAGCACCTCGAGGTCGATGTCCGCGGCGAAGATCTCCTGCGTGCAGCCGACATACGTGCGCCCGAAGGCGTCGTAGGCGTAGAGGAAGGGGCACTGCTGGTCGAGGCAGCGGGACGGGTGCACGACCTTCTGGCACACCACCCCGCAGCGCCGGCACTCCACATCGGACGCGGGCGGAGCGACGGGCAGCGACTGACGGATACGGCCCATCGTCAGATCTTACCGGCCCGTCCGGATTCGACAATCCCCTCGAGAATCTGCACCACGTGCAGGGGTTCTGTGGCCGTCGTCACACCCCTTCCCCGGCTCGTGGGATCCTGCCGGTACCAGGTCGCCAGGCAGGTTTGCATGCCGGCGGCGGCGGCCCCGTGGACGTCGTCGCGCATGCTGTCGCCCACGAACGCGGTCTCGCCCGGGGCGACGCCGAGCGCGTCGGCGACGGCCGCGAAGAAGCGCGGATCCGGCTTGCGCACGCCCACCTCGCAGGAGAGCACGAGGGCGTCGGCGCGGCCCCCGATCCCCTGCTCCGCCAGGTCGGCACGGAAGAGCCCGGGCGGGTCGAAGGTGTTCGCGGCGACGGCCGATCGCAGGCCGAGCGCGCGTACGCCGTCGAGCAGCGCCGGGGTGTCGGGATGCACGTGCCGGGCCGGCGCCCAGCACCGGTACTCCGCCTCGATCCCGCGGCGCACGGCGGCGGACGCCGCGTCGATCCCGGCCTCGCGGAGCGCGCCGGCGACCGCGGCCGGATAGTCGAGCTCGGCCGGGTCGTCGTCGGCGCGGGCGAAGCGCCGCCGCAGCCCCTCGCCGACGCGGCCGGCCGCCCCCGGATCACCGCCCGCGGCAACGACCAGCGCCTCGACGCCGCGGCCCCACAGGGCCTCGTCCCAGCGGAATTCCGCGAGCGTATCGCGGTAGTCGAACGCGACGGCGCGCAGCACCTACCCGGACGTCGGGTGCTCGTCGAACCCGTAGCGGACGAGCAGGCGCTTGGCCGCCTCGGCCTCGTCGAGCCGGGTCACCGGCCGCGTGTGGGGCGCGTCCTTCAGCATCTGCGGGTCGTCGCCCGCCTCCCGCGCGATCGCCAGCATCGCCTCGCAGAAGGCGTCGAGCGTCTCCCGCGTCTCGGTCTCGGTCGGCTCGATCATGAGCGCCTCCGACACGATCAGCGGGAAGTAGATCGTGGGCGGGTGGAACCCGTGGTCCATCAGCCGCTTGGCGACGTCGAGCGCCGTGATCCCGTGCTCCCGCTTCAGGTTCCGCGCCGAGACGACGAACTCGTGCATGCAGTGTCGGTCGACCGGCAGGTCGTACGCGCCCTTCAGGCGCGCGAGCACGTAGTTCGCGTTCAGGACGGCGACCTCGGACATGTCGCGCAGGCCCGGCCCCCACATGCGCATGAACGCGTACGCGCGCACGAACACGCCGAACGGCCCGCCGAACCCGCGCACCTTGCCGATCGTCTTCGGGCGGTCGCTCTCGAGCCGGAAGGCGTCGCCGTCGCGGACGACCACCGGCACCGGCAGGAACTGCTCGAGGTCGCGCCGCACCGCCACCGGGCCGCCGCCCGGCCCGCCGCCGCCGTGCGGCTGCGAGAACGTCTTGTGCAGGTTGTAGTGGACGATGTCGAAGCCCATGTCGCCGGGCCGGGAGATGCCGCACACGGCGTTCAGGTTGGCGCCGTCGTAGTAGAGCAGCGCGCCGGCCGAGTGGAAGATGTCGGCGATCTCGGCGATCCGCTCCTCGAACAGGCCGAGCGTCGACGGGTTGGTCAGCATGAGCCCCGCCGTGTGCTCCCCCACCTTCCCGTGCAGGTCGTCGACGTCGACGTTTCCGCGCATGTCGGTCTTCACCCGCACGAGCGTGTAGCCCGCCATCGCGACGCTGGCAGGGTTGGTGCCGTGGGCGGTGTCGGGGATGATCACCTCGGTGCGGTCCTCGCCGCGGTCGGCGAAGTAGGCGCGCATGAGCGTGAGGCCGGTCAGCTCGCCCTGCGACCCCGCCGCCGGCTGGAGCGTGACCGCGTCGAGACCGACCACCTCCGCCAGCATCTCCTGCAGCCGCCACATCAGCTCGAGCGCGCCCTGGGCGCCTTCGTCCTCCTGGTAGGGGTGCAGGTCGGCGAAGCCGGGCAGGCCGACCGCCCGCTCGTTGATGCGCGGGTTGTACTTCATCGTGCAGGAGCCGAGCGGGTAGAAGCCCGTGTCGATCCCGAACGTCCGCGTGGAGAGCTCGGTGTAGTGGCGTACGAGCTCCGGCTCGGCCAGCTCCGGCAGCCGCGGCGGCGTGCTGCGCGCGAGGTCCGCCGGCACGTCGGCGGGCTGGACGCCCGGGTCGGGGATGCGGCCCGCCCGCCGGCCCGCGCGCGACTTCTCGTAGATGAGCTTCATGCCGCCACCGCCTGCACCTGGCCCAGGACCTCGGCCAGCCGGTCGATGTCGGCCGCCGTGCGCTTCTCGGTCAGGCACACGAGCAGGATGTCGTCCATGCCCTCGTACTCGCGGCCGAGCGCGTAGCCGGGGTGGACGCCGAGCTTGCGCGCGTCGCGGATCACGTCGCGCGCCGGACGGCTCAGTCGCACCGCGAACTCCTGGAATGTGGGCCGGTCGAACGCGAGCGGCAGCCCCAGCCGCCGCTTGGCGTGCTCGGCCAGCGACAGGCAGGCCCGGCCGACGTCGCGCAGCCCCTGCGGGCCGAGCCAGCTCAGGTAGATCAGGCCGGCCACCGCCAGCAGCGTCTGGTTGGTGGTGATGTTCGACGTCGCCTTTTCGCGGCGGATGTGCTGCTCGCGCGTCTGCAGCGTGAGCACGAACCCGCGGCGGCCGTCGTGGTCGTGCGTCTCGCCGACGATCCGGCCGGGCAGCTTGCGGATGTAGTCCGATCGGGCGGCGAGGAATCCGAAATGGGGGCCGCCGTAGGACATGTGATTCCCCGCCGACTGGCCCTCGCCGATGGCGAGCGCGCAGCCGTACGCGCCGGGCGCCTCGAGCACGCCGAGCGTCATCAGGTCGACGTGCGCGATCGCGAGCGCGCCGGCGGCCGAGGCGGCGGCGGCCAGCTCGGGCGCGGGCTCGAGGCAGCCGAAGAAGTTCGGCTGCGGGAAGATCGCGCAGGCGGCGTCGGCGCAGGCGGCGCCGAACCGCTCGGGGTCGGTCGTGCCGCCGGTGTGGGGCACCTCGACGACCTCCATGCCGAAGCCGGGCGCGAACGTGCGCACGACCTGGCGCACCTGCGGGTTGAGCGTCTCGGCGACGACGACCCTCGTCCGGCCCGTCGTCTGCTTGGCGACGTAGCAGGCGTCGGCGGCGACGGTCGTCCCGTCGTAGCCGGACGCGTTGGACACGTCCATCCCGGTCAGCTCGCAGATCGCGGTCTGGTACTCGAAGATCGCCTGCAGCGTGCCCTGGCTCATCTCCGGCTGGTAGGGCGTGTAGGCCGTGAGCAGCTCGCCCCGCTGCATGACCGCGTCGACGACGGCCGGCACGTAGTGGTCGTAGATCCCGGCGCCGAGGAACGAGAGCTCGCTGCCCGTGCCGGAGTTGCGCCCCGCCAGCTCGCACAGGTGCGCCCACAGCTCGCCCTCGGTCAGCGCCGGGTCGACCCGCAGCGGCCGGTCGAGGCGGACGTCGGCCGGGATCTCGGCGAAGAGGTCTGCGACCGAGTCGACGCCGATCGCGGCCAGCATCGCCGCACGGTCGTCGTCGGTCAGCGAGGTGAAGCTCACAGCGACTCGAGCAGCTCGCGGTACGCGTCCGCGCTCATCAGCCCGTCGAGCTCGCCGGGATCGCTCATGCGCACCTTCACCAGCCAGCCGTCGCCGTAGGGGTCCTCGTTCACGGTGCTCTCGTTCCCCTCGAGCGCGCCGTTCACCTCGGTCACCTCGCCGGACAGCGGCGCCACCAGCGCGGACACGGCCTTGGTGGACTCGAGCTCGCCGTAGTCGCTGTCTTTCGACACGGTCGCGCCCACCTCGGGCGGGCTGTAGAAGACGACCTCGCCGAGCGCGTCCTGCGCGTACCAGGTGATGCCGAACGTGGCGGTGTCGCCGTCGACCCTCACCCAGTCGTGGGCCTCGTGGTAGTGCAGCTCCTCGGGGTAGCTCTCGTCGCTCATTCGCGTTTCTCCTTGACGTACAGGGGCTTGGCGGCCACGCGGGCGGCGACAGGCCGGCCGCGGGCGTCGATCTCGATCTCGGTGCCCTCCGTGGCCAGGTCGGCCGGGACGTAGCCCATGCCGATGCCGATCCCGAGCGACGGCGACATTGTGCCGCTCGTGACCTGGCCGGCGGGGCGCAGGGGCATGCCCTGGCGGGGGATCCCGCGGCCCTCGACCCGCAGCGCGACGAGTTGGTCGTAGCCGCCGGCCTCCTTCTGCGCGCGCAGGGCGTCCGCGCCCACGAACTCCTTGCGGTCCAGGGCGCACACCCAGCCGAGGCCGGCCTGCAGGGCGGTGTGGGTGTCGTCCAGGTCGTTGCCGTAGAGGGGGTAGCAGACCTCGAGCCGGAGCGTGTCGCGCGCGCCCAGCCCGGCCGGCGTGGCGCCGGCGGCGACGATCGCGTCCCACAGCGGCCCGACCTTCTCGGCGGCGGCCATCAGCTCGACGCCCGGCTCGCCGGTGTAGCCGGTACGGGCGACGATCGCCCGCACGCCGCAGACCTCGGCGTCGACGAACCCGAACGGCGGCAGCTCCGGCAGGTCGACCAGGCCGAGGGCATCCGGTCCCTGGAGGGCCAGCATCGCGATCCCCTCGGAGAGGTCATCGAGCTCCGTGTCGGCCGGCAGGTGCGCGGCGAGCCAGTCGCGGTCGGCGTCGACCCGCGAGGCGTTCACGACGAGCAGGATGTGGTCGTCGGCGAACCGGTAGGCGATGAGGTCGTCGATCGGACAGCCGTGCTCGTCCAGGAGCAGCGTGTACTGCGCCTTGCCGGACTCGATCCGGTCGATGTCGTTCGAGAGCATCCGCTGCACGAACGGGATGGCGCCGGCCCCGCGCACCTCGAGCTGGCCCATGTGCGAGACGTCGAAGACGCCGGCATGGGTGCGGACGGCCTGGTGCTCCGGGATGACGCCCTGGTACTGCACGGGCATCTCCCACCCGGCGAAGGGAACCATCCGCGCCCCCGCTGCCACATGGCGGTCGCGGAGCGGCGTGTGCCGGAGACCCTCGGACGCGTGCATCCGGGCGCGCAGTCTATCGGTTTGCGCGGCCGCGAAACGGTGCATGGCGCACGGCGCCGGGAGCGGTCGCTCCCGGCTCAGATCCCGGTCGCCGGATCGGGTTTCTCGACCACCCAGAACCTGTCATGTGTGTCGAGCACCTGCTCGCCCTCCGGGTAGACGTGGCCCGGCTTCACCGTGAACCGGTTCGGCGCCGAGTGGCCGGCGATGAAATCGTCGATCGAGAGCTCCATCCCCTCGATGCACTCGGGGTCGGCGCACTCGCAGACGAACGGGACGAGCTCGCCGTCCGGATCGGCATCCTGCTCGAACGCGACCCGGCGATTGTTGTAGTCCCGAAACACCTGCTCGTTCTTCAGCAGGCGCTCCCGGCGGACCTCATCCCGCTCGAGGGCCATACCGCCACGGTACCCCACCCACGCCGCGCGGAACACCCCCGGCGCGCCGCTCTGACGACCTTGCATCGTGTGCCAACTGTTCGGATCTGGTGAAGAAGCAGGGGAATTTCGAGGGGGTCTGCAGGATGCGTGTAATACTTTGGAGAACGTCAAGTCCCGCCGGGAGTCCGCCGGTGCAACATGGACCGGTGCGGTGGGGGCTACGGGCAGCTGCGGGCGTGATTCGACACGAAGGATCGGCAGACCATGAGCGCATACACGGATTCTCCGTTGTTCAGCGAGATCTTCCCTGACGACGGCGACGGGCACGATGAGCGCGACGATGTGGCGGCGGACGCGCGCCACGTCATCATCTCCGGACACAAGTACACGCGACGGCGCCAGGACACGAACCGGATCAAGCGCGCGCGCCAGCAGGTCCGCGGTTTGCCGTCCGTGATCGCCGAGCGCGAGTGGGTCGCGACGTGGATCGAGCTGATCGACGCGAGCCTCTACACCCCGCCGGGAACGCCGCGGGCCGGGCGCATCCTGCGCGAGGCCTACGCCGAGGGCAGCATCCGCCTCCCGGTGATCCGCGATCTGGGCCGGTCGCTCCTGCCGCACCCGTCGGTCGATGCGCCGGGCCGGCCGCTGACGACGCGCAGCGTCGCCCAGACCGTCCCCGCCTGATCTACCATCGCCGGGTGGCCGGCGGACGCAGCATCGGGTGGACGATCGTCGTCCTGCTGCTGCTGCTGATCGGCGGCGCGCTGGGCGCGGCGATGCTCTTCGCGCACGTCGTCGGTCGGACGACGTCCGAGCCGCCCAGCAGCAGTCCGGGGACAGTCCCCTGAACAACCCGCCCCGGGCTTCACTCGAGGCCACCGGGATCACCGGGGTGTTCTGGGGACTGTCCCCGGAATTGCTCCATCTCGACCGCGGCGTTGGTGGCACGAGATCTGTCCCGGCGCGGCTGGTGTGGGGGGACAGTCCCCCTCACCAACCCTGAGCGCCGGGAGCACCCACGGCCTCGGGGCAGATCTGTGAAGGGGCCTGTCCCCGGCTGTGGTTACTCGTCGCGCAGGAACGACGGGATCTCGAGCGCGTCGGGCGGCATCTGGAACTGGCCGGTGTCGCGCGTGTCGGCCGGAGGCTCGGGCCGGCGCTGTTGCTGCTGCTCGCGGCGGCCGCCGGCGGCGAAGGCCGCCGCGGGCCGTTCGGAGCTGTTCCGGTCGAAGCCGGTGGCGATCACCGTGACGCGCACCTGGTCGCCCAGCTGCTCGTCGATGACCGCGCCGAAGATGATGTTCGCGTCGCTGTCGGCGGCGCTGCCGATGATCTCGGCCGCCTCGTTCACCTCGAAGAGGCCCATGTCGGACCCGCCGGTGATGTTCAGCAGGATGCCGGTGGCGCCCTCGACGGAGGCCTCGAGCAGCGGCGAGGAGATCGCCGCCTTGGCCGCCTCGGCGGCGCGGTTCTCACCGCCGGCCACGCCGATGCCCATCAGCGCCGACCCGGCCTGGCGCATGATCGTGCGCACGTCGGCGAAGTCGAGGTTGATCAGCCCGGGAACGGTGATCAGATCGGTGATGCCCTGGACGCCCTGGCGCAGGACGTCGTCGGCGATCCGGAACGCGTCGACGATCGAGGTGCGCTTCTCGACCACCTGGAGCAGGCGGTCGTTGGGGATGATGATGAGCGTGTCGACCTTGTCGCGGAGCTGGCGGATGCCGCCCTCGGCCTGGTCGGCGCGCTTGCGCCCCTCGAACCCGAACGGCCGGGTGACGACGCCCACGGTGAGCGCGCCGAGCTCGCGGGCGATCTCGGCGATCACCGGCGCCGCGCCGGTGCCGGTGCCGCCGCCCTTGCCGGCGGTGACGAAGACCATGTCGGCGCCCTTCAGCGCCTCCTTCAGCTCGTCGCGACTCTCGGTGGCGGCCTCGAGCCCGATGCTCGGATCCGCGCCGGCACCGAGGCCGCGCGTGATCTTCGAGCCGATGTGGATCTTCACGTCGGCGTCGCACATGAGCAGCGCCTGCGCGTCGGTGTTGACCGCGATGAACTCAACACCGCGCAGCCCGGCGTCGACCATGCGGTTCACCGCGTTGGTGCCGCCCCCGCCCACGCCGACGACTTTGATGACCGCCAGATAGTTGCCGCTCGGATCTCTCATCTGCCTACCCCTAACCTGAACCTCTACTGGAGGGTTCGAGTCTGACTGCGCGAAATGCCCTTCCAGCGGGCACAGCAAAGCCAGGCTGCCGGACGGGCGCATCGGGGAGGGTACTCGCCTCGACTCTCGGTGTCAAGCAGATGGTTAGGAGAGCTAACCCTCTACCTCAACTCGAGGATCATTTCTTGTAGCCGATGGCCGGCCGGGCCGGCGCCGACACGTCGACGTAGGCCACCGAACGGCGGATCGAATCGCCCATCCGGACGAGCACCCGGGCGGCGACGTGCAGCTTCAGGTCGAGCGACCCGGCCGTCCCCAGCCGCACCTGCAGCCCGTGGCCGAACACCGCCACCACGCCGCCCGGTGAGGCGACGACCTTCTTCAGCTTCGCGATGCTGGGCGGGAACCGGCGAGGCGTGACGGCGAGGACGTGCAGGGCCGAGCGCATCTCGGCCGAGTCGACGGTCTGCCCGGCGGCCGGCGCCGAGGTGGGCGGCAGCACCAGCCGCGGCATGGCGTCGGGGGCCTTCTTCGCGGCGCGCAGCACGCGGCCGTCCACCGAGACGACGTAGCTCGCCTTGCCGGCGCGCACGAGCGCGGCCGGACGTTCCATGACGATCGACACGGCGACGGTGTGCGGGAAGGCGCGGTCGACGCTCGCGCTCTTCACGTCGGGGATGGCCTCGATCTGTGCTGCGAGCGACGAGGCGTCGACCTTGAGGAGGCTCTTGCCGGCGACGTCGTGGGCCACCGCCGCGCGGACGAGCGCGTCGACCTTCGGCGTGGCCCCGGTTACGGCCACCTGCGAGGCGGCGAAGATCGACGAGTTCTCGAGCCCCCACCAGCCGAGCGGGAGCAGCACGATCGCGATCGCTCCGACCAGCACCGCCAGCCGGCGGCGGCCTTCCGATCGGCGGAGCGCCCGCCGGCGCAGCACCAGCGCAGGGTCGACGTGGGCAGCTGCCATGTCCATCCAGTTCGCCGGACGGCGGGCGGATCCTGCCGCATCAGGCGGGAGCTTCGAGCCCGATCGGGCCGAGCATCTGCACCTCGTGCTCGAGCTCGACGCCGAAGCGCTCGCGGGCCCGCCGCCGCGCCTCCTGCATCAGCGCGATCACGTCGGCCGAGCGGGCATCGCCGGTGTTCTCGATGAAGTTCGCGTGCACCGGCGAGATGCGGGCGCCGCCGGCCGTGAAGCCCTTGAGGCCGCACTCCTCGAGGATGCGCCCGGCGGAGAGATCGCCGACCGGGTTCTTCCACACCGACCCGAACGTCCGCACCTTGGCCGGCTGGGCCTCGCGCCGGCGCCGCTGCATGTCGGCGACGGTCGCCCGGATCCGCTCCGTGTCGTCGACCCGCAGCCGCAGCACCGCCTCGGCGACGACCTCGCGCGGGCCGACGTTCGAGCCCCGGTAGCGCATGTCGAGCTCGTCCGCCCCGCCGGCGCGCTCGCCGCCGGCGCCGACCACCACCGCCCGGTCGAGCACGTCGCGCAGCTCGCCGCCGTACGCGCCCGCGTTCATCCGCACCGCGCCGCCGGCCGTCCCCGGGATCGCGCACCCGAACTCGATGCCGGAGAGGCCCCAGCCGGTCGCCCGCTTCACCACCGCGGCCAGCGAGGCGCCGCCGCCGCACACGATCCGCTCGCCGTCGCGCTCGATCCGGGCGAGCTCGCCGGCCAGCCGCAGCACGACGCCGTCGTAGCCCTCGTCGGCGACCAGCAGGTTCGAGCCGAGCCCGACGACCGCCATGTCGAGCTCGTCCGCGTCCGCCCAGCGCAGCACCTGCGCCAGCTCGGGCCGCGTGGCCGGCCGGGCCAGGAAGCGCGCCGGGCCGCCCGTGCCGACCGTGGTCAGCCGCGACCCCGGGTAGTCCGGCTCGACGCAGGCGGGGACGGCGCTCATCGCAGCAGCTCGTCGCCCACGCTGCGGACGTCGCCGGCGCCGACGGTGAGCACGAGATCGCCCTCGCGAACGCGCCCGCGCAGGTACGCCGCCGCGTCTCCAAGGCCTGGCATATAGGCCAGCGGCATCCCCGGCCGCCGCTCCGCCAGCGCGTCGACAACGAGCTTCGCGGTCACCCCGGGCTGCGGCCGCTCGCGGGCGGCGTAGATCTCGGTGACCACCACCTCGTCGGCGCCCGCCAGCGCGCCGCCGAACTCGTGCGCCGACGCGGCCGTGCGCGAGAAGAGGTGCGGCTGGAAGCAGACCACCACGCGCGCGGGTGCGTGCGTGCGGGCGGCGTCGATGACCGCGGCCACCTTGGCCGGGTTGTGCGCGTAGTCGTCCACGACGGTCGCCCCGGCGACCCGCCCGCGCACCTCGAAGCGGCGGCCGACGCCGGTGAACTCGGCGAGCGCCGCGGCGGCGTCGGCCGCGCTCGCCCCGGCCGCGGCCAGTGCTGCGATCGCGCCGGCGGCGTTGCGGGCGTTGTGGGCACCGGGCACGCGCAGCGTGACGTCGACCGGGAGCTCGTCGGGCACCGACAGCCAGAACCGCGATCCCTCGGGACCGCTGTGGAAGCCGCTGATGTGCCAGTCGGCGCCCTCGTCGAAGCCGAAGCGCACCACGGGTGCCGCTCCGGCCGGCAGCGCGACGCCGTCGCCGAGCACCACCGCCCCGTCGGAGGGCGCGTGCGCGACCCACTCGGCGAACAGGCGCTCGACGTCGTGCACCGACGCGTAACGGGCGTGGTGGTCGAGGTCGACGTTCGTGACCACGGCGACACGGGGCCGCAGCAGCGCGCAGCTGCCGTCGGACTCGTCTCCCTCGGCGATCAGCAGGTCTCCACCGCCCGGCCCGGCGTTGCCGCCGAGCTGCGGCACCTCGCCGCCGACGAGCCACGTCGGGTCGAGCCCGATCCGGTCGGCGGCGAAGGCGATCATCGCCGTCGTCGTCGTCTTCCCGTGCGCGCCCGCGACGCAGATCGAGCGCCGCTCGGCGACCAGCTCGGCCAGCAGCTCTCCCCGGTGCAGAACGCGCAGCCCGAGCTCCGATGCCGCGGCCAGCTCGTCCAGCTCGTCGGGCACGGCCGAGGTGACGACCACCTCCATGCCGGGCTCGAGGTGGCCGCGATCGTGCCCCTCCGAGACGTCGATGCCGAACCGGCGCAGGCGCAGCGAGTACTCCGACGGCGTGCGGTCGCAGCCCGAGACGTCGGCCCCCCAGGCGTAGGCGACGACGGCGAGCGCCGACATGCCGGCGCCGCCGATCCCGATCATGTGCAGCCTCCGGTCGGCCAGCGTCATCGGGCCAGCGCCAGGAGCTCGGTCGCGATCCGCTCGCCGGCGTCGGGCCGCGCCAGCCGGCGGGCGGCCTCCGACATCCCGGTCAGCCGGTCGGGGTCTTCCAGCAGCCTGTCGACCTCGGTCGCGAGCCGCACGGCGGTCAGCTCGTTGTCGGCGATCACGATCGCGGCGCCGCCGTCGGCGATGAACTCGGCGTTGCGCGACTGGTGGTCGGCGGTCACGTTCGGCGACGGGACGAGGATCGCGGGCCGACCGGCGGCGGCGATCTCGAACACCGAGCCGCCCGCGCGCGACACGACCAGGTCGGCGGCGGCGAGCAGCGGGCCGAGGCTCGGCGTGTACGGGAGCACACGGTAGTGCGGCGCCGCCCGTCCGGACGACTGGGCGAACTCGCGCTCGCCGGTGATGTGGACGACGGTGAACCCGGGGTCGTCGGCCGCCCAGGCGGCGGTGGCGGCCCGGTTCAGCGTCGTCGAGCCGAGGCTGCCGCCGAAGACCAGCACGACGCGGCGGTCGGCCGGCAGGTCGAACTCGCGCCGGCCCTCCTCCGCCGTCGCGTCGAGCACCGCCCGCGGGACCGGCCGGCCGGTGAGCTGATAGCGGGGCGGGCCGAGGTCGCCGATCGGGAACGAGAGGAATACCCGCCGCGCGAACGGGGCGGCCATCCGGTTGGCGAGCCCGAGGTGGGCGTCCACCTCCATCAGCGCCGCCGGGATACGCACGCCGGCAGCGGCGGCCAGCATCGGCCCGGCCACGTACCCGCCGCCGCCGAAGACGACGTCCGGCCGGACGCGGCGCAGGATGCGCGTGCAGGCGGCCGGCGCGACGGCCGCCAGTCCGAGCCCGCGGATGAGGCCGAGCGACGGCCGCCGGGGGAAGCCGGTGACGTGGTAGGTGTGCAGCGGATAGCCGGCCGCCGGGACGAGCCGCGACTCGATCCGCTCCGCCGTGCCCGCGAACACGACGTCGGCGCCCCTAGCCGTGAGCTCGGCGGCCACCGCCAGCGACGGCACGACGTGGCCTGCGGTTCCTCCGGCGGCGATCAGCACCCGCGGGTTGCGGCCGGGGTCGCTTGCGGCTGGCGGCGGTGTCATCGGCGGGCACTGCCTTGCGGGCGCCTGCCCGCTCGCTGTCGGCGACGTTCAGGAGCGTCCCGATCAGGGTGAGAAACACGATCAGGCTGGATCCGCCTGAGCTTATCAGCGGCAACGGGACTCCCGTGAGAGGCAGGAAGCCGAGCACGGCGCCCAGGTTCACGACGGCCTGGCCGGTGACGAGGCAGGTGATGCCGGTGGCCAGGAACTTGCCGAACGGGTCCTTCGTGCGCATCGCGATGCGGAAGCCGAGCACGGCGAAGGCGGCAAACGCGAGCACGGTGACCAGGATGCCGATCAGCCCGAGCTCCTCACCGATGACGGCGGCGATCATGTCGCTCGGCGCCTCCGGCAGGTAGCCGTTCTTGACCGTGCCCTGGCCGAGTCCCTTGCCCCAGATCCCGCCCGAGCCGAGCGAGAGCAGGGCCTGCACGTTCTGGTAGCCGCTGCCGCCGGCGTCCTGCCAGGGGTGCATGAACGCGAGCAGGCGGGCGTGCATGTAGGCGTTCTGAGAGATGACGAGCGCGGCGCCGGCGGAGACGATGCCGGCCGTGCCGACGAGCAGGCGGAACGGCGTGCCGGCGACGATCAGGACGCCCGTGACCATCACGGCGATGGCGATCGTCGTGCCCAGGTCGGGCTCGAGCGCGACCAGGCCGCACACGATCAGGGCGGCCAGGCCCACCGGGTTCACGAGCTCCTTGATCGAGCGGGGCGGGCGCTTGCGCGCGGTCAGGACGGCGGCACAGAAGACGACCATCGCGAGCTTCGCGAACTCCGAGGGCTGCAGCGTCAGCGGCCCGGCGACGATCCAGCGCTCGGCGCCGTTGATGCGCACGCCGATCCCCGGCACCTTGACCAGCACGAGCCCGATCAGCGCCATCAGCATGAGCAGCGGCGCCAGCATGCGCAGGCGCCTGTAGCGGAACCGGGCGGCGCCGACCATGCAGCCGACGCCGAGCACGGCGTAGATACCCTGGCGCAGGAGCGGCGAGAGCGGGTTGGCGCCGTTCACGACGGCGATGCCGCTCGACGCGCTGTAGACCATGATCAGGCCGAACGCGACCAGCCCGAGGGTCAGCAGGAGCAGCAGGTGGTACTCGATCTGGTGGGAGCTCGACCTGCGCCGTCGGGCCTGCGCCCGCCGTTCCGCGGCCTCTCCGCTCCCCCCGCTGTTTTGGATCGCGTGCAACCTCGCCACAGGCACCCCCAAGGAACCCATGGACGTGTTCGCCGCGCGGCCACGGTCACCTGCATGAATAAAAGGGGTGTGACCCTGGTTATTCAGCTGCGGCGCGGGCGAGCTCGGCGAAGCGCTCGCCGCGCTGCTCGTAGTCGCGGAACTGGTCGAAGCTGGCGCAGGCCGGCGAGAGCAGGATCGTGTCGCCAGCGACGGCCGCGGCGGAGGCCTCGGCGACCGCCCGCTCGAGCGTCCCGCACTGCACGTAGTCGGCGCCGGCCGCGTCGAGGGCGGCGGCGATGGCCTCGGCGGACGCGCCGATCAGGTACGAGCGCGCCACCGGCCCGGCCGCGACCGCCGCGGCCATCCCGGAGAAGGAGGCGCCCTTGAGCGAGCCGCCCAGGATCAGGTGCACGCCGTGGTCGAAGGCCGTCAGCGCCTTCACGGTCGCGTCGGGGTTCGTGGCCTTCGAGTCGTTCACCCACTCCACACCGCGGGTCGCGGCCACCGGCTGGAGCCGGTGCGGCGGCGGGTCGAAGTCGCGCAGCGCCGCCTTCACGGCCGCGTCGCCCGCCCCCGCCGCGCGGGCGGCGGTCGCGGCGGCGACGGCGTTTTCGAGGTTGTGCTGCCCGCGCAGGCGGGCGTGCTCCCAGTCGAGCGGGCCCGGCTCGCTCGCCGAGAACCAGGTGCGCGTTCCGGCGCCGGGCAGGTCGGCCGCGCGCAGCACGGGGTCGTCGCCGTTCAGGACGGCGGTGTCGCCGGCGACCTGGTTCTCGAGGATGCGCAGCTTGCAGCGCACGTACTCCTCCATGCTGCCGTGCCGGTCGAGGTGGTCGGGCGTGACGTTCAGGATCACCGCCACCCGGCAGCGGAAGCGGTCGATGTCCTCGAGCTGGAAGCTCGAGAGCTCGCAGGCGATCCAGGTGCCCGGCGCGATCCGGCCGGGCAGCTCGGTCAGCGCCCGGCCGACGTTGCCGGCCACCTCGGTCTCGAGCCCGCCCGCCCGCATCATCGCTCCGAGCAGGTGGGTGGTCGTCGTCTTCCCGTTCGTCCCGGTGACCCCGGCGATCGGGTTCTCCGGCATCATCCGCGCCGCCAGCTCGACCTCGCTCCACACCGGCACGCCGGCCGCCCGCGCCGCCGCCACCTGGGGCGCCTCGCCGGGCACGCCCGGGCTCTTCACCAGCGCGGTGAGCCCGGCGACGGGCGCGAGCTCGCCGCCCAGCCGCGCCTCGATGCCGAGCGCGGAGAGCCGGGAGACGTCGAGGTCGTGGCCGCTGTCGGCCGCCAGGATCTCGGCGCCGGGCCAGACCCGCGCGATCGCCTCGCACGCCGCGATCCCCGAACGGCGCAGCCCGACGACCAGGTAGCGCCCGCTCACCGGTAGTTCGAGAAGAAGAGGTAGTAGAGGACGAAGCCGCTTGCCCCGAAGATCGCCGCCGTGATCCAGAAGCGGACGATGATCTTGTTCTCGGTCCACTCCATCATCTCGAAGTGATGGTGCAGCGGCGCCATCAGGAACACCCGCTTCCCGAAGACCCGGAACGACACGACCTGGATCGCGACCGAGAGCGCCTCGATCACGAAGACCCCGCCGACGACCACGAGCAGCGCCTCGGTCTTCGTGAAGATCGCGAGCGCCGCCAGACCCCCGCCCAGCCCGAACGACCCCGTGTCGCCCATGAAGACGTCGGCCGGGTAGGCGTTGTACCAGAGGAAGCCCACGCAGCCGCCGACGAGCGCCGCCGCGATGATCGCCAGGTCGAGGGCACGCGGATTCCCCACGTAGACGCCGTCGATGGTGTGGCCCGGATAGACGCCGTTGTGGGCCAGGAACGCAACCACCATCATCGCCGCGTAGGTGAGCGCGGCGATCGTGACCGTGCCCGCCGCCAGGCCGTCGAGCCCGTCGGTCAGGTTCACCGCGTTCGCCGCCCCGGCCACGACCAGGAAGATGAAGACGTAGTAGAAGGGGCCGAGCGTGATGTACGTGTTCAGCAGCGGCAGGTAGAGGTCGGTCGAGAGGTGCTCGCGGTGCGCAACGACGCCGACCCCGGCGACGACCGCCGCCAGCAGGAGCAGCTTCCAGCGCCCGGACAGGCCCAGCGACCGCTTCCGGGTCAGCTTCAGGTAGTCGTCGAGGAAGCCGATCCCGGCGCACGCGAGCGCCGTTCCGGCCACGGCCAGGCCGGGGCCGGTGTGCTCGGTGAAGATCAGGAAGGCGAGCAGCGCGCAGCCGAGCATGCCCAGGCCGCCCATGGTGGGCGTGCCCTGCTTGGAGGCGTGGCCGGCCGGGCCGTCCTCGCGGATGTGCTGGCCGAACTCGTGCCGGCGCAGGAACGCGATCAGCGCCGGTCCGGAGACGATGCCGAGCAGCATCGCGACGACGCCAGAGGCGAGGACGAGCTTCACGTGAGCGCCTCGACGACCGCCTCGAGGCCCGCCGACCGGCTGCCCTTGACGAGCACCGCATCGCCGGGCTCGAGCAGCCCGGGCACGCCTGCCGCGGCGGCGGCCGCGTCGGCGAACCACTCGCCGCCGTACGCGCGGCTGAGCGGGCCGACGGCGACGACCACGTCGACGCCGAGCTCCGCCGCCTCCCGGCCGATCTCCTCGTGCAGCCCCGGCCCGCCCGGCCCGAGCTCGGCCATCTCGCCCATCACCGCCACGGTGCGGCGGCCTCCGGCGGCCGACACCAGGTGTCCCAGCGCCGCCCGCATCGAGACCGGGTTCGCGTTGTAGCAGTCGGCGATCACGAAGCCGTCCCCGGGGAGCGCGATGCGCTCGCCCCGCCAGCGCGAGAACTCGACCTCGGCGGCGCCGGCCAGGAGCTCCGGATCGGCCGGGTCGAGGCCAAGCGCGGCGCAGGCCGCGACGGCGGCCGTCAGGTTGAGGCCGTTGTGGTGCTGATCGAAGTTCACCCGCACCGTGATGGTTCGACCATCGACCGCGATCTCCGCTCTGCCCGCCGCGAAGCCGGCCAGCCGCACGTCGGCGCCCTCGGCCTCGCCGAAGGTGGTCACACGCGCGCGCGTGAGATCCAGATAGGGGGCGAGCAGCGGCTCGGCGTGCGGGACGACGGCCGTCTCGCGCGGCCCCAGCGGCTCGAGGATCTCGGCCTTGGCCTCGGCGACGCCCTCGATGCTCCCCACCTGCTCCAGGTGGACGGGCCCGATCGAGGTGATGACGGCGACGTCGGGCCGGGCGATCTCGGCCAGGTAGCTGACCTGGCCCATCCCCCGCATCGCCAGCTCGCAGACGACCGCCTCGGTGTCGGCCTCGATCTGGCAGAGCGTCAGCGGCAGGCCGATCTCGGTGTTGAAGTTGGCATGGCTCGCCACGGTGCGCAGCCGCCGGCGCAGGAGCGCGGCGAGCAGATCCTTGGTCGAGGTCTTCCCGGTCGAGCCGGTGATGCCGACGACGCGGGCGCCGGAGCGGCGGCGTACCTCGGCGCCCAGCCGGCCGAGGCCGATCAGGGGATCGGGGACGGCGATGGTGCGGTCGTCCGGAGGCGCCTGGCCCGGCGTTGCGGCGACCATCACCGCGGCTGCGCCGGCCTCGAGGGCCGCGGCGGCGTAGCGGGCGCCGTCGGTGCGCTCGCCCGGCAGCGCGACGAACAGGTCGCCCGGCGCCACCGCCCGCGAGTCGATCGTGACCCCGGTGATGGTCACCGCCGACTCCGTACGCCCGCCGCAGGCCTGCGCGATCTCGCCCGCCGAGAGCGCGATCATGCGGCCGGCAGGCCGGCCAGCGCCTCGCGCGCCGCCGTGCGGTCGTCGAAGGGGAGCGTGCGGTCGGCGAACTGCTGGCCCTGCTCGTGGCCCTTGCCCGCGATCACGACGACGTCGCCGGCCCGCGCCAGGCCGACGGCGCGCTCGATCGCGGCCCGGCGGTCGGGCTCGGACTCCATCGGGATGCCGTCCATGATCTCGGCGATGATCTCCTCGGGATCCTCGCTGCGCGGATTGTCGGAGGTGACCAGCGCAACGTCGGCCAGCCGCCGCGCCACCCGGCCCATCAGCGGCCGCTTACCCCGATCGCGGTCGCCGCCGCACCCGAACACGCAGATCAGGCGTCCCGTGGTGATCTCGCGCGCCGAGCGGAGCACGTTCTCGAGCCCGTCGGGCGTGTGCGCGTAGTCGACGAGCACGGTGAACGGCTGGCCGGCCTCGACCGCCTCGAAGCGCCCGGGCACGCCCGGCACGGCCGAGATCCCGGCGCGGACGGCGGCGTGCGGCAGCTCGAGCAGCTCGGAGAGGGTGACGGCGCAGAGGACGTTCTCGACGTTGAAGCCGCCGCGCAGGCGCACGTCGAGCGGGATCGGCCCGCGCGGCGTCGAGACGATCAGGGCGATCGCGCCGCCCGCGCCCACCTCGACCGCGTGCGGCCGCACGTCCGCGTCGGCGTCCGGCCGGGCCGCGTACGTGAGCACCGGCCCGCCCGCCATCCCGGCCAGCCGGCGTCCGTACTCGTCCCCCACGTTGATCGCCCCGGGCGCCTCGCGGAAGAGCCGCGCCTTGGCGGCGAAGTAGGCCTCCATGTCGGGGTGGAAGTCGAGGTGGTCCTGGGTCAGGTTCGTGAACCCGGCCGCGGCGAAGCGCACGCCGGCCACCCGCTCGAGCTCGAGGGCGTGGGACGAGACCTCCATCGCGCAGGCCCTGTCGCCGGCGTCGGCCATCCGCCGCAGGATCGCCTGCAGGTCGACGCTCTCCGGCGTCGTCCGCGCCACCTGCTCGACGGCGCCGCCGATGCGCGACTCGATCGTGCCCAGGAGGCCCGCCTGGCCGACCGCCGCCGCGAGCACCGCGTGCATCAGGAATGCGGTGGTCGTCTTGCCGTTCGTGCCGGTGATGCCGACCACGTCGAGCTCGCGGCTGGGATGGCCGTAGAACGCGTCCGCAGCGGCGGCCATCGTCGCACGCGAGGAGGCGACCACGAGCTGGGGCACCTCGAAGTCGAGCTCGCGCTCGACGACGAGCGCGGCGGCGCCGTTCGCGACGGCGGTGCCGGCGAAGTCGTGCCCGTCGGCGGTGAACCCGGGCACGCACACGTGCAGCGCGCCGGGGACGACGGCCTCCGCGCGGTAGGTGACGGCCGTGATGTCGGTGTCCGCCCGGCCGCGCACCGAGCGTGGCCCGACTGCCTCGATCAGCGTCGAGAGCTCCATGCTCGCGCGAAGGCTACTGAACTGGACGGTCGGGCCGGATACCCGCGTGGTTGGCGTACCACGAGCCGATCTGCTCGAAGGCGGGCGCGGCGACGTCGCCGCCGAAGTGGCTCGTCTGCGGCGAGTCGACCACGATCATGATCTCGACCTGGGGATCCTCGGCCGGCAGGAAGCCGACGAACGAGGCGTCGTACTGGTTCGAGTAGCCGCCGTCCTTCGGCTTCTGGGCGGTGCCCGTCTTGCCGGCCACCGTATAGCCGGGGATGGTGGCCTGGACGCCGGTGCCGCCGTCGACGACGCCCTCGAGCATCGAGACCATCTGGCTGTCGATGCCCGGCGAGAGGATGCGCCGCGCCCACGGCGCCTGCACCTTCTGGCCCTGGATGTGCGAGACCAGGTGCGGCTCCCGCATGACGCCGCCGTTCGCGATCGCCTGGTACATCGACGCCATCTGCATGGCGGTCACGCCGATGCCCTGGCCGATCGGGATCGTGCCGATGGAGGACGTCGTCCAATCGCGCCCGGGCAGCACGATGCCGCTGGCCTCGCCGGGGAAGTCGAGCGCCGTCCGCTTGCCGAAGCCGTAGCGCCGGATCCACTTCATCAGGTCTTCTTTGCCGACCATCTGGGCGATCTCGTCGGTGCCGATGTTGGACGAGATCTTGAGGATGTGGCGCACCGAGATGTCCCACGGCTTGTGCGGGATGTCGTCGCGGATGATCTTGTTGCCGAAGGCGAGGTGGTCGGGGACGTTGTGGAGCACCTCGCCCGGCCACACCAGGCCGGCGGTGAGCGCGGCCGAGAAGGTGACGACCTTGAACGTCGACCCCGGCTCGTACACCGTCTGCAGCGCCTGGTTGCTCCAGTGCGGCTGGTTCTTGGCCAGGTGGGCCTGGTTGTTGTCGTAGCCCGGGGCCGTCGCCATGGCGATGATCGCGCCCGTCCGCGGATCCATGACGATGCCCGTCGCCCACCTCGCGCGCGTGGTGCGCACCGTCGCCGCGAGCACGTCCTGCACCTTGGCCTGCGTCGCGGCGCTCAGCGTGAGGGTGATGTTGCGGCCGTTCTCGGGCTTCTGGACGTCGACGGTGTCGAGCACCATGCCGCCCGGGTCGGTGATCGTGACCTGCTTGCCGGGGCGACCGCCGAGGACGTGGTTGTACTGGTGCTCGAGCCCGGCCCCCTCGCCGGCCCCGGCGCTGCCCTCGATGCCGGTGAAGCCGAGCAGCTGAGACGCGACGGCGCCGTCCGGGTACCAGCGCTGCATCTCGGGGAAGGTCGAGATCCCGGGCAGGTGGTGGCGCATGATCTTCGCGGCGACGTCGATCGGGAGCTGGCGGACGACGTAGCCGCCGTGCCGGATCGCCGCCTCGAGCGCCGTCAGCTCGGTCGCCCAGGCCGGGTTCGGGTGCAGCTTCGGCGTCTTTGCCGCCTGGCCCTGCCCCGAGGTCTTCGCGTTCCTCGCCTGCCCCTTCTGCGCCTGCTGCCCGTGATGGTGCCGGCCGATATGTTTGAACGGGTGGAAGCCCATCGCGCGGGCGATGACCGTCGCCGTCAGCGACACGTTCTTGACCTGCTTGGGGTCGGAGACGATCGTCTTGGACGGCTGGGTCTGGGCGAGCACCTGGCCGTCGGCGCTCATGATCGAGCCGCGCAGGCCGGGCAGGG
>Ga0075425_100001059_pt1 | contig 26512 bp, 27 predicted proteins | sample SoiMethybrSBSTD4_FD_75300 | JGI IMG/M metagenome (GOLD analysis project Ga0075425, IMG submission 75300) | Bulk soil microbial communities from a Populus tree surrounding site in Tennessee, USA - Soil MetaG P. TD hybrid SBSTD4 | ecosystem: Environmental > Terrestrial > Soil > Tree plantation...
GCGCTGCTCGTCGGCCTGCGCCACCTGCGCGCGGCCTACCTGGCCGGGCCGCTCTACGGCGGCAAGTGATGCGCCAGCTGCCGCTCGAGATTTCCGGGCGCGCCGCGCCGACTTTCGAGAACTTCGTCGCCGGCGCCAACGCCGAGGCCCTGGCGCGGCTCAAGGGCCTCGCGGCGGGGGAGCTGCGCGAATCCATCGTCTACCTGTGGGGCGAGCCCGGCAGCGGCCGCTCGCACCTGCTGCGCGCCGCCGCGCGCGCCAACCCGCAGCTGGTAGTGGCCGATGACGTCGAATCGCTCGACGCCGCGGCGCAGCAGCGGCTCTTTTCGGCGATCAACGCCGCGCGCGAAGGCCAGGCGGCGGTGCTCGCCGCCGGCCGCCTGCCGCCGGCGCAGCTCGCGCTGCGCGAGGACCTGCGCACGCGGCTCGCCTGGGGACTGGTCTACCAGCTGCGGCCGCTGAGCGACGCCGACAAGGCGGCGCACCTGCGCGCCGAGGCGGCCCGCCGCGGGCTGCACCTCGCCGACGACGTGGCGAACTACCTCCTCACCCGCCTGCCGCGCGACCTCGCCAGCCTCAACCGGGTGCTCGACCGCCTCGACCGGCACTCGCTTTCGCGCCAGCGGCCGCTCTCCCTGGCCCTGGTCCGGGAGGCCCTGCAGCAGGACGCGGCCGACGAAAAAACAACATCCCCGGGGGGATCGCCGCCCGGCGCGGGTTGACGCGACCTTTTGCCTCGACAAGGCGCCGGGGCGGACTTAAATTTGCACCATGCCGCGCTGCGCCTTCTTCCTTGCCGCGATCGCTTTCGCCGCCGGCCCGGCGTTGGGCCAGGATGGCCTCTATCCGCCGCAGCGGGACGTGCCGGGGCTGGACCCGTCGCTCGCGCGCAGCTGGCAATCGCCGGACTACAGCCTGCAGCGCTTCACCACCGGCCAGCGGCCCAGCTGGTCCTATTCGCTGAGCGAGCGCAGCAGCCTCGGCATGTCCTACTACAGCGGCCGCGAGCTCGAGCTCGACGGCCGCCAGATGTCGCTCTTCGGCCGCTACTCGCTCAGCCCGACCTGGGCGTTCAGCGCCGAGACGCAGCTGCGCGAGCCGGGCAGCGTGCCGCGCCTGCAAGACCTGCGCTTCGGGGTGCAACGCAGGTTCTAGAATGAGGCGCGTATGGGCAAAACGCCTGCGCGCCTCGCCTTGTTCGATCTCGACAACACCCTGCTCGCCGGCGACAGCGACTACGAGTGGGGCCAGTTCCTGGTGGATCGCGGGATTCTCGACCGCCAGTCCTACGAAGCGCAGAACCAGGCCTACTACGACCAGTACAAGGCCGGGACGCTCGATATCCACGAGTTCCTCGGCTTCGCCCTGCGCCCGCTCGCCGAGCACGAGCCCGCGGACCTCGAGCGCTGGCACGGCGAATTCATGGCGACCCGCATCCGGCCGCTGATCGGCATGCCGGCGCGCGCGCTGGTGCGCCGCCACCGCGAGGCCGGGGACCTGTGCGCCATCATCACCGCCACCAACCGCTTCGTCACCGCGCCGATCGCCCGCGAATTCGAGGTGCCCCACCTGATCGCCACCGAGCCCGAGTCGCGCGGCGGGCGCTTCACCGGGCGGGTCGCCGGCACGCCCTGCTTCCGCGAGGGCAAGGTGGCGCGGCTCGGCGAGTGGCTCGCCGGCCAGGGACGGCGCCTTGCCGAGTTCGCCGAAAGCGCCTTCTACAGCGACTCCCACAACGACCTGCCGCTGCTGGAGCAGGTCAGCCGGCCGGTGGCGGTGGACCCCGACGCCACGCTCGCCGCCGAGGCGAAGCGGCGAGGGTGGACCGTGCTGTCTCTGCGCCAATAGCGCTGCGCCGGTAGAATTCCGGCCCTCGATGATCAAGAGGTTCATCCGGCGCGTCCTCGGTCTGGCCGCGGACGCGGACCGCATGGTGCGCGTGGCGCGCGGCCGGCATGGCGTGTCGCGCGAGGCCCTGAGTCCCGCCGCTGCGAAGGTCTGCGCCATCCTGCGCGACGCCGGCTACCAGGCCTACGTCGTCGGCGGCGCCGTGCGCGACCTGCTGCTCGGCATCGAGCCCAAGGACTTCGACATCGCCACCGACGCGCGCCCGGAGCAGGTCAAGCCGCTGTTCCGGCGCGCGCTGATCATCGGCCGGCGCTTTCGCCTGGTGCACGTGATGCTCGGCGGCGAGACCATCGAGGTCTCGACCTTCCGCGCCGCCGATCCGGAGACCGCCGAGAAGGACGAGCACGGCCGGGTGCTGCGCGACAACGTCTTCGGCACCCAGGCCGGGGACGCGCGCCGGCGCGATTTCACCGTCAACGCCCTGTACTTCGATCCGGCGACCGAGGAAATCGTCGATTTCCACGGCGGGCTGGCCGACCTGAAGAAGCGCATGCTGCGCGTCATCGGCGATCCTGCGACGCGGTATCGGGAGGATCCCGTCCGCATGCTGCGCGCGGTGCGCCTCGGCGCCAAGCTCGGTCTGACGCTCGAGGGCGCCACGCGCGCGCCGATCCGCAGCATGGCGCCGCTGATGGAGCGGGTGCCGCCGGCGCGGTTGTTCGACGAGATGCTCAAGCTGCTGCTCTCGGGGCACGCCAGCGCCTGCCTGCGCCAGCTGCGCGAGGTCGGCCTGCACAAGGGGCTGCTGCCGCTGCTCGACGTGATCCTCGAGCAGCCGCTGGGCGAGCGCTTCGTCACCCTGGCCCTCGCGCAAACCGACGAGCGCGTGCGCGCCGAGCGGCCGGTGTCGCCGGCCTTCCTGTTCGCCGCGCTGCTGTGGCACGAAGTGCTCGCGGCGTGGAAGGCGCGCCAGGGGCGCGGCGAGCGCGCCATTCCGGCGCTGGAGGCGGCGATGGACGAGGTGCTCGAGGAGCAATACAAGAAGCTCGCCATCACGCGCAAGCTCACCGCGACGATGCGCGAGGTGTGGGGCATGCAGCCGCGCTTCGACAGCCGCTCCGGCAGCCGGCCGTTCCGGCTGCTCGAGTCGCCGCGCTTTCGCATGGCCTACGATTTTCTCGCGCTGCGCGCGGCAAGCGGCGAGGTGCCGGCCGAGCTCGAGGCCTGGTGGCGCGCCTTCCAGAGCGCCGACGCCGAGACGCGCCAGGCGATGCTGCTCCCGGAGACCGGCCCGCGCAAGCGCCGGCGCCGGCGGCGCAAGGGCGGCGGAACCCCGGCGCCGCAATCCGCGTGACGCTCGCCTACGTCGGCATCGGCTCCAACCTGGAGCGGCCGCGCGAGCAGGTGCTGCAGGCCTTCGAGGAGCTGGGCCGGATTCCGGCCACGCGCCTGACGCGCAAGTCGTCGCTCTACCGCTCTGCGCCCATGGGCAACGCCGACCAGCCCGACTTCGTCAACGCGGTGGCGGAAATCGACACCGCCCTGTCGCCGACGGAGATTCTTTTGCAGCTGAAGAATATCGAAACCCGTCACGGCCGCATCCGGAGCTTCCCCAATGCGCCCCGCACGCTCGACCTCGACCTTCTTCTGTATGAAAAAGAAGCCCTCGCGTCGGAAAACCTCACCCTGCCCCACCCCCGCATGCACGAGCGCGCCTTCGTCCTGAAGCCGCTGGTGGAAATTGCACCCGACATCACCGTTCCCGGACGGAAAACGGCGAAAGAACTTTTGAAAAACTGCGCAAAACAGGACGTCCAAAGGATCGCCTGATGCAACTGTCCACCGTCGCCACCACCGCCGGACTGCTCGCCGCGTCCAACGTCTTCATGACCTTCGCCTGGTACGCGCACCTCAAGCACCTCAACGACAAGCCGTGGTGGATCGCGGCGCTGGCGAGCTGGGGCATCGCCCTGTTCGAGTACCTGCTGCAGGTGCCGGCCAACCGCGTCGGCTTCACCGAGATGTCGCTGGCGCAGCTCAAGATCATGCAGGAGGCGATTACGCTTTCGGTGTTCGTGCCCTTCGCCATCCTCTACATGGACCAGCCGCTCAAGCTCGACTACCTGTGGGCGTCGCTGTGCATCCTCGGCGCGGTGTACTTCATCTTCCGTGGATAGATTCCGCTACCTGGTGGTCGAAGGCCCGATCGGCGCCGGCAAGACGACGCTGGCGCGGCGGCTGGGCGCGCGCCTGTCGGCCGACTTGGTGCTCGAGAATCCGCAGGAGAACCCGTTCCTCGGGCGCTTCTACCAGGACATGGCGCGCTTCGCCCTGCCGACGCAGCTGTTCTTCCTGTTCCAGCGTTCGCGCATGCTCGAGCCGCTCGCCCAGCCCGACATGTTCGGCCGGCCCGCGGTGGGCGACTTCCTGCTCGACAAGGATCCGCTGTTCGCCCGCATCACGCTGTCGGAGGACGAGCTCGCGCTCTACCAGAAGATCTACGACGCGCTGCGCCCGCGCTCGCCCACCCCGGACCTGGTGATCTACCTCCAGGCGCAGACCGGCACGCTGGTCGAGCGCGTCAAGCGCCGCGCCGCCGGCTACGAGCGCGGCATCAGCGAGGAGTACCTGGCGCTTCTCGGCGAGAGCTACGCGCGCTTCTTCTACAACTACGACGCGGCGCCGGTGCTGATCGTCAACTCCGAGAATCTCAACTTCGTCGAGCGCGAGGCCGACTTCGAGCTGCTGGTGTCGCGCGTGCGCGCCATGAAGAGCCGGCGCGAGTTCTTCAACCTCGCCCAATGAAAGTCGTCTCCAGGATCGATGAATTGCGCGCAGCGGTCGCCACCGCGGGACCGGTGGCGCTCGTGCCGACCATGGGCAATCTTCACGAGGGGCACCTGTCGCTGGTGCGCCTTGGCAAGAAACGGGCTGCGAAAGTCGTGGTCAGCATCTTCGTCAACCGGCTGCAATTCCAGCCGGGCGACGATTTCGAGCGCTACCCGCGCACTTTCGAGCGCGACTGCGCCCTGCTCGAGGCGGAGGGCGTGGCGCTGGTGTTCGCGCCCGACGAAAAGGTCCTGTACCCGGAAAAGCAGATCATCACGACCCGCCCGGGCCCCCTCGGCGACGAGCTCGAGGGCCGCTTCCGCCCCGGTTTCTTCGAAGGCGTCTGCACGGTGGTGCTCAAGCTCTTCAACTGCGTGCAGCCCGCTGCCGCGGTCTTCGGCAAGAAGGACTACCAGCAGCTGCGCGTGGTCGAGGCGATGGTGCGTCAACTCAACCTGCCGATCGAGATCAGCGCCGGCGAGACCGTCCGCGAAGCCGACGGCCTGGCAATGAGCTCGCGCAATGGCTACCTGTCCAAGGCCGAGCGCGCCGAAGCGCCGAGGCTGCGCCGGGTTCTTCAGGAAGTTTCGGGAAAAAAACTATCTCCTGACGAAGCCGTGGCTCTCTTGGCCAAAGAAGGCTGGAAGCCGGATTACGTCGAGGTCAGGCGGCGCGCCGATCTCGCTGTGCCGCAGCATGGCGAAAAGAATCTCGTCGTCCTCGCCGCCGCGCGGCTGGGAAGCACAAGACTGATCGATAACCTGGAGTTCTAGCCCGGGTAGGGCTCAAAGGTCATCGACTGCACCGGGCAGCCCATGACCTTGGCGAGCTTGTCCATCGCCTCGTCGGTGATCTCCACGGGCTGGAACTCGGCGTCCTTGCCCTTGGACGCGATGAAGGCCTTGGCCGACGCCTCGTTGTTCCATGTCACGACCGGGTCCGGACTGACGCCGGCCACCTGGCAGCAGATCGGGAAGCCGTCGGACTTGTAGATGATGGCGTACATGGCCATACGTTGACCTAATTTACCTGATGTCGCGCCCCGCCAACAAGGAATAAGCCACCGGGCCTGTCCAATTTGCACCCCTCCCTCCCCGGGCGTTTAATGGGGGCGGGAGGACTCCGGCGGGGCTCACGGGCGCCGGGTCCTGGGTGATTTGGCCCCCGCCCGGGGGGCGTTTTCTTTTGGGAGATGGCGATGAGCAACCTGCAAGACGCAGTGGGACTTTGCGTGCCCTACGGCCGGTCCAATTCGCAGTTCGAGACCGAGTTCGAGCCGGCCGCCGGCACGATCTGGGGATATTTCAAGCCGCGCGGCACGGCCTGCTTCAGCCTCGGCCTGCTCAAGGACATCCGCGCGCACGACAACGCGCTGGCGGTGAACGGCGGGCAGATCGAGGTCGGCGGCCAGACGTGCCGGCCGAGCCATTACGTGCTCGCCTCGCGCACGCCGCGCGTGTTCAACCTCGGCGGCGACCTGGCGCTGTTCGTGCTGCTGATCAAGGCGCGCGACCGCGAGGCGCTGGCGCACTATGCGCGGCTGTGCATCGAGAACATGTACCCGCGCATCCACAACTTCTTCTGCCCGGCGCTCACCACCATCTCGCTGGTGCAGGGCGACGCGCTCGGCGGCGGCTTCGAGGCGGCGCTCGCCTCCGACGTGATCGTGGCCGAAGAAAGCGCGCAGCTCGGCCTGCCCGAGATCCTGTTCAACCTGTTCCCGGGCATGGGCGCCTACAGCCTGCTGGCGCGGCGCATCGGCATGCGCGCCGCCGAGGAGCTGATCCTCTCCGGCCAGGTGTACCCGGCGCGCCGCCTGCACGAGATGGGGCTGGTGGACGTGCTGGCCGCCGACGGGCAGGGCGAAGCCGCGACGCGCGAGTGGATCGCGCGCAACGCCAAGCGGGCCAACGGCATGCAGGGCGTGTTCCGCGCCCGCCAGTTGATGCACCCGGTGACGCGCGAGGAGCTCGACGCCATCACCGAGGCCTGGGTCGATTGCGCGCTGCGCCTGCAGGACCGCGACCTGCGCATGATGGGCCGCATCGTGCGCGCGCAGATGCGCCGTACCGAGGTGGGCGACGTCGCGGACGTGGCCGCCACCGCGCTGGCCGAAGAGCGCCTGGCGCTGGCGGGGTGAGGCCTAGCCCGCGGCGAGAGAGGCGAAGCCGCCCTCGCCGAACACCAGGCCGAACTGGTAGAAGTTGACGCGCGTGGCGTTCACGATCGCATCCTGCGCCGGCCGGTCTTCGATCGTCTTGAGCAGCTGGTTGAGCTTCGCCACGTGGTCCTGGTCCATCGACGAGTGCGAGGACAGGAAGCGGAAGCCCCCGCCCTCGACCGTGCGCCCCTGCGCCCGCGCGATCGAGTCGGACACGCGCCCGCCGTACACGGAGGACACGACCTCCAGCATGTAGAGCATCCCGAGCACGGAGCACGGGTGCACCCGTTCGGCGGCGTGATAGTTGAAGCCGATCATCGCCTGGACCGGAGCGCTCGGCGGGTTCGACCGGGCACCGACGACATCGCCCCCCAACGCCTCGATGTCTTCGAGCACCCAGGTTTCGTGGCCCTTCTCCTCCTCGATCCGCTCGTAGAGCTCGTAGCGGACGTTGCGGTAGCGGTCGTCGCAGCGCGCCGCCGCGGCCGCCATGATCGGGCAGAAGTGCCAGACGATGTGGTACAGGTCGTGCAGGAAGGCGCGGTAAGCCGGCGCCGCCAGCCCGTGGTGGATCATCGCGTGCACCCCCGGAACCGCCTCCAGCTCGCGCCGGCTGGCGTCCGTCATCTCGATCAGGGTGATGAAGAACGAGCCCTTGGCGGGCTCCGCCTTCACGCTTGGGACTCCGGGATAATTCGCAGCGACTTGCATTCCCCGGATTCTAGCTCAGCGCGCCGCCGCCCTCAGCCCGTCGAGCTCCGCCGCTCCCGCAGGTAGCGCTCGAACTCGGCGCGCGCCGCGTTGAGCTCGTCGGCGAGGGAGCGGACCAGGCTCGGCCCCTGCAGCCGCAAATCGGTATCGGCGCGCTTGCCCAGGCTGGTGCACAGCGCGGTCAGCCGGTCGGTGCCCATGCTGGCCGACGAGCCCTTCATGGCGTGCAGCAGCGACCTGAATTCGCCGACATTGCGGCCGGTCAGCGCCTGCTCGATGCGAGCGAGGAGCGAGGTGCTGTCGGCGAGGAACACGCGCACCAGCTTCTCGACGAAGGCGGCGGTCGAGCCGAGCGCCTCGAGATGCCCGAGCGTCTCGGCGTTGACCACCGCCGGCACCGGCAATGCGGCGGGCCGCGCGGCGCGCGCCACCGGCGCGGGCTCCGCGGCGCGCGCCTCGGCGTCGGCGCTGGCCAGCGTCTGGATTTCCTCGAGCAGGCGCGCCGCCTCGATCGGCTTGGCGAGGAAGGCGTCGGCCCCGGCCTCCAGCCCCTCGCGGCGCGCGTCCGGCGTGGCGTCGGCCGACAGCAGGATCACCGGCACCTGGCGGCGGCCGTCGGCCATCGCGCGCAGCGCCTGCAGCGCCTCGATGCCGCCGAGCCCCGGCATGTTGCGGTCGAGGATCAGGATGTCGTGCGGCTCGCGCTCCTGGGCGTCGAGCGCCTGCTCGCCGTCGTCCACCAGGGTCACGGCATGCCCGCCGCGCTCGAGGATGCGGCCGATGACCTCGCGGTTGGTCGGGTTATCGTCGGCCACCAGCACGCGCAGGCGCCGCGCCGCCGGGCGGCGGGCGTAGTCTTGCAGCAGCACCACGCCCTCGCGCGGCTCCTCGCTGGCGAGCACCGAGTGCAGCACGTTGAAGAGCTGGCGCTTGTCCACCGGCAGCTCGAGCACCGCGGCGTAGCCGGCCGACAGCGCCTCGAAGCGCTGCAGCCCCGCCTCGCGCGGAACCGCGAGCACCACCGGCGGCGCCGGATCCGGCGCCGACCGGCGCAGCCGCTGCAGCAGCGAGAAGTCGGCCGCCGCGGAATACAGCAGCGCGCTGTGATAGGGCCGCGCCAGGCTGATCTCGGCCACCAGGCGCGCTGCGCCCTCCTCCACGCTGGCCACGACCACCGGCCGGGCGCCCCAGCCGGCGAGCGCCGCCTCGAGCGGCTCGCGGCTCTGCGCCGGGAAGCCGACCAGCAGGACCCGCGCGCCCGAGAGCTCGCCGCTGACGGCGCCGGCGCGCTCCGGCTGCTTGCCGAGCGCGATCTCGAACCAGAAGGTGCTGCCCAGCCCGACCGCGCTTTCCAGGCCGATGGTGCCGCCCATCAGGCCGACGATCTGCTTGGCGATGGTGGTGCCGAGGCCCGTGCCGCCGAAGCGCCGCGAGGTCGACTGGTCCGCCTGGGTAAAGCTGTCGAAGATGCGCGTCTGCGCCTCGGCCGGGATGCCGATGCCGGTGTCGCGGATCGAGAACTTGAGCCGCACGCTGGCCTCGGTCTCGCCTTGCGCCGAGAGGTGCACCGTGACGCTGCCGCGCTCGGTGAACTTGACGGCGTTGCCGGCGAGGTTGATCAGCACCTGGCGCAGGTGGTGCGGATCGCCGCGCACCGCCGGCGGCACCTCCGGCATGATCGACACCACGAACTCGACGCCCTTGGCCGCCGCCTGCGCGGCGACGATGCGGCAGGTGCTGTTGACCAGCGCGTGCAGGTCGAAGTCGGTCTTCTCCAGCACCAGCTTGCCGGCCTCGATCTTGGAGAAGTCGAGCACGTCCTCCACCAGGCCGAGCATCACGCGCGAGGAGCCGCGCAGCGTCTGCAGCATATCCGCCTGCTCGCGCGCGAGCGGCGTGTCGCGCAGCAGGTCGGACATGCCGATGATGGCGTTCAGGGGCGTGCGCAGCTCGTGGCTCACCACCGAGATGAAGCGGCGCTTGGCCTGGTTGGCGGCCTCGGCGTGCGCCAGGGCGTCGAACAGCTTCTTCACCAGCGAGCGCACGTAGAGGCTGAGGACGACGAAGCCGATCATCATGCCGTAGCCGATGCCCCGGTGCGCCTGCCAGAAATCGCTGTACCCCAGCACCACGCCAAAGCCGACCACGCTCAGCCCGAGGCAGGCGAGCAGGTAGCCCTGGCCGAAGCGGAAGCCGTTCGCCAGCGTCACCCAGACGTAGACCAGCAGCAGCGGCGCCGCGTACTCGCCGAGGAAGGCCATGCACCAGGTGACCACGGCGATGTCGGCCGCGGCGGCGAACAGGCGCCGCGTCGGCGAGATGCCTTCCACGCCGAGGATGTGCAGGACGATCAGGCTCGAGATGACGAAGTAGCCGAAGGTCACCCAGATCGTCGGCCCGGACTCGCGCGCCACCGCGCCCGGCAGCAGGTAAAGGCACAGCGCGCCCACCACCAGAACGCGCACGATCGCCTGCTCGTGCTCGGTGTCGGGCCGCGCGGCGAGCCGCGCGCGCACCCGGCTCAGGAGGCCTGGGCTGGATCCTGCCATTGGTGCTGGACCTTGAGGATTTCGTCCTTGGACGCGAGGAAGGCCTCCACCATGCGCGGGTCGAAATGCCGGCCGGCCTGCGTGGCGACCCAGTCCATGGCCCGGGCGCTCTCCCAGGCGCTCTTGTAGGGCCGCACCGCGGTGAGCGCGTCGTAGACGTCGGCCACGGCGACGACGCGCGCGCACACCGGGATGTGGTCGCCTTCGAGGCCGTTGGGATAGCCCGAGCCGTCGTATTTCTCGTGGTGGCCGAGCGCGATCAGGGCGCCCATGCGCACGTACTTCGAAGCGCTGCCCTTGAGGATGTCGTGGCCGAGCACCGGGTGGCGCTGCATCACCTGCCACTCCGCCGGGTCGAGCTTGCCCGCCTTGAGCAGGATCTGGTCGGGGATGCCGATCTTGCCGATGTCGTGCAGCGGCGCGGCGAGCTCCACGGTCTCCGCCTCGTCGGCGTCCAGCCCGAGCCGGTCGGCGATCAGGCGCGAGTAGCGCGACATGCGGATCAGGTGGGTGCCGGTGTCCTCGTCGCGGAATTCGCCGGCGCGCGCCAGGCGCATCAGCGTTTCCTTCTCGCGCTCGCGCACCTCGCGCGTCGCGTCCTCCACCATGTGCTCCAGGTGGCGCCGGCGGTCCTCCAGCGCCAGCTGCTGGCGCCGCAGGGTAAGCAGGTTCTTGCAGCGCGCTAGGCATTCGCGCGTGTCCACCGGCTTGGTGAGGAAATCCGTGATGCCGGCGTCGAGCGCCGCGTAGCGCACCTTGCGGTCGTCGTGCACCGTGACCATCACGATCGGCACGTGCTCGTAGCCCGGCAGCGCGCGCAGGCGCTGCACGAACTCGATGCCGTCCATCTCCGGCATCATGTAGTCGACCAGCACCAGGTCGGCGACGTGGCGCGCCGCCCACACCACGGCGTCCAGCGGCCGCATGAAGCCCTCGACCTCGACGCGCTCGTCGAGCCCCCGTACCACCTGCTCGAGGATGGCGCGGCCGGTCGACTGGTCGTCGACCACCATCACGGTATTCCGCGCGGAAGGCAATATCCGGACCTGCGCCTTGCCCATGCCTCTCCCTGGATTTGGGACTGCCGGGAAAAGCCTACGCTGACCGGTCGCGCGCGTCCAGCAAGCACGCGGCGCTCCAAGCAATCTTTGACGCTGTGCATTCACGCCGCGGGCAGACAGCGGGATAAACGCTCAAGCGTGGACGGCCAGCAGGCTCACCCCGGCCATGATCAGCGCGATGCCGATCCAGCGCTTGCCGGTCACCGGCTCCTTCAGATAGACCTGCGACAGGACGGCGACCATCACGTAGGAAACGCTGCCGATCGGGAAGGCAGTGCTGATCTCGACGAAGTGCAGCGCGCCGGTGTAGAGCAGCGCCTGCACCGTGAACAGCGCCACGCCGACGGCGATCCAGCGCGGCACGCCGCCCGGCACCACGGCTGACTTCTTGAAGAAGAGCTGCGCCGCGCCCTCGACGACGCCGCACAGCATCACCAGCAGCACGCCGACCGTGATCGCGCTCAGGGGCGCCCCGCCGCCGGCGGCCGGCTGTCGTGGTCGGTGCGGCTGATGAACCAGACGCCCGCCAGCACCAGCGCGGTGCCGGCGACCTTCGGCAAATCGACGCTCTCGCCCAGGAACAGCGCCGAGAGCACGAATACGGTGACCAGGCTCAACGCCGTGATCGGCTGCGAATAGCTGAGGTCGGAGCACTCGAGCACCCGCAGCCAGTTGACCAGCTGCCAGATGAACAGCGCCGCCACCAGCAGCAGCAGCGGGCTGAGCTCGGGCAGCGGCTCCGCCGCGAGCTTCCAGACCAGCTGCACCGCCGTGTCGAGCACGACGGCCAGCGCCAGCCTGAGGATCAGCGCGCGCGGCAGCGACTTCACGGCCATGGCTGGCTTTCCGAGAATTGGCTGGTGCCGGAAGAGAGACTCGAACTCTCATGCCCTTGCGGGCGGCGGATTTTGAGTCCGCTGCGTCTGCCGGTTCCGCCATTCCGGCCCGGGGGCGAAATTATAATTCCCGCGGTGCTCGTCTCCGAATTCGATTACGCGCTGCCGCCCGAGCTCATCGCCCAGCATCCCGCCCCGCGGCGCGCCGCCAGCCGGCTGCTGCGCCTCGACGCCCGCGGCGGGCTCGAGGACCTGAAGTTCACCGACCTGCCCTCGCTGGTCGGCCCCGGCGACGCGCTGGTGCTGAACGACACCCGCGTCATCAAGGCGCGCCTCGCGGCGAAGAAGCGCACCGGCGGCAAGGTCGAAGTGTTCGTCGAGCGGATCCTCGCCCCGCGCGAGGCGCTCGCCATGATCCGCGCCAGCCACCCGCCGGCGGCGGGGTCCGAGCTGCTCGTCGGCGACGAGGTGGTGGTGAAGATCCTCGGGCGGCAGGCGGACCTGTACCGGGTGCGCTTCTCGCGCCAGGTCGGCCCCGTGCTCGAGCAGCTCGGCGCCGTGCCGCTGCCACCTTATATCCGGCACGCCCCGGCGCGCGCCGACGCCGCGCGCTACCAGACCGTCTATGCCGCGCAGCCTGGCGCGGTGGCCGCGCCGACCGCCGGGCTGCATTTCGACAAGCCGCTGCTGGAGAAAATCCGCGCGCGCGGCGCGCGGACCGTCACCCTGACCCTGCACGTCGGCGCCGGCACCTTCCAGCCGGTGCGCGGCGAGCAGGTGGAAGCCCACCGCATGCACAAGGAAAGGTTTTTCATTCCCCCAGGCCTGCTTGCTTCCCTGGCGGGCAAGCGCGTCCTCGCCGTGGGGACCACATCGCTTCGCGCGCTGGAATCGGCGGCCCTGAGCGGAAAAACGGAAGGCGAGACGGACCTCTTCGTCTACCCCGGCTTCAAATTCCGCGTGGTGCAGCGCCTGCTGACCAACTTCCATCTGCCAAAATCGACGCTGCTCATGCTGGTCTGCGCCTTCGCGGGGACGGAGAACATTCTCAATGCCTATCGACACGCCATCGAGCGCCGCTACCGCTTCTTCTCCTACGGCGATGCGATGCTGATCGAAAAATGAAATTCGCCGTCACCCACCGCGATGGACCGGCGCGCCGCGGCCGGCTCGAGTTCGGGCGCGGCGTCGTCGACACGCCGGCCTTCATGCCGGTGGGCACCTACGGCGCGGTCAAGGCCATGTCGCCCGACGAGCTCGCCGCGCTCGGCGCGCAGATCGTGCTCGGCAACACCTTCCACCTGTGGCTGCGCCCGGGTCTCGACGTGATCGCGAAGCACGGCGGGCTGCACCGCTTCATGGGCTGGGACAGGCCGATCCTCACCGACTCGGGCGGCTTCCAGGTGTTTTCGTTGTCGAAGACGAGAAGACTCTCCGAGGATGGCGTGCAGTTCGCCTCGCCCATCAACGGCGACCGGCTGATGCTGACGCCCGAAGAGTCGATGCGCATCCAGCAAGTCCTCAATTCCGACATCGCCATGGTGTTCGACGAATGCACGCCCTATCCGGCCACGGAGAAGCAAGCGGAAAAGTCCATGCAGCTTTCGATGCGCTGGGCGCAGCGTTCGCGCGATTCGCATGGGGGCGTGGTGTTCGGCATTGTCCAGGGCGGCATGTACGAAGCGTTGCGCGATGAATCCCTGGAAAAACTGAAGAGCATCGGCTTTCAGGGCTATGCGATTGGCGGCCTCTCGGTCGGCGAGCCGGAAGCCGACCGGCTGCGGATCATGCGCCACGTCGCGCCCCAATTGCCGGCCGACAAGCCGCGCTATTTGATGGGCATGGGCACGCCCGAGGACCTGATCGGCGCGGTGGCCGAGGGCATCGACATGTTCGACTGCGTGCTGCCGACGCGCAACGCGAGGAACGGGTGGCTCTTCACCCGCTTCGGCGACGTCAAGATCCGCAACGCGCGCTACCGCGACGACGCCGGCCCGCTCGACGAGCGCTGCGCCTGCGCGACGTGCCGCAAATATTCGCGGGCCTACCTGCACCACCTGCAGAAGACCAACGAGATCCTCGGCTCGCGCCTGAATACGCTGCATAACCTCCACTACTACCAGGAGCTGATGGCCGACCTGCGCCTGTCGATTGAAAAGCAGAACCTGGAGGAAAAGGCGAAACAGCTTTTGGCCCAGCGCCAGCAGCTATAATTCACGGCCTTTTTAACGGAGTCCGCAGTGATCATCTCATCGGCCTACGCGCAGGCCGCCCCGGCAGCGGGCGGCGATTCGGGATTGATCGGCTTCCTGCCGATCGTCCTGATGTTCGTGCTGCTCTACTTCCTCATGATCCGCCCGCAGATGAAGCGCGCCAAGGAGGCCAAGGCGATGGTCGACGCGCTGCAGAAAGGCGACGAGGTGGTGACCGCCGGCGGCGTGGTCGGCCGTATCACCAAGCTCGGCGACCAGTACCTGACGCTGGAAGTCGCGGCCAACACCGAGATCGTGGTGCAGCGCTCGGCGGTGCAGGTGCCGCTGCCCAAGGGAACCCTGAAGACCCTCCAGTAAGTGAACCGGTATCCCAACTGGGGCTATGCGCTGATCGCGCTGGCGATCGCCGCGGCGGCGCTCTATACGCTGCCGAACTTCTTCGGCGAATCCCCGGCCGTCCAGGTGTCGAGCGCCAAATCCACCGTCAAGGTCGACGCCGAGCTGCAATCCAGGGTCGAGGCGGCGCTCGCCAAGGCCGCCCTGCCCTATACCTCGGTGCTGCGCGACCTCAACAGCGTGCGCGTGCGCTTCGCCGACATCGACACCCAGCTGAAGGCCAAGGACGCGATCGAGAAGAGCCTGGTGCCGGACCCCGCCACTCCCGATTACTTCGTCGCCCTCAACCTGCTGTCCGCCTCCCCCAACTGGCTCACCGCGGTCCACGCGCTGCCGATGTACCTGGGCCTCGACCTGCGCGGCGGGGTGCATTTCCTGCTGCAGGTCGACCTGCAGACCGCGCTCACCAAGCGCGCCGAGAACCTCGGCGCCGAGATCCGCTCGCTGCTGCGCGAGAAGGACATCCGCCACGGCGGCGTGGCGCGCGACGGGCAGATCCTGCGCGTGCGCTTCCGCGACGAGCAGACCCGCACCCGGGCGCGCGAGGCGATCCTCAACAGCATTCCCGACCTGGCGCTCGCCGAGCGCGGCGACGGGCAGGACCTGCTGCTGGTGGGCACGCTGCGGCCCGAGGTGCTGAAGCGCATCCAGGAGGCCGCGATCCAGCAGAACGTCGGCACGCTGCACAAGCGCGTCAACGAGCTCGGCGTCGCCGAGCCGGTGATCCAGCGCCAGGGCGACAACCGCATCGTGGTGCAGCTGCCCGGGGTGCAGGACACGGCGCGCGCCAAGGACATCCTCGGCCGCACCGCCACGCTCGAGATCCGGCTGGTCGACGAGGAAGCGCGGCGCAGCGGCAGCACGCTCAACGTCGACCTGTTTGCCGAGCGCCAGCGCGACGGCTCGGTCACCATGGTGCCGGTGAAGAAGCAGGTGGTGGTCACCGGCGACCAGTTCATCGGCGCCGCCGCCACCTTCGACCACGAGCAGCGCCCGGCGGTGTCGGTGGACCTCGACCAGGCCGCGGGCCGCGTCATGCGCCAGACCACGCGCGAGAACCTGCGCCGCCTGATGGCGATCATCCTGTTCGAGAAGGGCAAGGGCGAGGCCATCTCGGTGGCCACCATCCAGAGCGAGTTCGGCAGCCGCTTCCAGATCACCGGCGCGTTCACGCCGATCGAGACCAACAACCTGGCGCTGCTGATCCGCGCCGGCGCCCTGGCGGCGCCGATGGAGATCATCGAGGAGCGCACGGTCGGCCCGAGCCTCGGCCGCGACAACATCGAGAAGGGCTTCAACGCGACGATGTGGGGCTTCATCGCCATCGTGGTGTTCATGTCGGTCTACTACGTGTTCTTCGGCCTCATTTCCTCGGTGGCGCTGGGCGTCAACCTGCTGCTGCTGATCGCGGTGCTGTCGCTGATCCAGGCGACGCTGACGCTGCCGGGCATCGCCGCCATCGCGCTGACCCTCGGCATGGCGATCGACGCCAACGTGCTGATCAACGAGAGGATCCGCGAGGAGCTGCGCGGCGGCGCCACGCCCCAGGCCGCGATCGCCGCCGGCTACGAGCGGGCCTGGAACACGATCTTCGACTCCAACGTCACCACGCTGATTGTCGGCGTGTCGCTGCTGATGGTGCCGGGCGCGGTGCGCGGCTTCGCCTTCGTGCATTGCTTCGGCATCCTGACCTCGATGTTCTCGGCGGTGGTGGTGTCGCGCGCCGTCGTCAACCTGGCCTACGGCTACCGCCGGCGCGTCGCCGGGCTGTCGATCGGCAACACGACGTGGAAATGAGCTGAGCGATGGAATTCTTCAAGATCCGCCGCACCATCCCGTTCATGCGCCACGCGCTGGTGTTCAACGTCATCTCGTTGATCACTTTCCTCGCGGCGGTGTTCTTCCTCTCTACCAAGGGCCTGAACTTCTCCATCGAGTTCACCGGCGGCACGCTGATCGAGGTCGGCTACGCGCAGGCCGCCGAGGTCGACCGCATCCGCGGCGCGCTCGATGGCGCCGGCTACAAGTCCGAGGTGCAGAACTTCGGCTCCTCGCGCGAGGTGCTGATCCGCATGCACCTGGAAAAGAACCAGTCGTCGGCCGATCTTTCCCAAAAAATAATTTCCATTCTCAAGCAACAGGATAATTCCGCGGAATTGCGCCGCGTCGAGTTCGTCGGGCCGCAGGTCGGCGCCGAGCTCGCCGAGTTCGGCGCGCTGGCGCTGCTGGTGACGGCGGTGGGCATCGTGCTCTACCTGTGGCTGCGCTTCGAGTGGCGCTTCGGCCTCTCGGCGATCATCGCCAACCTGCACGACGTGGTGATCATCCTCGGCTTCTTCTCCTTCTTCCAGTGGGAGTTCTCGCTGCCGGTGCTCGCCGCGGTGCTGGCCGTGCTCGGCTATTCGGTGAACGAGTCGGTGGTGGTGTTCGACCGGGTGCGCGAGAACTTCCGCAAGATGCGCCGCGCCACCACGCCCGAGGTGATCGACGCCGCCATCACCGGCGTGATCTCGCGCACCATCATCACCCACGGCTGCACGCAGATGATCGTCACCACCATGCTGATCTTCGGCGGCGTGGCGCTGCACTACTTCGCCCTCGCCCTGACCATCGGCATCCTGTTCGGCATCTACTCCTCGGTGCTGGTGGCCAGCCCGCTACTGATGTGGCTCGGCGCCAAGCGCGAGCAGTTCATCGCCCCGCCCAAGCGCGAGCGGCGCGACGAAAACGACGGCGCCGTGGTGTAGCGCCGGGGCCCGCCCTTGGCCGCCGCCAACCAGTTCGGGCTGCTGAAGGAGCGGCGCTTCCTGCCGTTCTTCCTCACGCAGTTCTGCGGCGCGGCCAACGACAACGTCTTCAAGTTCGCCTTCGCGGTGCTCGCCACCTACGGCGCGGCCGAATGGGGCGGCCTCGACCCCAAGTCGGCAGGCGCGGTGATCGGCGGCATCTTCATCCTGCCCTTCGTGCTGTTCTCGGCCACCGCCGGCCAGCTCGCCGACAAGTTCGACAAGGCGCGCCTCATCCGCTTCGTCAAGAACCTGGAGATCGCGATCATGCTGGGCGTCGCCGCGGGCTTCCTCTGGCGGCTGCCCGCACTGCTGTTCGCCGGCGTGTTCTTCATGGGCCTGCACTCGACGCTGTTCGGCCCGGTGAAATACGCCTACCTGCCGCAGAACCTGCACGACACCGAGCTCACCGGCGGCAACGGCATGGTGGAGATGGGCACCTTCGTCGCCATCCTGCTCGGCACCATCCTCGGCGGCGTGCTGGTGGCGATCCCGGAAAGCGGCCCGCGCTGGATCGCCGTGGCGTCGCTCTCGCTCGCCGTCGCCGGGCGCGTCGCGGCGGCGTTCGTGCCCGCCTCGCCACCCCCCGAGCCCGGCCTCGCCATCCGCTGGAACCCGCTGGCGGAGACATGGCGCAACCTGCGCCAGGCGCAACTGAACCGCACCGTGTTCCATTCGCTGCTCGGCATCTCCTGGCTGTGGTTCGTCGGCTCGATCTTCCTCACCACCTTCACCGGCTTCGCCAAGGAGACGCTGGGCGGCGACGAATCGGTGGTGACGCTGCTGCTGGCGGTGTTCTCGGTCGGCATCGGCATCGGGTCGCTCCTGTGCGAGCGGCTCTCGGGACACAAGGTGGAGATCGGCCTGGTGCCGTTCGGCTCGATCGGCATGACCGTGTTCGCGGTGGACCTGTGGCTCGCCTGCCGCGGCATGAAGCCTGCGGGCATGGTCGGCATCCGCGCCTTCCTCGACGCGCCCGGCAGCACCCGCGTGGTGGCGGACCTGTTCCTGCTCGCCGCCTTCAGCGGCTTCTACAGCGTGCCGCTGTACGCGCTGATCCAGCTGCGCTCCCCGCCGTCGCACCGCGCGCGCATCATCGCCGCGAACAACGTGTTCAACGCGCTGTTCATGGTCGTCGCCTCGGGCCTCGCCACGCTGCTGCTCGCCGAGGGCCTGTCGCTGCCGCAGCTCTACCTGGTGGTCGGGCTGATGAACGCCGCGGTCGCGCTCTACATCTACACGCTGGTGCCCGAGTTCCTGATGCGCTTCATCGTCTGGCTGCTGATCCACTCGGTCTACCGGCTGGAGAAATCGGGGCTCGAGCACCTCCCCGACGAGGGTGCTGCGGTGATCGTCTGCAACCACGTCAGCTTCGTCGACGCGCTGGTGATCGCCGCCGCCTGCCGCCGCCCGGTGCGCTTCGTCATGGACCACCGCATCTTCAACCTGCCGGTGCTGTCGTTCGTCTTTCGCACCGGGCGCACCATCCCGATCGCCTCGGCCAAGGAGGATCCGGAGATGATGGAGCGCGCCTTCGCCGAAGTCGCCAAGGCGCTCGCCGAGGGCGACATCGTCGTCATCTTCCCCGAGGGCCGCATCACCGACAGCGGCGAGCTCTACCCCTTCCGCCCCGGCATCAAGCGCATCCTCGAGGCGAACCCGGTGCCGGTGATCCCGATGGCGCTGCGCGGGCTGTGGGGCTCGTTCTTCTCGCGCAAGGACGGCGCGGCGATGACCCGGCCCTGGCGCCTCGCGCCCTTCCAGCGCATCGGCCTCGCCGTGGGCGAGCCGGTCGCGGCCGCCGCGGCTACACCGGAGGCGCTACAGGCGCAGGTGCTGGCCCTGCGCGGCGACTGGCGCTAGCCGGTCGCGTTTTCCACGATCTCCCGGGAATGCTTCAGCGCCTCACGGCGCCCAGGCAAACTCCGCCCACGCGGAAGGCTGAGAGCGGCTGTCCGCGTTAAATGCCGTGACTCTCCAGCGGCCGCGCCGCGAACCGGAGAATTCGATGTCTCGATAGTTCTCCGGAGTGCGCATTGATCCGTAACGGATGTCCCACCACTTGAACCCATTGCTGTCGAGGAACTGGAACTCCACCAGGTACTCGGTTGCACCCGGTACGGGATCCCACTCAAGCGTAAGCAGGAGCGGGGCGCAAGAGAAGCTTGCCCCGTTTTGAGGGAAGTACAAAGTGGGAACAATCTCGGTCAAGGAGAGTTGTTTCGCGGTCGTTGGCCTGGGGGGCAACGCTCGCACCGTTCTCTTCTCGCAGGGCGGGATCACTCGGGGCTTTGGGGGCTCGACCGCGGCCGGCTTATTGAGCTCGTCCTTAATCTGCTGAGGAGTATTGGGATGAATGGCTACGAATCGCCGTACGGTCGGGTGCTCGTGCTTGCTCAGCTTGGTCAGCACATCGGACGGCGTGTTGGGATTCTGAGCCAGGAAAACGGCCTGCCCCGCTGAATTCGCTCCACCGCGGGAAATTTCCTCATATACCCGACGAAGGGCATCCTGATCGGATGCCCGTTCCGCTACGGCGACGACATTACGCGGAATGGCTTGAATGAGAAACCCAACCATGAGGAATCCAAGCAGCGCCACTGGAAGCCAAATGAAGTGCCGGTCGCCATCGGAAATGTCCGCCTTCGCCCCGGCGCGCTCAGCGGCCTCGGTGAGCTTCTGGCGCGGATGAAATCCTCCGAGTACGTAGCCCGCCCCGAATGCGACGACTGCATAAAATGGCACGATGACGAAAATGAGTCCTGCCATCGCTGATTTGTTCAAATCCGTCCCGAACAGGGAGCCAAATAAAAAAACAACCGTCACCAAACCCGCCGCAGTGGCACCCCAAAGATTGCGGAAGTATGGTGCTTGATTGTTTTTCGATCGATGGATCGCCGCGACCAATGTGCCCACGGCCACTGGAGCAACCGAAATCGACATGAAGAGCAGGACGGGAAGCAGAGTCCATACGTACTCAATCCAGTAGGCGATCATGGGGCGCGGTGTCTAACCCGTTTTAGTTGAGTTGCCAGTCGCCATTCGTGTCGAGCGCCTACTTGAGGATCTGGATCAGGTTGGAGTAGTCGTCGGTCCAGGTGCGCCACTCGGGGCGCTCCTCGACGCCGGCGGCGCCGGCGTCCTCGATCGCCTCGCGGCGCAGCGCCGCGGCGTCGCGCGACACCAGCACCCAGTCGCTCCGCGAGCGGCCGCCGCTGTCGTCCTCGTCCTCCGGGTCGTCGCGCACCAGCACCGAATAGGCGTTGTTCTCCTTCGCCACGCGCGCCACCACCGGGATCAGGTCGAGGAAGCGGTTCGACACGTGGTAGGCGACGATGCCGCCCGGCTTCATGTGGCGCAGGTACACGGCGAGCGCCTCGCGCGTGATCAGGTGCACCGGGATGGCGTCGCTCGAGAACGCGTCCACCGCCAGCACGTCGAACTGCTGCGGCGCCTCGCGCTCCAGCACCAGGCGCGCATCGCCGAGCGCCGTCTCGACCTTGGCCGCGCTGTCGGCGAGATAGGTGAAATCGCTCTGTGCCAGCTCGATGACGCGCGCGTTGATGTCGTAGAAGCGGTAGACGTCGCCCTTGCGGCCGTAGGCGGCGATGGTGCCCGCGCCCAGTCCGATGACGCCGACGCGCACCGGCCCCGGCTGGCGCGAGCGGATCGCGGCGCCGATGCCCGAGGGCTCGCCGTAGTAGGTGGTGAGCTCGCGCCGGCGCTCCGGCGCCATGTACTGCTCGCCGTGCATGATGGTGCCGTGCACCAGGCGGCGCAGCTCCGTCTCGGTGCCGGTGCCGTATTCCTTCACGCGCATCACGCCGTAGAAATTGCGCGACGCGACGCGCACGTCGCGCTTGTCGCGCAGCGCGTCGTAGAACGCGCCCGCCGAAAGCGCCAGCAGCACGGCGAGGCTCAGGTAATGCGCGAACCGGTGCAGCCGCGCGAAGCGCAGCGCGGCAAGCGCCCCGACCAGCACCAGCGCGCTGCCGAGCTCGTAGTAGCCGCTGAAGGCGAGCGGCGCGGCCACCGCCACCAGCAGGCCGCCAATCGCCCCGCCCGCCGAGACGCAGAGGTAGAAGGCGGTGAGCTGCGCCGGCGCCGGCCGCAGCCGGTAGAGCTCGCCGTGGCAGAACAGGCAGGCGAGGAACAGCCCCGGCAGGAAGACGGCGAGCTGCACCGGCAGGTCGTAGGCGAAATCCGCATCCACCAGCAGCGTCGCCATGCCGAGCAGCGCCGCCAGCACGATGCTCCAGAACCACTCGGGCCGGTACCAGTTCTTGCCCTCGAAGGCGATGACGAAGGTGGCGAGGTAAAGCGTCAGCGGCACCAGCCAGAGCAGCGGCACCGAAGCGACGTTCTGCGTCAGGTGGTTGGTGACCGCGAGCAGCAGCGCCGAGCCGGTCGCGGAAAGAACCAGCCAGAGAAATACGCTGGTCTTCTCGATCGGGGATTTGATTTCATTGACTTCGGATTCAATTGCGCCCTTCGGCGTGGTCCACGCAATGCCGGCGCACAGCACGGCGAATCCGGCGAACAGCCAGGACCAGAGCGTGACCTGCTGGTGCGCGGTGAATACCGGCTCGACGAGGAACGGGTAGCCGAGCAGCGCGATGAGCGAGGCGAGGTTGGAGACGGCGAACAGTCGGTAGGGATTTGCCCCGGGCCGCGCGCGCGTGTACCACGCGGCGAGCAGCGGGCTGGTGGCAGCGAGCATCAGGTAAGGCAGGCCGATGGTCGCGCCGAGCAGCAGCAGGATGCGCGTCACCGGCTCGGCGTCGCCGGCGGGCTTCCAGGCGTCCGCCGGCGCGATCGGCAGGGTGGCGACCGCCGCGGCGAGCAGCAGGACATGAATGTAGGTTTTCCGGTTTTCCAGAAAAGCATTTCTGGTGAGCAAATGGGCGTAGGCGTATCCCGCCAGCAGCAGGACCTGGAAAAACAGCATGCAGGTGGTCCACACCGCCGCGCTGCCGCCGAACCACGGCAGGATCAGGCGCGCGATCAGCGGCTGCACCAGGAACAGCAGGAACGACGACAGGAAAATGGCGGCGCCGTAGCGCATCTCAGTCGATCTCGCGCGGGAAGGGTTTCTTCAGCATCCACGCCGTGATGGCGTCGACGGTTTCACGCTCCTTGCCCCAGTAGCCGTGCGCCGCGAACGGGTCGCAGGGGCCCGACTCCGGCGGCTTGCCACCCTTCACCGAGATCAGGGGATAGCGCTCCGAAAGGCGGTGCGCCGCGCTGTACGGCGTCTGCGCGCACGAGTCCTCCCGGTGGTGGACGAGGAGCAGCGGTGCCTTGATCGAGGCGTAATCGAAGCCCGAGAGGCTTGCCCCGCGCGGCGAGGTGAATACGCTCGATGTGAGCACCACGCCCGCGACCTCGTTGCCCAGGGCGCGGCCAAGGAAGGCGACACTGATGGTGCCGCGGCTGGTGCCGACCAGGAACACCGGGAGCTGCGCAAAGCGCTTCTTGAGCTCGGCGAGCACCGCGCGCGCGTCTTCGGCCTGCTGCTCGCTCGAGCGGTAATGGTCGGTCAGGCCGCTGGGCTGGTCGGAAGGGGAATCCATCACCACCGGCAGCACGCCGTTGCGGATGAACTCGCCGCGCGAGCGCGGCAGGAAATTATTCGCGCCGAACTTCGGCTGGCCGCCCTCCAGGCGCAGGCGGATGATGCCGTCGCCGCCGACGTAGAGCAGCGCCACCGCCTCGGGCTTGCGCCCGCCCATGCCGGCGACAAAGAAGGATTGCGTCACGCCCGGCCGGCTCGCCACGCTGACGATCTCCTGCGCCTCAGCAGCGGCGCTGAAGGCCAACAAGGCAACCAGGCAAAACCTCATACCTTCCTGGCGAGCCCCTCCGCCAGGCCGGTGTACTTCGCCGGCGTGAGCGCCAGAAGGCGCCTGCGCTCTTCCGGCGGGATCGGCAGCTTGCGGATGAAGGCGGCGAGCGCGCGGCGGTCCAGGCGCTTGCCGCGGCTGATGGCCTTCAGCTTGTCGTAGGCGTCGGGCACGCCGTGGCGGCGCATCACCTGCTGCACCGCCTCGGCCAGCACTTCCCAGTTCGCCTCGAGGTCGGCCGCCAGGCGGCGCGGGTCGGCCTGCAGCTTGCCGAGGCCGCGCAGGCACGAGGCGTAGGCGAGCAGCGTGTGGCCGAGCGCCGTGCCGAGGTTGCGCTGCGCGGTCGAATCGGAGAGGTCGCGCTGCCAGCGCGACACCGGCAGCTTGTCCGAGAGGTGGCGCAGCAGCGCGTTGGCGACGCCGATGTTGCCCTCGGAGTTCTCGAAGTCGATCGGGTTCACCTTGTGCGGCATGGTGGAGGAGCCGACCTCGCCTTTCTTCGTCTTCTGGGTAAAGTAGCCGAGCGAGACATAACCCCAGATGTCGCGGTCGAGGTCGAGCAGCACGCTGTTGGCGCGCGCGTAGGCGTCGAGCAGTTCCGCCATCCAGTCATGCGGCTCGATCTGCGTGCTGTAGGCGTTGAATTCGAGCCCCAGGCCCTCGACCAGGCGCCGGCAGAACGCCTCCCAATTGAAGCCCGGATAGGCGGCGAGGTGGGCGTTGTAGTTGCCGACCGCGCCGTTCATCTTCGCCAGCACCGGCACCTGCGCGATGCGGCCGCCGGCGCGCACCAGGCGCTGCGCGAAATTCGCCATTTCCTTGCCGAGCGTGGTCGGCGACGCCGGCTGGCCATGGGTGCGCGACAGCATCGGCAGCCCCGCGTGCCGGTGCGCGAGCGCGCGCAGCGCGCGCACCACGTCGTCCAGCCGCGGCAGCATCACCTGGCGCCGGGCGTCGGCCATCATCAGCGCGTAGGCGACGTTGTTGACGTCCTCCGAGGTGCAGGCGAAATGCACGAATTCCAGCGCGCGCTGCGCTTCCTTGTTCTTGCCCAGCTTGGCGCGCAGCCAGTACTCGATCGCCTTGACGTCGTGGTTGGTCTCGGCCTCGATGTTCTTGATGTGCTCGGCGTCGCGCTCGGAGAAATTGCTGACGAGCTTTTTCAGCAGGGACGAGGTTTTCTTGCTGAAAGGCCTGATTTCCCGTATGCCCCGCTCGGCGGCGAGCGCCTCGAGCCAGGCGAGCTCGACCTTGACGCGGTAGCGGAACAGCGCCTGCTCGGTGAAGAAGGCACGCAGCGGGTCTGCGGTCCTTGCGTATCGCCCGTCGAGCGGCGAGAGCGCGGCGAGCGGCGAAGGCATGCGCCTATTATATCGGGATGAGGGTTTTGCTCTCGGCGGCGAGGGCCTGCAGGGTCTGCGAGAAGCACCTCGAGCCGCGGCCCGTGTTCCGCTTCGGCGCCCGGGCCCGCCTGCTGATCGTCGGCCAGGCGCCCGGGCGGCGCGTGCACGAAAGCGGCATCCCCTGGAACGATCCGTCGGGCGACGTGCTGCGCGGGTGGCTCGGCCTCGATCGCGACACCTTCTACGACACGCGGCGCATCGCCATCGTGCCGATCGGCCTGTGCTACCCGGGCACCGTCGACGGCGCGGACCTGCCGCCGCGCCCGGAGTGCGCGCCGCTGTGGCAGCCGCGCTTCGTGGCGGCCTTGCCTTTCATCAAGATGACATTGCTGATCGGCCTCTATGCACAGAACTACTATCTTTCTTTAACAAGGAAAGCATCCCTTTCCGAGACCGTGCGCGCCTACGATGAGTACTTGCCTCGCTACTTTCCCCTTCCCCACCCGAGCTGGCGCAACCGCGGCTGGCTGAAGAGTCATCCCTGGTTCGAAAAGCGCGTCATCCCGGCGCTGCGCCGGCGCGTTAAGGCCTGCATCGCCCCGCTATAATCCGCGCCCCGATGAAGCTGCTCGCCTCGCTCGCCAGCCCCTACACCCGCAAGGTGCGCATCTTCCTTGCGGAGAAGAAGATCGAGTGCGACCTCGAGCTGGTGGACGTCGGGCCGATCGACAATCCGGTCAACGCACACAATCCGCTCGGCAAGATCCCGACCCTGGTGCTGGACGACGGCACCGCGCTCTACGACTCGCGCGTCATCGTCGAGTTTCTCGACGGCGCCTCGCCCATCGCCCAGCTGATCCCCGAGGAGCGCCGCGAGCGCATCGCCGTGCACCGCTGGGAGGCGCTGGCCGACGGCGTGACCGACGCCGGGATCCTGGTGCGCTCGGAATCGCTGCGCGACAAGAAGGAGCGCAGCAAGGCCTGGACCGACAAACAGGTGGCGCGCATGAAGCGCGGCATGGCGCAGATGAGCGCCGACCTGGGCGAGCGCGCGCTGTGCCATGGCGACAAATATTCGCTCGCCGACATCGCGGTGGGCTGCTGCCTGGGCTGGCTCGGCTTCCGCAAGCCGGGCGAGGTCGACTGGCACGCCGAGTACCCGGTGCTCGCCCTGCACTACGCCCGCATGATGGAGCGGCCGGCCTTCGCCGACACCGTCCCGCAGCTGCCTAAGTGATCACGCCTCCGCCGAGGCAGACCTCGCCGTCATAAAGCACCACCGACTGCCCGGGCGTCACCGCCCACTGCGGCGTCGGGAATTCGACCTTGATCTCGCTCTCGAGCGCCCGCGACAGGGTGCACAGCGCATCCGCCTGTCGGTAGCGCGTCTTGGCGCTGTGCGTCGAGGGCGCCTCGGGCGCGCGGCCCGAGACCCATGACGCGTCCGATGCAGAAAGATTTTTTTTCATGAGCAACGGGTGGTCATGTCCCTGTACGACCAGGAGCTCGTTCGCCTTCATGTCCTTGCCCGCCACGTACCAGGCCTCGCCTTTGCCACCGATGCCAATGCCTTTCCGCTGCCCGATCGTATAGAACGCAAGGCCGATGTGTTCCCCAATCGTCTTGCCTCCATCGGTCACGATCGGGCCGGGTTTTTTTGGGAGGTATTTATTCAAAAACTCCCGGAACGGCCGCTCGCCGATGAAGCAGATGCCGGTCGAGTCCTTGCGCGCGTGATTGGCGAGCCCGGCGTCCTTGGCGAGCTTGCGCACGTCCGCCTTCTTCGTCTCGCCGAGCGGAAACAGCACGCGCGAAAGTTGTGACTGGTTCAGGCGGTGCAGGAAATAGCTCTGGTCTTTTTGCGCATCCTTGCCTTTCATCAGGGAAAAACCATCCGTCCTGGCGTAATGCCCCGTCGCGATCTTTTCCGCTCCCA
>Ga0075425_100001061_pt1 | contig 26487 bp, 25 predicted proteins | sample SoiMethybrSBSTD4_FD_75300 | JGI IMG/M metagenome (GOLD analysis project Ga0075425, IMG submission 75300) | Bulk soil microbial communities from a Populus tree surrounding site in Tennessee, USA - Soil MetaG P. TD hybrid SBSTD4 | ecosystem: Environmental > Terrestrial > Soil > Tree plantation...
CCGAGTGTCAGGAGCGTCACCGGCAGCGTCAGCAGGACGACGATGGGCCGCACGATCGCGTTGACGACGCCGAGGAGCAGCGCCGCGAGGATCAGCGTCTGCGGCGTCGAAACCGAGATGCCGGGCACCCATTCCGTCGCAAGCCAGAGGCCGAGCGCGGCGATCAGCACGCGCAGGATGAAGTAGGCCATCGCCTCAGCGTACGCGACGCCCGCGCTTGATGACAACATCCACGGACTGCAGCAACCCGGGGTCCCTCAGCACGTCGCCGCGCACGGCGATGATGTCCGCGATCTTGCCCGGCGAGATCGCGCCGGACTCGTGGCCGACCCCCATCGCGGTCGCGGCGTCGTGCGTCGCGGCACGGATCGCCCGAACGACCGGAATGCCGCACTGGCGCGTCCAGAAGTCGATCTCCTGCCAGGTCGCGCGCGAGTGCAGGTGCCCCGGCTCGCCCGCGCCGGAGCCGAGCAGCAGCAGCACCTTCGCGTCGTCGAGCTGCCGCAGCTTCTCGCAGAGCGTCGGCGCCGCGGCCGGCGTCATGCCGGCGGGCTGCAGGCGATCGAGGCTCGCAAGCGAGCCCTTGATGTCCGAGGCGACGAGGTCCGGCAAAGGCTCCGTTGTCCGCGGGTCGTCGAGCGGCTCGTCGTTCTGCTTCAGCGACTCGAGGTTGAGCAGCGCCGAGATCGCGGGCGTCCAGGCGATCGGCCGCGCGCCGGCCTGCGTGAGGCGGCCGGTGATCGCCTGCATGACCTCCGGCGGGAACGCCGTCGTTCCCATCGCGGTGCCGAGGAATCCGTCGAGCTGCGCGGCAGCGCCACGAACGACGTCGTCCGGCTGCTCAGCGTAGGCGTGGACCGCGAGTCCGCGGATTCGCGACTCGGAGACGACCGCCTCGAGCTCCTCCGCCGTCCACATCGCGACGTCGGCAAGCAGCACGTAATCGACGCCCGCGTTCGCGAGTCGCTGAACCTTCGCGCGCACGTCCGGCCCGCCCGAGACTTCCCATTGCCAGGCGGAGGTTTCCACCGGCGCGAGCTTGCGCAGCACCGGGCCCGACACGTACAGGTTCGGGCCGTCGATCAGGCGCTCGCGCACGCGGCCGCGGACGCGGATCGCGGCTTCGAGGGGCGACGCGACGTCTCGCGCGCTCGTGACGCCCGCCTGCAGGAGCTGGCGCGCCGCGAGCGGCATCACGACGCGCTCGGCGAGCGGGCCGTAGGTCTCGTTCCAGCGCCTGGCGTCCCCGTGGCCGAGACGCATCAGCTCGACCTGCATGTCCCAGAGGCCGGGCAGCACGGTCATGCCCTCGGTCGAAATGACCTCGGCGCCTTCGGGAATCACGACCTGTCCCGGTCCGCCGACGGCGAGGATGCGGTCGCCCTCGACGACGATGATGCCGTCGGGGATCGGCGCGTTGCCGTAGCCGTCGATGACGGTGCCACCCGCGAGCACGAGCGCAGCGGCCTGTGCGGCCGCGGCCGGGAGGAGCGCGGCCAGAAGCGCTGCCAGGAGCGCGATTGCGCGCCTCACGGCTTCACCTCGCCGAGCGTGCCGTCCTTCAGCCGCATCTGCAGCTGCGCGAAGGCGAGCGCCCAGCCGGTGCGCAGGCGCACCAGCATCTTCGCGAATTCCTCATCCGGCGGGATGCCGGAGCCCATCACGCGCAGCATGCGCTGCCCTTTCCGCTCGTCGATGATGAAGTCCTCGACCAGGGCGCTGTCGGCCAACGGCGGCCAGTCGGCGTTCGGCTCGTAGAGGAGCTGCAGCCGCGCGCCCGGCTCGAAGCGCTCGATGCTTGCCTCGCGCTTGCCGAACAGGCGCGACACGGTCGAATAGCGGCCGCCCGCCCTCGGCTCGATGATCACCTCGGTGGCAAGCCACGCGCGGATCGCCGCGGGCTCGGTGAGCGCGCGCCACAACGTCGCCGCACTCGCGGCCGATTCGAAGCCCTGCAGGTACCCGCGGTTCTGGCGTCTCATTCGGCGGCCGGCGCTCCGGCCTGGCGCAGCTCGCGGTCGCGGCGGCTGCGGTGGACCGCTGCGGCGACGACGTCGTCCTCGTGTGCGCCGTCGCGCGGGTAGCTCGCCGCGCCCACGCTCACCGTCGTGCGCTGCAGCCGCTCGCCCACGGGGAACAGGCTCTTGTGGACGTGGTTGCGGATGCGCTGAGCGACGTTCTCGGCGACCTCTGCCGTCGCTTCCGGCAGGAAGACCACGAACTCGTCGCCGCCGAAGCGCGCGGCCATGTCCGTGTTCCGGATCGCGCGCTGGATCGCGCTCGCGACCGTCGTGATCGCGCGGTTGCCGGCCTGGTGGCCGTGCTCGTCGTTGAGCGCCTTCAAGTTGTCCATGTCCACCAGCAGGATCGAATAGCCGCCGCGCCCGTCGCGTGCGCGAAGTCCGTGTTCGCGGGAAAGCAGCGACTTGAACGTGCGCAAGTTGAACAGGCCCGTGAGGGCGTCGCGCTCGGCCATCTCCTCGATGCGCCGGCGCGCGGTCATGATCGTGCCGGCGAGCGCCTGCGTGATGTAGGCGACGAGCGCCCACGGCCCGAGCTGGCCGAAGAGGCGCGTGAGGAGTTCCGCCGCCGGCGGCAGCTCGCCCTCGCCCGCGACGAGCGACAGGAAGGCGAGCGACACCGCGCCGAAGATCACGAAGGCGCCGCGCCGGCCGAGCGTCATCGCGACGACCACGATTGGCAGGAGGTACAGGTTCACCATCGGGCTGCCGGCAGCCCCGGTCTGCGTCGCGATCACGGTGATGAAGACGACCATGCCCGCCGCGCCGAGGGCGATGCGGCTGCTGGTGTCGCGGAGCGGGAAGCCGCGCCAGCGGATGGCGATCACGAAGAGCGTGTAGGCCGCGATCGTCGCGTACAGCAGCCGCGAGGACTCCTCCGGCTCGCGCAGCACGAGCGCGTACAGCGCGACCGCGAGCAGCACCAGCCAGTCGACCCGCGCGAGGCTCTTCACGATGCTCGCGTGCTCGTCGCGCTGGACGAGCTCGCGCTGCATGTGGCGCGGCGCCTGCGCGATGCCGGTCTTGTCGGTGGCCTCGGTCATGCCGCCGCCCCGCTCGCGCGCTCGAGCCGCGACTCGATCGACTGGCGCACGGACGGCCCCGCCAGCTCCTCGACCAGCGTCAGCGCGAAGTCGAGCGCGGTGCCCGGCCCGCGCGAGGTGATCACGCCCCCGTCCACGACGACGGCGTCGCCGACGATGCGTGCCTTGCCGGTGTCCGCGAGGAAACCCGGATAGCTCGTCGCGCGCCGCCCGTCCAGCACGCCCGCGGCCTCGAGCACCATCGGCGCCGCACAGATCGCGGCGACGGCCCGCCCCTTCTCATGCATGCGGCGCACGAGATCCGTGATGAGCGGATCTTTCTTCAGGTGATCCGCGCCCGGCATGCCGCCCGGCAGGGCGAGCATGTCGAAGTCCTGCTCGGCGAGCGCCGCGAGCGGCGTGTCGGCCGCGAGCCGGATGCCGTGCGCGCCCGTCACCGGGCTCGCGCCCAGTGACGCGACCACCACGTCGATTCCGGCGCGGCGCAGGATGTCGATGATCGTCACGGCCTCGAGCTCCTCGAAGCCCTCGGCGAGCGGCACCAGCACCCGCTTCACGGGCTAGCCGCCGTCCGGCACGGCCTGCGCCGTGGCGAGCGTGGTCGCGCCCGTCTTCAGGAAATCGACCGCGGCGTGTATCTCCGGGTCGTGCTGCCCCTCCGGCTGCGCACCCGGCGCGAGCTCCGGCGGCTCGGGGAGCGCGACGTCCGGCTGGATGCCGCGCTCATGGATCGAGACGCCGGACGGCGTGAAGTAGCGCGAGGTGGTGAGCTTCAGCGCCTGCCCATCCTCGAGCGGCAGCACGGTCTGCACCGAGCCCTTGCCGAAGGTCTTCTGGCCGAGCAGCTTCGCGCGCCCGTTGTCGCGCAGCGCGCCGGCGACGATCTCCGCCGCGGAAGCCGAGCCCTCGTTCACCAGCACGGCGATGGGCGCGCCGCGCGAGAGGTCCCCTTTCATCGCCTCCATGCGGAAGCGCGATTCCTCCGCGCGGCCTTCCGCAGAAACGATCGTCCCCGAGTCGAGGAAGCAGTCCGACACCTCGACCGCGGCGTCGAGGACGCCGCCCGGGTTGTTGCGGAGGTCCAGCACGAGGCCCCGGAGCCGCCCGCTCGACTGCTCCTCGAGCGCACGCACCGCGGCCTGCGTGTCAGGTCCCGTGGTCTCGCTGAACTGGGAGATGCGCAGGTACCCGAATCCCGGCTCGAGCATCTCGTAGCGCACGGAATGCACCGAGACGAGCGCGCGCTCAATCGTGAGCTCGAGCGGCTGCGGCAGCGATTCCCGGCCGATGCCGAGCTTCACGACGGTGCCCGGCTCGCCCCGGATGCGCGCGATCGCGTCCCCGAGCGGCTGGTTGCGCAGCGCCTTGCCGTCGATCGACAGGATGGCGTCGCCCGGCCGGATGCCGGCGCGTGCGGCCGGCGAGTCGTCGAGCGGCGCGATGACCGTGAGCACGTCGTCCTCGATCGTCACCTCGACGCCGATCCCCGAGTAGTTGCCCTCGGTCGCGATCCGGAGGTCTTCGAACTCCTCCTTGTCCATGAACGCGGAATGCGGGTCGAGCTCGCTGACCATGCCGCGGATCGCGTTCGACATGAGCTGGTGGTCGTCGGTCTTGTCGACGTAGTCCTCGCGGACGAGACCGATGACTTCCGCGAGCAGGTGCGCGTCCTTCGTCGGGATCCCGGCCGGTTCCGGGCCGCCGCGTGTGAGCCAGAAAGCGGTGCCGGCGAGGATGGCGCCCGCGAGACAGCCCAGCAGGGCGGCGAGCAGCGTGCGCCGGGACGGATTCATGGGGTTATGGTACCCGCGCGTGCCTCGGCGCGGCATCTCCTGCCGCTCAGTCGGCCGTGGATTCCTGCTGGGCCATCGCCTCGTAAAGGGCGAGGTCGCCGAGGACTTGGTCCACGGGCACGGGGCGGCCGATCGCGAAGCCCTGGCCGTAGTCGACGCCGAGGCTCGCCATGCGCGTCCGCAGGTCGTCGGTCTCCACGTATTCCGCGACGGTCTCCATGCCCATCGTGCGCGCGAGCTGCGCAATCGCTCGCACCATCGACTCCGTGCGCTGGTTGGTCCCCGCGTCGCGCACGAATGCGCCGTCGATCTTGAGCACCGAGACCGGAAGTGATTTCAGGTACACGAGCGAGGAGAGGCCGGTGCCGAAATCGTCGAGCGCGAAGCTGCATCCGAGCGTGCGCAGGCGCTGCATCATGCGCTCGGCGCGTGCGAGGTTCGAGATCGCCGAGGTTTCCGTCAGCTCGAAGCCGAGCATCTCCGGCGGCAGGCCGGAGTCGCGGATCGTGCCCTCCACGAAATCGAGGAACTCCTCCGAGGCGATCGAGGCACCGGAGATGTTCATCGAGAACCGCATCGCGTGCCCGCGCAGTGACGACGCGTGCGCCGCGAGCACGGCGATCGAGTTCTTGATGACCCAGCGATCGATGGCCGGCAGGAGCTGGTAACGCTCCGCGGCCGACAGGAACTTGTCGGGCGGCAGGAGCTCCCGGTTCTCGCTCACCATGCGCAGCAGGAACTCGAAGCGAGGGTCGGTCCGCTCCCCGTTCAACGGCAGGATGGGCTGCACGAACAGCGCGAAGCGGTCGGCGGCCAGCGCGTCGTGCAGGGATTGCAGGACCAGGATGTCCGTGCTGCGCTTTATGATGCTGAGGTCGGTTTCCTGGAAGACCTCCACGCGCCCGCGACCGCGGTCCTTCGCCGCCTTGCAGGCGATCTCCGCGTTCGCGAGCCCGTGCGCCAGGCGGTTCTGCGAGCCCGCCGGCAGCTCCGCCGCGCCGACGCTCACCGAGATCTGCACCGTTCCCTCGCTACGCACGTGCGTCTGCTCGGCGCACTGGCGGCACAGCATCTCGCCGACCTGCTGCCCGAACTCGAGCGTGCAGTCCGGCAGGAACACGGCGAAGCGGTCGCCCGCGATGCGCGCGGTGAGCGCGCCGGGCCGCGGCTTCTTGCGCAGCACGTCCGCGACCTTGCCGATGACCTCGTCGCCGACGTGCATGCCGAAGTTGTCGTTCGAGACGTGCATGCGGTCGATGTCGATGTACAGCACGCATTCCGGAACGGGCTTCCGGCGCGACGCGAGCTGCGCGCGCACCTGCGTCTCGAAGGCCGGCCTCGAGAGGAGCGCGGTTTGCGCGTCGAAGTTGTTCTGGAGCGTCGTCGTCGTCTTGCGCGAGAGTAGCTCGACGAGGCGCTCGGTCCGCGCGTCGAAGTTCGGGGCGTCGCCAGCGCGGAACATCACGAGGAAGCCGACCACGCGCCCGGAGGCGTGGCGGACGGGTGTCGCCAGGATCTTGTACGGCGGCAGCTCGACCGGACGCACCTTGATCTTGTTGATCACGAGGTTCCGGCGCTGCAGCTGCACCCAGTTGAGGAGGTGGCGATGGATCTTGGTCAGGACCTCGACCTGCGGGCGCTCGCGGCGCGGCGCCTTGCAGACCGCGATGCTTCGCTCGGGCACGATGAGCGCACCGAGCTCGCAGCCGAGGTGGTCGACGCAGGTCTGCACCAGCTCGCCGAGCTCGTCGCCCGCCTGGGGGCTGTCAGGGTCGGTCGGCGCCAGCTTGAGGAGGAGCTCGAGGTCGTCGTCGCGCGACTGCAGGTCGCGCGTCATCGTGTCGATGCTCATGCGCGACTCAAGCTCGCGCTGCAGGCACTCGAGCGCGGGCGCCACCAGTGACTGCACGAAGGTGAACGGGCGGCTCTCCCCGTCGCGCGTCAGGAGCGTCACGACCGCGATGACCGCGCCCCCGGAGTCGCGCAGGCGGAACACGTAGGCGGGCGAGCCCTCGTGGTCCTGGCTGAAGCCGTCGATGCGGGCCGTCGTCTCGATCGGCACGCCCGACAGCGCGAGCGCGACGAGGGGTGCGGCGTCGGGACCGTCGTAACCGTCCGAGACCCAGAGCATCGAGCCGCGCGGGTCGTAGAAGCCGATCCCGATCGCGCGCGGCATCAGCATCCGCAGTAGCTGGCCGTACGGATCGAGGCCCGGCTTTGCGCTCGCCGGTATGCCGGACACGTCGACGGGGGCGATCGAGGCCACGGTGCAGCGTCGCCTACGGGGGGTCGCCCGTCTTTGACCTAACGCGCAGTTTGCAGGCGCCGGCCCCCCGGACTAGGGGTTTGGCCGCCGGAACCACGGAATCGGGTCGATCGGGCGGGTTCCACGGCGGATTTCGAGGTACAGGCCGGGCTGGTTCCGACCCCCACTGTCGCCCACGGTCGCGATCGCATCGCCGGCCTGTACGCGGTCGCCGACCTTCTTGTAGAGCTGCTCGTTGTGCGCATAGAGGCTCATGTAGCCGCCGTGGTCGACGATGATGAGGAGCCCCATGCCGGGCAGCCAGTCCGCGTAGGCGATGCGCCCGTCGTAGAGCGCCTTCACCGCGGCGCCGCGCGCCGCATCGATCATGACGCCGTTCCACTGCAGCCCGCCCCCGCGCGGCTGCCCGAATCGCGCCGTGATCTTGCCGTCGACGGGCCAGGCGAGCCGGCCGCGCACCTTTTCGAACGCCTGACCGCCGGTCGCCGGCAGGTCGCTCATGGCGCGGCGCAGATCGGCGACCAGTTTCTCGAGCGCGGCGGCCTCGCGCTTCAGCTTCGCGATCGAGTCGCTGCTCGTCCTGATCTGCGCGTTCATGGCCTTGAGTGCGCGGCTCCGCTCGCCGCGCGCGGCATCCACCGCCGTGAGCTCCTGCCGGCTCTCGGCCTCGAGGGCCGCGAGGCGCTCGCGCTCAGCGCTCTCCGCCGCGGCATCCTCGTCGAGCTTCGTGACGATGCCCTCGATCTCGGCGATCTTCCCGGCCCGGGCGCGCCCGAAATACGAGTAATAGACGAGCATGCGCCCGAGCGTCGCCGGATCCTCCTGCGACAGCAGCAGCTTGAACTGCTCCTGCCGCCCGCCGACGTAGGCCGTCCGAAGCTCTGCCGCCAGCACGTCGCGCTGCTCGCGGAGCGCCGCTTCGTTCCGCGCGCGGTCGGCGGCGAGCGCTTCCAGGCGCGCATCGCTCTCGTCGAGTCGCTTGCGCAGGTCCGAGAGGCGGCCGCGGGCGCTCCGCACATTTTCCTCGGCGTCCCGCAACTGGCCCGAGAGTGCGTCGCGCTTGTCGGTGTCGCGGCGCATCGAGCGCTGCATCGCCTCGATCTTCTCGCGCACTTCCCGAAGCTCCTTCTCGGGGTCCGTCGCCTGGCCGTTTGCCTCGCCGAACGCGCTGAGGACGAGCCCCAGGGCGAGAGCGACGCCACCGCGCCGGAGGAGCTCAAGCAACTGATTAATCAGGGAATTTTTCCTCTGATATAATGCGCGGCCCTTATGGACCGACTGCTCGATTATTCCATCAATCATCCGCTTCTTGCGGGCGCGCTCGTCGTGATGACGCTCGTCGTCGCCGGCTACGAGATGCGCCAGCGCGGCGTCGCTTCCGCCGCCGTCGCCCCGGGTGAGGCGATCCGACTGATGAATTCCGGCGCGACGCTCGTCGACCTGCGCTCGCCCAACCAGTTCAAGGATGGCCACATCGCGGGTGCACGGAACCTGCCCGGCGACCAACTGGTCGCCGATCCGAAGGCCATCGCAAAGCTCGCCGACAAGACTGTCGTGCTCTACTGCGACGACGGCGCGACGACCGGCGCCGCGCTTCGCACGCTCGCGCGCGCCGGCATCAAGAACGTGCTCTCGCTGCGCGGCGGGCTCTCGGCGTGGAAGCAGGAGAACCTGCCGGTCGTCCGGGGCTGAAGCGCCATGCGCGCCGTCACCGTCTACACGGGAAGCTTCTGCGGCTTTTGCCAGCAGGTGACGTCCCTCCTCGAGCGGCGCGGCATCGCCTACACCGAGGTGAGCGTCGAGGACCACCCGGATTTGCGGGAAAAGTTGCTGGCGCGAAGCGGACGGCGCACGCTGCCGCAGGTATACGTCGGCGAGCGGTACATCGGGGGCGCCGCGGAGCTCGCGTCGCTCGACCGGAGCGGGGAACTGACGAAGATCATCCAAGTGAGGAATGACGATGGCTGACGACAGCAACACGCCGGTTGGCACCGGGGACGCGGCGACGAACGGGCAGGGCCCGGCGGTCGCGCTGCAGACGGTCTACATCAAGGACCTGTCCTTCGAGTCGCCGAAGGGCCCATTCATGCCCGCGCAGGCGCAGCAGGACCCGAAGATCTCGCTGAACCTCAGCACGATGTCGAGCAACATCGGCCAGGACGCTCATGAAGTCGTCCTCTCGGTGACGCTCGAGGCGAAGAACGGCGACGTCGCCGTCTACCTCGCCGAGGTGAAGCAGGCAGGCGTCTTCGTCGTGCGCGGTTTCGGCGTCGATGAGACGCGCCGCATCCTCGGCTCGTTCGCGCCGAACATCCTGTTCCCGTACATCCGCCAGACCGTGTCGGACGTCGTAGTGAAGGGCGGCTTCCCGCCGTTCCTGCTGCCGCACGTCAACTTCGACGCGCTGTTCGAGCGTTCCCTGCAGGAGCAGGCGGCGCGCCAGGGACAGCCGGCACCCGAACAGACGAACTGAGCGGCCCGGATGCGGCCGATCGTCGTGCTGGGCGCCGGTTCCTGGGGGACGGCGCTCGCGATCCAGTTCGCGCGCGGCGGCGGCCCGACGGTCCTCTGGGGCCGCGCGGAAGACGAGCCGGAAAAAATCGCGCGCGAGCGCGAAAACGTCCGCTACCTGCCCGGCGCGAAGTTCCCGCCCGCCCTCGCGATCGAGCCTGACCTCAAGCGCGCGCTCGCGCAGGGCGACGACGTGGTGCTCGTCGTCCCCTCGAGCGTGCTTCGCGCCATGCTGCAGGAGATCAAGCCACACCTCACGCCAAAGGCGCGCGTCGCCTGGGCGAGCAAGGGCTTCGAGCTCTCGACCGGCAAGCTGCCGCACCAGGTGGCGCGCGAAGTGCTCGGTCCCGGCGTTCCGATCGCCGTGCTCTCCGGGCCGACGTTCGCGAAGGAAGTCGGCCAGGGACTGCCCACCGCGATCGCCGTCGCCTCCTCCGACGTGGACTTCGCACGCTCCCTCGCGGAACGCATTTCCTCGGGCGGCTTCCGCGCCTATACGCAGACCGACATCGTCGGCGTCGAGATCGGCGGCGCGGTCAAGAACGTGCTCGCGATCGCGACAGGCTGCTCGGACGGCCTCGGCTACGGTTCGAACAGCCGCGTCTTCCTGATCACGCGCGGCCTCGCCGAGCTCATGCGGCTCGGCGTCGCGCTCGGCGCGAATCGCGAGACGCTCATGGGGCTCGCCGGACTCGGCGACCTCGTGCTGACCTGCACGGACGACCAGTCGCGCAACCGGCGGTTCGGCCGCGCGCTCGCCGCGGGCAAGCCGGTCGAGCAGGCGATCGCCGAGATCGGGCAGGTCGTCGAGGGCTATCACGCCGCGAAAGCCGTGCACGAAGTCGCGCAGCGGCACGGCGTTGACATGCCCATCTGCCGGCATGTCTACGAAGTCCTGCATGAGGGCGTGCCCATTGAGCAGGTCGTGAAGGGCATGCTGGCGCGCGCGGTCACGCCGGAGAATTGAGGGCGGATTCGGCTCAGGCCGCCGGCCCTCCCGGCCGCTCCGCATAGAGCGCGAGCCATTCGTGCGCGATGTGCGCGGCGGCGAGCGCCGTGATGTCGGCGACGTCGTACGGCGGCGCGACCTCCACGATGTCCATGCCCACGAAGTCGATGCCGGCGAGGCCCTTCAGGATCGCGAATGCCTGGGCGGAAGACAGGCCGCCCGCAACCGGCGTTCCGGTTCCCGGCGCGAAGCAGGGGTCCAGGCAGTCGATGTCGAAGGTCAGGTACGCCTTGTGCCGGCCGACGATGCGGCGCGCCTCCGATGCGACGGCCGTCGCCCCGTGCTCGTGGACCCACGGCGCATCGAGCACGTTGAAGCCCATCAGGTCGTCGTTGTGCGTCCTGAGCCCGATCTGCACGGACCTGCCCGGATCGACGATGCCTTCGCGCACGGCGTGATAGAACATCGTGCCGTGGTCGACCCGCCCCGCTCCCTCCGCGTCGTTCCACGTATCGGAATGCGCGTCGAAATGGATCAGCGATAGCGGGCCATGCCGTTTCGCATGGGCCTTCAGCAGCGGGTAGCTGACGAAGTGATCGCCTCCCATCGACAGCATGGCCGCCCCCGTCGCGATGATCGTGTCGGCATGCGCCTCGATCGCCGCGGGAATCTCCGCCGGCCGGCCGTGATCCCAGACGCAGTCGCCATAGTCGACGACCGCGAGCTTCTCGAGCGGGTCGAAGTTGCAGCCGTAGGGCCGGGCCCACGCGATCTGGCTGGACATCAGGCGGATTCCGCGCGGACCGTAACGCGCCCCGGGGCGGCTCGTCGTCGCGGTATCGAGCGGAATGCCGGTCACGGCGACGTCGACGCCCGCCAGGTCTCTCGTGTAGCGGCGCCGCAGGAAACTCAGCGCACCCGAAAAGGTCGGCTCCTGCCGCGTGCCTTTCAGTTCGTTTGCCGTGAAGGCGTGATCGCTGCTGGTTCTCTTCATCGCTCGCCGCCCCTCGCCCGCTCCCGATAGTGTGCCTGATCAGCTTCCGGCAAAGCCCAGCTGGCGCCAGGCTTCGAAGACGACGACCGCCACGGCGTTCGAAAGGTTGAGGCTGCGGTTGCCTGGGACCATCGGCAGGTGGATCCGCTGCCCGCGGGGCCAGGTGCCCAGCAGGTCGGCTGGCAGGCCCGAGGCCTCGCGGCCGAAGAGAAAGGCGTCGTCGGCCTGGTAGCGGACCTCGTCGAACCGTGCACCGCCGCCCGTCTCGACCGCGAATACGCGGCCGCCGCCGAGCGCAGCGAGGCATTCCTCCAGGCGGTCGTGCTGCCGCACGCGCGCCATCTCGTGGTAGTCGAGTCCGGCACGCCTGACGCGCGCATCGTCGAGCGCGAACCCGAGCGGCCGGACGAGGTGCAGCGTCGAGCCCGTGTTCGCGCAGAGGCGGATGACGTTGCCGGCGTTCGGCGGGATCTCGGGCTCGAAGAGGATGACGTGGAACATCGATGGTGGGGACTGTCGCCTTTGCGCGCTTTGGCGCAAAGGGAACTGTCCCCTCTTATCATACGCAGCATGGACGCCAACTCGCCCGCCCCTTCCCTCGCCCTCGAATTCTGCGGGCTGAAGTTCGCCTCGCCCATCGTGCTTCTCTCGGGCTGCGTCGGCTTCGGAGAGGAGTACACGCGCGTCGCCGGCTTCTCGAACCGCGACGTCGGCGCCATCGTCCTCAAGGGAACGACCGGCGAGCCGCGCCTCGGCAATCCGCCGCACCGCGTCACCGAGACGCCCTACGGCATGATCAACGCGATCGGGCTGCAGAATCCCGGCGTCGACCACGTCGTGCGCCGGATCCTCCCGACGCTCGACTTCAGCGAGACGCGCTTCATCGCGAACGTCTGCGGATCGACCATCGAGGAGTACGCCGAAGTCACGCGGCGCTTCGACGACTCGCCGATCGACGCGATGGAGATCAACATCTCCTGCCCGAACGTCAAGGAAGGCGGCGTGCAGTTCGGCAACTACCCCGAGATGAGCGCGCGCGTCGTCGCCGCCTGCCGCGCGAAGACGAAGAAGCCGCTCATCACCAAGCTCTCGCCGAACCAGACCGACATCCGCGAGAACGCGCGCCTCTGCATCGAGGCGGGCACGGACGGGCTCGCGGTGATCAACACGATCTCTGGCATGATGATCGACGCCACGACGCGGCGCGCGGTGATCGGCAACGTCCAGGGCGGCGTCTCGGGCCCCGCGATCAAGCCGATTGCCCTCCTCAAGGTGAAGCAGGTCTACGAGGTCGCGGGCCCCAAGCGCATTCCGATCATGGGCCAGGGCGGCATCGCGAGCGCAACCGACGCGGTCGAGTTCCTGCTTGCGGGAGCAACGGCCGTCGGCCTCGGCACCGCGCTCTTCTACGACCCGCTCCTCTGCCCCAAGGTCAACGACGGCATCGCGCGCTACCTCGCTGCCGCCGGCATGTCCGCGGTCAGCGAGCTCACCGGCAGCCTGAGCGCGGGCCGTGCGGAGGAGTGCGGCTAGCTTCCCGCCGTCTCGGCCGGCGCCGGCGGCTGGATCGCCATCGAACGCGAAGTCGGGTAGGCGAGCGTCACGCCGCGGCGCGAGAATTCCTCCAGGAGCCGGAGGTTGATCGACTGCTGGGCGTCCATGAACACGCGGTAGTCGCCGTCCTCGACGAAGTAGACCGCCTCGAAGATGAAGGCATAGTCCCCGTAGCGCGCGAAATGCGCGCGCTCGAAGCGCACCTTCGGCTCGGCGCGGATCGCAGCCTCGATGATCTTCGGCAGCTCGGCGACCAGGGCCCGCGGCGTCTCGTAGGCGATACGCAGCGACAACTCGGCCCGCCGCTCCGGCATCAGCCCGTAATTCCTGACCCGGCTTTTAAGCACCTCGCCGTTCGACATGATGATCTGCTCGCCGGTGAAGGACCGCAGACGTGTGCTCTTGATGCCGATCTGTTCGACGGTGCCGCGATCGTCGCCGATCGCCAGGAAGTCGCCTACACGGAACGGCTTGTCGAGCGCAATCGACAGTGAGGCGAACAGGTCTCCCAGCACGTTCTGCACGGCGAGCGCGATCGCGACGCCACCGATGCCGAGGCCGGCGATCAGCGGCCCGACCTTGACGCCGAGGTTCGTCAGCAGCATCAGGATCGCAATGACCCACACGATCATCACGGCGACGAAACGGAGGATGTTGAGGCTCGCGGCGCCCTCCGTTCCCGCGAATTCGCGGCCGCGGCGCACTTCGATCACGTGCTTGACCAGCGCCGAGAGCCAGTGGCCGACCTGCCACCACATCACTACGAGGATCGAGGTGTCGACGATCTTTTCGGCCCGCGGCGGGATCTTCAGCCAGCGCAGCGCGAGGTAGATCGCGACCGCGAGCATGAAGATGCGCGTCGTGGCGTCGATCAGCGCCCTGAGCAGCAGCAGGAAGTTGACCGGGTGATCGGCCGTGCGCCTCGCGAGCCGCCGCCCGATGGTCGCGCGCGCGAGCGGCAACACCGTGAACCAGAGGCCGAACGTGACGAACGCCTCGCCCCAGTTGCGAAGCGCGTTGCCGTAGTAGACGGCGTCGCCGAGTTCCTTGAACGTCTCGAGGGCCACGGCCGTATCTTATTCGAGCCCGAGCTCGCGCAGCTTCCGTGTCAGCGTATTCCGTCCCCAGCCGATGAGCTTCGCCGCTTCCTGCTTCCGGCCCTGCACGCGCTCGAGCGCGGCCTGCGCGAGCGTGCGCTCGAAGCGAGCGGTCGCGACGTCGAGGAGCGGCGGGCCTCCGCCCGCGAGGTGGCGCGCGGCCCAGGCCTCGAGCTCGCGGCACCAGTCGTCCGCGGTGGGCGCCGCGGCGCCCTCGCCGCCCAGGTCCGGCGGTATGTCGTCGGCGCGGATCTCGCGTCCGGGCGCCGTGACCGTGAGCCGCCGCGCCGCGTTCACGAGCTGGCGCACGTTGCCCGGCCAGGCGAAGGCGACCAGGAGGCTCCTCGCCTCCGCCGTCAGCGTCTTCGGCTCCGCGCCGAGCTCGCGCGCCGCCAGCGCGAGATAGTGCGTGAGGAGTTCCGGGATGTCGCCCGGCCGCTCGCGCAGCGACGGCACGCGGATGCGGATCACGTTGAGCCGGTGCAGCAGGTCCTCGCGGAACTGGCCGAGCTTCACGAGCGCGTCGAGGTCCTGGTGCGTCGCCGCGATCACGCGCACGTCCACGCGGATCGGCGTCGAGCCGCCGACGCGGTAGAACTCGCCTTCTGCGAGCACGCGCAGCAGCCGCACCTGCAGGGCGAGGCTCATGTCGCCGATCTCGTCGAGGAAGAGCGTCCCGCCGTCCGCCTGCTCGAAGCGGCCGCGGCGCATCGAATCGGCGCCGGTGAACGCGCCCTTCTCGTGGCCGAAGAGCTCCGACTCGAGGAGTTCCGAGGCGATCGCGGACGTGTTGAGCGCGATGAACGGCCCATTCGCGCGCGGGCTGTGCCGGTGAAGCGCGCGCGCGACGAGCTCCTTGCCCGTGCCCGATTCGCCTGTCACGAGCACCGAGAGGCTCGAGCGCGAGAGGCGGCCGACCGCGCGGAACACCTCCTGCATCGCGGGCGCCTGGCCGAGGATGCCCGGGATCGGCACCGCGGCGCCCTCCGCCGCTTGCGCCGTGCCTGGCGCCGCTGCGCGTCGCGCGAGCGCGACCGCCTCGTCGATGTCGAACGGCTTCGGCAGGTACTCGAACGCGCCTCCACGGTACGCGGCAACTGCGTGCTCGAGGTCGGAGTGCGCGGTCATCACGATCACGGGCAGTCCCGGGTGGTCGCGCCGCGCAATCTCGAGCAGGCGCAACCCTTCGGTGCCAGGCATGCGCACGTCCGTGAGGAGCACGTCGGGCCGGCGCGTCGCGAGCGCCGCGAGCGCGGCGTCCGCGTGATCGAAGGTGCGCGGCTCCATCCCGCCCTGCCGGAGCGCGCGCTCCAGCACCCAGCGGATCGACGCGTCGTCGTCCACGACCCAGACCTCAAGCGGCTTCGTCATGCCCGTTCTCCATCGGCAACAGCAGCGAAAACACGGTGTGCCCCGGCCGGCTGTCGAATTCAATGATGCCGCCGTGGCGCGTTGCAATGTCCTGCGCGACGGCGAGCCCGAGGCCGGTGCCGCCGGCGCGCGCCGTCACGAGCGGATAGAAGATCGTCTCGCCGAGCTCGGGCGGAACGCCCGGGCCGTCGTCCTCGAATTGCAGCGATGCGACCACGCGGTGGCGCTCGGTCCCGATCGTCGCGTTCGTGAGCGCGCGGCTCCGCATCGTCAGCCGGCCACGCTCGCCGAGCGCCTGCACGGCATTCCGCGCCAGGTTCAGCATCGCCTGCACGAGCAGGTCGCGGTCGAGCGCGAGCGCCGGAAGGCTCGGGTCGTAATCGCGCTCGATGACGACGCCCTCGGGCGCCTCGGCGCGGGCGAGCCGGTACACGCGGTCGAGCAGCTCGTGCACGTTCGCGTGCTCGCGCCGCACCGGGCGCGCCGGCCCGAGCAGGCTGTCGACGAGGGCGCGGAGCCGATCCGCCTCGCCGATGATCACGCGCGTGTACTCCTTCAGCTCCTCCGTCGGCAGTTCGCGTTCGAGGAGCTGCGCCGCGCCGCGCAATCCTCCGAGCGGGTTCTTGATCTCGTGCGCCAGCTGGCGCGCCATGACGCGGCTGCCGCCCTGCTGCACGAGGAGCGCCGAGTCGCGTGTCATGCGCGAGGGTTGCGTTGTGTCCGCGACCTCGACCAGGACGCCGCCCGGCATCGCGGCGCCGAGCGGTGTCAGCGAAACGTCCACCTGGTAGCGCACGTCCGCGCGCGCCGCCGGCGCGAGATTGAACGCGCGGAGCGCGATCGGCTCGGCACTTTCGCGGCTGCGCCCAAGGAGCGCCTCGAGCGTGGCGCCATCGGCGAGGAGCGCGGTGAGCGGGCGTCCGCGCGCCGCGGCCGGGCTCGTGGCAAGGAGGTCCGCGGCCGCGTCGTTGAGCCAGGCAACTGCCGAGCCGGAATCGACGACGAGGACTGCCGTCGCGATGAGGTCGAGGATCGCGGCCGGGCCGGGTACGCGCTCTGCGGGATCAGCCGGCACGGCGCGCGTCCCGCGCCGGAGCGGCGCTTACATGCGGGGCGGCGTGGCGGGCTTGGGCGCCGGCTTCGGCGGCGGCTTCGGCGGCGCCTGCGGGCTCTGCGGCGACAGCTTGGAAGGCTGCCGAACGTGGAACGAAACCGGCCGGCTCTGGATGACGGGATTGCCGTCCTGGTCGAGCACTGCTGCGCGCAGGGAGTAGGAGCCGCGCGCGAGTCCCGAGAACTGGGCGCTTCCCCCTTCCCCCGGCTGGCGGTCGCCGTTCAGGAAGAAGGCGATCGTGTGGTCCGGCTGGAGCGTGCCGCCGAGCTCTGCTGACGCCAAGACCACCGCATCCGCGCCGAAGTACACCTGGTCCGGCGCCGGCGAGGTGATCGATAGCGAGGTGTACGGCGAGGCCGCGGGGCCGGAACGACCGCCGCCCGTGTCGTCTCCGCCGGATGAGGAATACGACGCGGTGTCCGGCGCCTCGTAGGTGCTCGGCTCGATGACGTTGATGAGTTTCGCGTTGGCAGCGCCCGGCTGGTCCGCATAGTGGACGATGCCGTCCTTGTCCACCCACCGGTAAATCTCCTGGGATGCGGCCGCCAGGGACACCGCCAGTCCGGCGAGGATCAGGAGCATGCGCATTGCGACAGCATAGCCCCTGCCCCGCCGGGCTGACAAAAAGTGAACTTATTCTCAGAGGCTGTAGTACATGTCGAACTCGGCCGGGTGCGTCGACATGCGGAAACGCGTCACTTCGCCTTCCTTCAGCGCGATGTACGCGTCGATCAGGTCGTCGCTGAACACGCCGCCGCGCTTCAGGAACTCGCGGTCGCGGTCGAGGTGCTCGAGCGCCATGTCGAGCGAGTGGCAGACCTCCGGAATGTTCTTCGCCTCTTCCGGCGGCAGGTCGTACAGGTCCTTGTCCGACGCCTCGCCCGGATGGATCTTGTTCTGGATGCCGTCGAGTCCCGCCATCAGCATCGACGCGAACGCGAAGTACGGGTTTGCGAGCGAGTCCGGGAAGCGGACTTCGATGCGGCGGCCCTTCGGGCCCGACACCCACGGGATGCGGATCGACGCACTGCGGTTCCGCGCGCTGTAGGCGAGCATCACGGGCGCCTCGAAGCCCGGCACCAACCGCTTGTAGCTGTTCGTGCCCGGGTTCGTGAACGCGTTGAGCGCCTTCGCATGCTTGATGATGCCGCCGATGTAATAGAGCGCGATATCGGAGAGCCCCGCGTAGCGCTCGCCGGCAAACAGGTTCTTGCCGTCCTTCTGCAGCGACTGGTGGACGTGCATGCCGTTGCCGTTGTCGCCGACGAGCGGCTTCGGCATGAAGGTGAGCGTCTTGCCATGGCCGTGCGCGACGTTCCAGAGCGCGTACTTGAGGATCTGGACCTCGTCGCCCTTCTTCGTCAGCGTGTTCGCCGAGACGTTGATCTCGCCCTGGCCGCCGGTTGCGACCTCGTGGTGGTGCACCTCGACCTTGAGGTTCATTTCCTCGCAGGCCTGGCACATCGCGGTGCGCAGGTCCTGGAAGCGGTCGACCGGCGGCACCGGGAAGTAGCCGCCCTTCACGCCCGGGCGGTGGCCCAGGTTGCCGCCGTCATAGCTCGTGCCGGAATTCCAGGCGCCCTGCACCGAGTCGATGTGGTAGCTGCAGCCGTGCAGCTCGTTCGTCCAGCGCACGCTGTCGAAGATGAAGAACTCGTTCTCGGGACCGAACAGGCAGGACTCCGCGATGCCCGTCGACTTGAGGTAGGCCTCCGCGCGCTTCGCGAGCGAGCGTGGATCGCGGCTGTAGCCCTGCATCGTCGTCGGCTCGACGACGTCGCAGCGGAGGAGGAGGGTCGTCTCCTCGTAGAACGGGTCGATCATCGCTGTCGAAGGGTCCGGCATCAGGATCATGTCGGACTCGTTGATGCCCTTCCATCCGGCGATCGAGGAGCCATCGAACATCTTTCCATCGACGAAGAAATCCTCGGTCACGAGGCGCGTCGGGATCGAGACGTGCTGTTCCTTGCCGCGGGTGTCGGTGAAGCGCAGGTCGCAGTACGTGGCCTCTTTTTCCTTGATCAGCTTGAGTACATCGGCGGGGGTCATCATCAGCTTCTCCCTGTTCATTCGCAGTCAATCGCGATCCCCGCTTTAGTGCAAGGACCGTGCCAGCCCAGGCCGCGCCATATCGGCTTCTTAATCAAACAGTTACGTGGAGCGATCCGATCGGTCCAATCGCCGTTGCACCTAAACAGTGCGCAAAAGATAGCAGACGCCCCGCGATGGTGCGACGACTTTCCATCGCGTGCTCGGCACACTGCCGCCCGATGCGGCTCAACAAGCACATCAGCGAGAGCGGGCTTTGCTCACGGCGCGAGGCGGACGCCTGGATTGCCGCAGGGCGCGTGACCGTCAACGGCGTGGTGGGGGAGCTCGGCACCCAGACGAAGCCGGGCGACGCCGTGCTCGTGGACGGCAAGCCGCTGCCGGCGCGCCGCAAGGCCGTCTACCTCGCGCTCCACAAGCCGCGCGGCATCACCTGCACGACGGAGCGTGACGTGCCGGCCAACATCATCGACTTCGTCGGCCATCACGAGCGCATCTTTCCGGTCGGACGGCTCGACAAGGATTCGGAAGGGCTGATCCTGCTCACCAACGACGGCGACATCGTGAACGAAGTGCTGCGCGTCGAGCACGGACACGAGAAGGAATACCTCGTGACTGTCGAGCCGGACGTCACGGACACGTTCCTCGGGATGTTGGGGCGGGGCGTCCGCATCGGCGCCGAGAAGACGAAGCCATGCATCGTCACCCGCGCCGGGCCGAACCGATTCCGGATCGTGCTGACGCAGGGACTGAATCGCCAGGTCCGCCGCATGTGCTCGGCGCTCGGCTGGCGCGTGAAGCGGCTCGTGCGCGTTCGCATCATGCACATCCGGCTCGGCGACTTGCCCGCGGGCCGCTGGCGCGACCTCACCGCGGCCGAAGTGGAGCCGCTCCTCGCTATACTTGCGCATGGCAAAAAGCGCTGAAAAATCCGCGCCCCAGACGTTCCAGGACCTGATCCTGACGCTTCAGCGCTATTGGGCGGGCGAGGGCTGCGTGCTCCTGCAGCCCTACGACATGGAAGTAGGCGCCGGCACGTTTCACACCGCGACGTTTCTGCGCGCGCTCGGTCCCGAGCCCTGGAACGCCGCGTATGTGCAACCGAGCCGGAGGCCTGCGGACGGCCGATACGGCGATAACCCGTTCCGCCTGCAGCACTACTACCAGTTCCAGGTGGTGATGAAGCCTTCGCCCGACGACATCATCGAGCGCTACTTCGGCTCGCTCGCGGCGCTCGGCATCGATCCGCTCGTGCACGACCTGCGTCTCGTCGAGGACAACTGGGAGTCCCCGACGCTCGGCGCCTGGGGCCTCGGCTGGGAAGTCTGGCTGAACGGCATGGAGGTCACGCAGTTCACCTACTTCCAGCAGGCAGGCGGCCTCGACTGCAAGCCGGTGATGGGCGAGATCACCTACGGTCTCGAGCGGCTTGCGATGTACCTGCAGGGCGTCGAGAGCGTCTACGACCTCCTGTGGGCCGACGGCCCGCAAGGGCGGGTGACTTACGGCGACATTTACCACCAGAACGAGGTCGAGCAGTCCACTTTCAACTTCGAGCACGCGGACACGGCGTCGCTCTTCGCGGAATTCGACCAGCGCGAGAAGAACTGCAAGGCGCTTCTCGAGTCGACGCTGCCGCTGCCCGCCTATGAGCAGACGCTGAAGGCCTCGCACGTCTTCAACCTGCTCGACGCGCGCAAGGCGATCAGCGTGACCGAGCGCCAGCGCTACATCCTCCGCGTGCGCGCCCTCGCGCGCGCGGTCGCAGGCGCCTACTACGCCAGCCGCGAGGCACAAGGCTTCCCGCTCCTTCGATCGAAGACGCCGGGGACTGTCCCCTCCGGTAACAATGCGGAGTCGACCGTCCGCATGAAGAAGCGGTCCCGATGAACCGCCACGATTTCCTGGTCGAGATCGGCGCCGAGGAAATGCCGCCGAAGAGCCTCGCCGCCCTCGGCGAGGCGTTCCGCGACGGACTCGTCGCCGGCCTCGAGTCCGCCGGCCTCTCGCACGGCGCCGCGAAGGCGTTCTTCACGCCGCGCCGGCTCGCGGTCAGCGTTTCGAAGCTCCTCGACCGGCAGCCGGAGCAGCGCATCGAGCGCCGGGGCCCGCCGGTTTCCGCTGCTTTCGACTCGGCCGGCCAGCCGACGCGCGCGGCGACGGCCTTCGCCGAGTCCTGCGGCGTCGGCCTCGATGAGCTCACGCGCATCAAGGACGCGAAGGGCGAATTCCTCTTCTGCCGCACGACCCGCGCCGGCGAGCCGGCGGCCAGGCTCCTGCCCGGCATCGTGGAGGCGGCCCTCGACGGCCTGCCGATCGCACGCCGCATGCGCTGGGGAGACGGCACGGCGCAGTTCGTCCGCCCCGTGCACTGGGTCGTCCTGCTGCACGGCGATGCGATCGTCCCCGGCGAGATCCTCGGCATCGCGGCCGGACGGATGACCCGCGGCCATCGCTTCCACACGAAGAAGCCGATCGCGCTCCGCTCGCCCGGCGGCTACGTCGGCGCGCTCGAGAAAGGCTTCGTGCGGGCCGACTTCGACGCGCGCCGCGAGCGGATCCGCGCCGGCGTCGTCGCGGCCGCGGAGGCGGAGAGTGGGGTGGCGGTCGTCGACGCCGCGGTGCTCGATGAGGTCACGGCGTTGACCGAGTGGCCCGTGCCGATCGCGGGCGGCTTCGACTCGCGTTTCCTCGAGCTGCCGCCGGAGGTGCTCGTGGCGACGCTCCAGGACCACCAGCGCTACTTCCCGGTCCGCGGTGCCGACGGCAAGCTCATGCCGCGTTTCGTCGCAGTCGCCAACCTCGAGAGCCGCGACCCCTCCCAGGTCCGCGCCGGCAACGAGCGCGTGGTCCGCCCGCGCCTTGCCGATGCCGCCTTCTTCTTTGCTGCAGACCGCAAGGCGACGCTCGCGTCGCGCCGCGACGCGCTCGCGGCCGTCACCTTCCAGGCGCAGCTCGGCACGCTGGCCGACAAGACCGCCCGGGTGACTGCGCTTGCCACCCAGATCGCGCGGGTCGCCGGCCGTGACTCGGCGGCGGCACAACGCGCGGCGGAGCTTGCGAAATGCGACCTCCTGACGGCGATGGTCGGCGAGTTCCCGGAACTGCAGGGGGTCATGGGACGTTACTACGCCCTGAATGACGGCGAGCCGTCCGAGGTCGCCGCCGCGATCGCCGAGCAATACCTGCCGCGGTTCGCCGGCGATTCGCTGCCGGCGACCGGCGCGGGCCTGGCGCTCGCGGTCGCCGACAAGCTCGACACGCTAGTCGGCATCTTCGCGATCGGCCAGAAGCCCACGGGCACCAAGGACCCGTATGGCCTCCGCCGCTCGGCCCTTGGCGTGCTCCGCATCCTGATCGAAACCGGCATCGCGCTGGACCTGCGCGAACTCATCCGAAGCGCGCTCGATTCCGTGGCGGCCGACCTCGCGAGGCTCGGCGGCAAGCCGCCGGCGGACGGCCTGGCCGACGAGATCTACGATTACATGATGGAGCGCTTGCGCGCCTGGTATCTCGAGGCGGGCGGCAGCATCACCACCGAGATGTTCGACGCCGTGCTCGACACGCGCCCGGCCTCGCCGCTCGACTTCGACAACCGCCTGCGCGCGCTCGCGGGCTTCCTGCAGCTGCCGGACGCAGCCGGCCTGACCGCGGCCAACAAGCGCATCGCCAACATCCTGAGGAAAGCGGGCGAGCAGCCGAGCCCGCGCGTCGATCCCGGCCTCCTGACCGACCCGCACGAGCGCCAGCTCGCGACCGAAGTCGAAGCGCTGCGCGTCGACGTCGAGCGGCTCGTCACCGCGCGCCGCTACGCGGACGCGCTGGCGCGGCTCGCGTCGCTCCGCGGCTCCGTGGACGCGTTCTTCGACCACGTGCTCGTGATGGCGGACGACGTCGGCGTGCGCGCGAATCGCCTCGCGCTTCTCGCGGCGCTCTCGCGTCTCTTCCTGCACATGGCCAACCTGTCCCGCCTGCCGGGCTGAAACGCGGTTTCAAGGATGTCTGCAAGCATCCCGAAATGGCGCAGCATCGCGGCGCTGCAATGGATCGGCTCGATCCTCTTCACGGGCCTTTTTTTCGTGGATTCGCTGTTCTTCGGATTCGCGATCGTACTGTTCGGGTGGCTGCCGTTTCGCCAGCTGTATCGCTTCGCGCGCGCCTGGGCGCGCACGAACCTGTGGCTGCTGAATATCTTCTGCGGCCTCGACTGGAGGATCGAAGGCGCCGAGCGCATTCCGCGCGAAGGCGCGCACGTCACCATGTGGAAGCACACCTCCACCTGGGAAACGCTCGCGCAAATGATCGTGTTCCCGCCGCAGGCCTGGGTGCTGAAGCGGCAGATCCTCTGGATCCCGCTGGTTGGGTGGGCGACCTGGCTCCTCAAGTGCATAGCCATCGACCGCGGCGCCGGCCACCGGGCGGTGAACCAGGTGCTCGACCTCGGGCGCGAGCGCCTCTCCGCCGGCATCTGGGTCCTCATCTTCCCGGAAGGCACGCGCATGGCGCCGGGCGAGACGCGCAAGTACGGGATGTCGGGTGCGCTCCTCGCGTCGCAGGCCGGCGTCAAGCTCGTGCCCGTCGCGCACGACGCCGGCGACTACTGGCCGCGGCGCGGGCTCGTGAAGAAGCCGGGTGTCGTTCGGGTCGTGATAGGGCCGCCGGTGGAATCCGCCGGCCGCGACCCGCGGCAGCTGAACGCGGAGGTCCAGGCCTGGATCGAGGGGACGATGCAGGAGCTGCGCGCCGGCGCGGCCTAGCGGAACCAGCCGCCCCCCATCCGGATTCCCAGCGTGATGACGTCGCCGTCGATGCTGCCCGAGACGTTCTTGGTGCCGACGTCGAGGTAGCGATCCCAGGCGAGGCGAACCGCCCAGTACTTGTTGAAGTAGAACTCGGCTCCGACCCCATACGTCGCATCGGTCTTCTGCGAGGTTTGACTGGCCCGTTGTGTCTGGTCGCCGTCCGAGATCTTGAACGTGCCGTCGGCCTTCATGAAAGAGAGGCCCGCGCGGCCGTACAGCGAGAATCGTTCGCCCAGCGGAAGGATGCCGAGCATGGACACGACGGGCCCGGAGACCGAGGTTTCGAGCAGCACGTCGGCGTCGGCCTGGTTCGTGCCGTCGGTCACCGTGACGGCCGCCTGGTTGTTGAACGCGCCGAGATCGATGTACGCGAATTCCAGCGCGATGTGATCGTTGAGCTGGTAACCGCCGGCCACGCCATAGGCCGTGTCCGAATCGTCGATGTTCGAGGCGACGTCGACGACGTCGAGGCCCACCGACGCGAAGATCGCGGCGATGTTTTCCTCCGACTGGCTCTCGCTGAGGCCCGAGGCGCTCGATTCGCCGCCGAAGGCCACAACGTACCAGCCGGGTTCCGCGGCTTCGGCGGCCGCGGCCGCGCCCATGGCGAGGCCAATGAGCAGTGCGCTTGAATACAGCTTGCGGTTCATCGGCGGCCCTCCGTGCGATCCTCAGGCAGCGTCCCTGCCCACACCCACCATAGCGGGGCCGTGGATCGAGTCAATGTCGAATTTGGGACGCCCTAGACGTCGAGGTTGGCGACCGCGAGCGCGTTTTTCTCGATGAACTCGCGCCGCGGTTCGACCGAGTCGCCCATCAGCGTCGTGAAGATGTCGTCGGCCGCGACGGCGTCCTCGATGCGCACCTGCAGCAGGCGGCGCACCTCGGGATTGATCGTCGTCTCCCAGAGCTGCTCCGGGTTCATCTCGCCGAGGCCCTTGTAACGCTGGATCGCCTGGCCCTTGCGCGCGTCCTCGAGGAGCCAAGTGATGGCCTCCGGGAAGCCCGCAATGTCCTCGCGCGCGTTGCCACGCGTGACATGGGCGCCCGCGCCGATGAAGTCGGTGAGCGTCGTGCCGAGCTCTGCGATCCGGCCGTACTCGGCGGACTGGAAGAATTCCGGCTGCAGGTGCTTCTCGGTCGTGACGCCATGCTCGGTGCGGGAGATGTCGATGCGCTCCGGCCCGCCGGCCTCGTTCCGGCGCACCGCGAGCTTGTAGCTGTGCACGAGGCTGCCGTCCGCGTTGAGCCGCGTTTCGAGCTCGGTGACCCAGCCTTCGAGCCACGCGACGTCCGCGAACTGCTGCTCGCCGACCGGCCGCATCGCGAGGAGCTGCTCGAGCAGGCGGCGGTCGTAGCGGCGCGACCAGCGGCCGATGATCGCCTTCACTTCCATGTACTGGCGGGCGAGCATTTCCAGCGCGGAGCCGGAAAGCGGCGGCGCGGCGGCATTCACGTGCAGCGCCGCGTCGTCGAGCGCGGAGGAGAGCAGCAGCTGGTCGAGCTCCGCCTCGTCCTTGACGTAGGTTTCCTGCTTGCCGCGCTTGATCTTGAACAGCGGCGGCTGCGCGATGTACACATGCCCGCGCTCGATCAGCTCCGGCATCTGCCGGTAGAAGAAGGTCAGGAGCAGGGTGCGGATGTGGCTGCCGTCCACGTCCGCGTCCGTCATGATGATCACGCGGTGGTAGCGGAGGTTCGCGACGTCGAAGTCGTCGCGGCCGATGCCTGTCCCGAGCGCGCTGATGAGCGTCACGACTTCCTGGGACGAGAGCATCTTGTCGAAGCGCGCCTTCTCGACGTTCAGGATCTTGCCCTTGAGGGGGAGCACGGCCTGCGTCCGCCGGTCGCGGCCCTGCTTGGCGGAGCCGCCCGCCGACTCGCCTTCGACCAGGAAGATCTCCGACTTGCCGGGATCCTTCTCCTGGCAGTCGGCGAGCTTGCCGGGAAGGCCCGAGGAATCGAGCGCGCCCTTGCGGCGGGTCATTTCGCGCGCCTTGCGCGCCGCCTCGCGGGCGCGGGCCGCGTCGATGATCTTGAGGCAGATCGATCGGGCGTCGGCCGGCCGCTCGAGCAGGAACTCGCCGAGCTTCTGCGCGACCGCGGACTCGACAGCCCCCTTCACTTCCGACGAGACCAGCTTGTCCTTCGTCTGCGAGGAGAACTTCGGGTCCGGCATCTTGATCGAGAGGATGGCCGTCATGCCCTCGCGCGCGTCGTCGCCGGTCAACGAGACGTTCTCGCGCTTGGCGAGGCCCTCCTTGTCGATGAACTCGTTGATCTTGCGCGTCAGGGCCGCCCGGAAGCCGGCGAGGTGGGTGCCGCCGTCCTTCTGCGGGATGTTGTTCGTATAGCAGTACATGGACTCCTGGTAGGAGTCGTTCCACTGCGCCGCAACCTCGACCGAGATGGGCCCTTCCTGGCTCTGGAAATAGAAGATGCCCGGGTGGATCGCCGTGCGGCTGCGGTTCAGGTATTGCACGAATGCCGACACGCCGCCCTCGTGCTGGAAGACGTCGCTCTTGTCCTCGCGCTCGTCGACGAGCTCGATGCGCACGCCCGAGTTCAGGAACGACAGTTCCCGGAGGCGTTTGGCCAGCCAGTCGTACGAGAACGTCGTGTTCGTGAAGATCGTGTTGCTGGGCTTGAAGCGGATGGTCGTGCCGCGTTCGGTGGTCGTGCCGACGACCGACAAAGGCCCCTGGGGCTCACCCATCTTGTACTGCTGGCGATGGAGCTTCCCGTCGCGCGAGATCGTGAGCGTCAGCGCGCCGGAGAGCGCGTTCACGACCGAGACGCCGACACCGTGCAGGCCGCCCGCGACCTTGTACGAGTTGTCGTCGAACTTACCGCCGGCGTGGAGGACGGTCATGATGACCTCCGCGGCCGATCTTCCCTCTTCCGGGTGCATATCTACCGGGAT
>Ga0075425_100001063_pt1 | contig 26469 bp, 25 predicted proteins | sample SoiMethybrSBSTD4_FD_75300 | JGI IMG/M metagenome (GOLD analysis project Ga0075425, IMG submission 75300) | Bulk soil microbial communities from a Populus tree surrounding site in Tennessee, USA - Soil MetaG P. TD hybrid SBSTD4 | ecosystem: Environmental > Terrestrial > Soil > Tree plantation...
CCTCGCCCTCTTCGACGCGGCGATCATCAAAACCACGCTCCACACGGCGGCGCTGATGGGAGCGTTTCTCTTCATGTACCACTCGACGACGTTCTGGTATCCGAGACTGCTGACGCAGATGCACCGCCAGACACTGCCGTACATGGTGGCGTTCAACGTCGCCGCCGTTGCCGGCGCCGTGTTCGTCGGCCGCTGGTCCGAAGGACGGCTGGGCCGCCGCGGGGCCGCGACACTCGCGACGCTCATCGGCGTGCTCTCCCTTCCCCTCTACGTGTGGGGCGCGACACCGGCGACGCTCATCACCGGCGCGCTGCTGATGGGATTCTTCGGCGTCGGCAACTTCGGCGTCGTCCCGGCGTATCTCAACGAGCGGTTTCCGACGGTCGTGCGCGCGGCCGGCGCCGGATTCGCGTACCACGTCGGCGCCGGTTTCGGCTCCTCGACGCCGTTCATCGTCGGCTTCCTGCAGGACCGCGGCTACACGCTTGCGTTCGCGATGACGGTCTGCATCGCGATTTCCGGCGCAGCGGTCATGGGCCTCATCTGGCTCGGCCCCGAAACGCGCGGCTCGGAGTTCAGAGCCGAACACTGACCTACGGCCGAAACCTGACGCTTCTCCACAGGGCGGCGCTGTCGTAGACGCGACCGTCGCTGATCGTCCAGCGGACACTGCGGATGTTCCGGATGTTCTCGATGGGGTTCGCGTTGAGCACCACCATGTCCGCGCGTTTGCCCTTCTCGATTGTGCCGAGCTCGGCCTCGAGCTGCATCGCGCGCGCGGGAACGATCGTCGCGGCCTGCAGCGCTTCCATTGGTGTGAATCCGGCTTCGACGTACAGCTCGATCTCCCGATGGACGCTGTGGCCCGGCACCCCTTCGTCGGTGCCGACGACGACGGGCACGCCGGCATCCTTCAGCGCCTTCACGATGCGCAGACCGCGCTCGAGGCGCGCGCGCGCGGTCGCGGCGTCGATCCCGGCAGCGCCGGCGTTCGAAAAGATCCGATTCAGCGGCGGCGGGACCTTGTCGATGCCCGGCTGAAACGCCGATACCGGCGTCCCCGCGGCATGCCCGAGCAGCTCGTTCCACGATTGCGTCGGATCGATGACCGTCTTCCTCGCCTTCAACGCCGCGATCGTCCGATTGACATCGTCCGATCCCGCGTCGCCGCGAATCGCGAGGTGCGCGACCTGATCCATGCCCGCTTCCGCCGCCTGTACGATCGTCATGCCGCTCGGCACGTGGCCGGTGACCGTCATGCCGACGCGATGGGCTTCGGCGGCGATCGCTTCGACGATCGGCGGCTTGATCAGCGTGTAGATTTTCATCTGCTGAAAACCGGCGCCGTGATACTTCGCGACGGCCAGCTTCGCCTCGTCCGGCGTGTCGGCGTACTGGACGCCAAAGGCGTTGGGCCCGCTGCCGTCAACGAGGCCCGCGAGCAGGAGCCGCGGGCCGAGCGTGCGCTTCGCCGCGATGGCGTCGCGCAGTACGGTGATGAACTCGAACTCGTTGCCCATGTCGCGCGCGGTCGTGACTCCGGCGGCGAGGTACACCGGCGCCCACTCGATCTGCGTGACGTGCGTGTGCATGTCCCACAGCCCGGGCACGATCGTCGCGCCGGTCAGATCCACGGTCGGCAGATCCGCCGGGACGGCGATCGCCGAGGCCGGCCCGGCATCGACGATGCGACCGTCGCGGACAACGATCGCGGAGTCGGCGACGGCCGCACGGCCGGTCCCGTCGACGAGAGTTCCGTGCAGCATCGCGTACGCCCCGGTCCGCAGCGGGGGCGTCCGCGCGGTGATCGTTTCGAGATCGCGGAGGCGATCGCGCGTCGCGCTCTGGACGAACGGCACGAGGAGCGGCTCGAGATCCTCGCGGACGGCTTCGAAGCTGAGTCCGCCGGCGCGTGTGATTGCGGCGGCGAGCGACCCCGATTCGTCGAGCCAGATCGTCTCGCGTCCCCAGACGACGCCGTCGACGACGTAGCGTTCGAGAGTCAGGGCTTTCCCGTCGAAACGAAACGCTTCGCGCGCGCGCAGCTCGATGGTCACGTCGTTCAATCCGGGGTCCGCGAGCTCCGGCGAAGCCGGAACGCCGCGCTCCGTCTGCAGTCCAGGGACGGTCTGCAGCGTGCGCGGGCGGCCATGCGCCTTCCAGTAGCGCAGCATCAGCATCTGAGCCGACAGCGGCGCGTAGCCGTCGACGGTAAAGAACGTCGGCAGCAGCGCCACGCGCCGTTCCCGGCCGTCGGCGTGGACCACGGCGGTATTCCCGTCGACCTCTACGTCGGAGTCGACGTTCACGTAACGGTAGCTCTGCCCCTTCGCCGTGAAGTGGATCGGCGTCAGGTTGTCCGTCATCCCGAGCGTCGTGCTCTGATGAATATGACCGCCGCGATCGGTGAAATCGAAATCCGATTTGAGCGTCAGGACCGCAGCCGCGTCGCGAGCGATCGCATACCGTTCGACGCCGATCTCTTTCTGGACGTAATGCAGACGGAAAACGCCGCGTTCTCCGGCTGTCTGGGCGCCGAGCGAGATGACCATGACACCGACGGCCGCGCACACGCTCAATCGCATGGCGCATGATGGCATAATCCGCCCGTGAGCTATCCGGTCGTCGTGACGATCGACCCGCCGTCCGGCGAGCGCAACCGGCTGACAGCGGCGTTCCGGATCATCCTCGCAATTCCGCACCTGCTGCTCGTCGGCGGACTCGGCGTGTCGCTGCTGTCGCGCAACGGACTGGCGTTTGGCGGCGAAGGCGGCGTGCTGGGCGCCGTTGCGGGCGTGCTCGCGATCGTCAGCTGGTTCACGATCGTCTTCGGCGGCCCGCACATCGCCGGCATCCGCGAGTTCACGCGCTTCTTTCTGCGCTGGCGCGTGCGTGCGATCGCCTACGTCATGCTGCTCGAGGATCGTTATCCGCCTTTTGGCGACGGTCCGTATCCGACGACGTTCGACATCGCCGATCCGCCGCTGCCGCGCGATCGCGTCTCGGTGGGATTCCGTCTGCTCCTCGCCATCCCGCACTTCGTCGTGCTCTTTTTCCTCACGATCGTCTGGTGCTTCACGTCGTTCGTCGGGTGGCTCTCGATTCTCGTGGGGGGCCGGTATCCGAAACCGCTCTATGATTTTTCCGTCGGGGTCCTTCGATGGCACGTACGCGTCGAGGCCTACATGTTCCTGATGGTCGACGCGTACCCGCCGTTCTCGCTGGACTGATCGCGCCCGTCTACTTGATTGACACGCCCGCGCCGATGATGAGCAGCGTCGTCCGCGGACTGCCGGGCGAGCCCTGGTACGGAGATCCCGGGTTGACGGCGTAAAAGCGCACGTCGATGCTGAAGGCAAGGTGGGGCCGGGCGAACCACCGGGCACCGCCGCCGTAGTTGATCGTCTTGAGCCGTTCGATGTCCTGCGGGGTCGCGGGCGTGCCGGCCGGCTCGAGCAGCCAGGTCGACTGACCGATGCCGCCGCTAATGTAGCTCCAGCCGTTGCCGTTGCCGAAGTTGAACGACAGCTGCGTTCCCAGCGACTGGAATCGTTCGGTCGTCGCGACGAGATCGGTCGATCCTTCGGGCGGCGTCCGCGACGCGTGTCCAGTCGCGAACTCTCCGCCGATCCCCAGCGTGATCACGCGCCATCGAAGCACGTAGAGGTGCGCGCCGACCTGAAGTCCGAGTCCCGCTCCCGGCAGTTCGGCAATGCTCGAAAGCCCCGCCCGGCTGTCAACGAGAGCCTGCTCCTCGGGAAAGCGGGGCACGGTGCCGTGCACGTCGACGACGAACGGCCCGATTTTCGGCGGCGGCTCCTGTGCGAAGGCGGCGAGGGGTAAAAAAAGCGTGAATGCGCAGACGAGCGCGGCGGGACGCATCGGGCTGCGGCGATTGTACCTTTACAATCCCGCCATGGAATCCAAGACACTCCACGATATGTTTGCGCTGGGGCTGCCGGTCGTAGAGAAGATCGTCCGGCCGATCATCGTCTATGCGTTCCTGATCCTCGGTCTCAGAGTGGCCGGCAAGCGCGAGCTGGCGCAGCTCAATCCCTTCGATCTGGTGGTGCTGCTGACGCTCTCCAACACCGTACAGAACGCCATCATCGGCGACGACAACACGATCACCGGCGGCATCATCGGCGCGGCCACGCTGCTCGCGGTGAACTATGCAGTCGTGCGGTTCCTCTTCGATCACGAGAAACTGGACCGGCTGGTCGAAGGCGGGACCGACGTGCTGATCTGCGACGGCGTCATCGACGACAATCTGCTGCGCAGGGAGCTGATTACGCGCGGCGAGCTCGAGATGGCCGCGCACAAGCAGGGCCTGGCTTCGCTCGACGAAGTCGAACGCGCGATTCTCGAGCCCGGCGGGACGATCTGCTTTTTCGCGAAGAAGCCGACGACCGAGGACACGCGGCACAGGGAGCTGCTGGCGCGACTCGATGCGCTGACGGCCAAAGTGGAGGCGATGAAGGCATGAGACTCGCAACCGCGGCATTGTGCGGGCTCGGCATCTGCGGCGCTCTGGCGTCGGCCCAGGGGCGCCCGCGCGCGCGCGATCTCGGCATCGCGCCGGGTGTCGGCGCGCCCGGTCCGCTGAACGCGATCACCGACGTCGCCGGCGTGCGCGTCGGCCACGTGACGATCGTCGAAGGCGATTCGGTCCGGACCGGAGTCACCGCTGTTCTGCCTCATGCCGGCAACCTCTTTCAGGACAAAGTCGCGGGATCGATCTTCGTGGGCAACGCGTTCGGCAAGCTCGCCGGATCGACCCAGGTCAACGAGCTCGGCACGATCGAAACGCCGATCGTCCTGACCAACACTCTGAGCGTCGGCGTCGCGATGGACGCCGTTGTCCGGTACACGCTCGCACAACCGGGGAACGAGCAGGTGCGGTCGGTCAACGCGGTCGTCGGCGAGACCAACGACGGGGGGCTGAACGACATCCGCGGCCTGCACGTGAAGGCCGAGCATGTCCTGGATGCGATCCGGAACGCGTCGGCGGGCGCCGTCGAAGAAGGCACGGTCGGCGCCGGCGCGGGCACGGTCTGCTACGGCTGGAAAGGCGGCGTCGGCACCTCGTCTCGCAAACTGGACCGGAGCGGCTACACGATCGGCGTGCTCGCGCAGACCAACTTCGGCGGCAACCTGACAATCGGCGGCGTGCCCATATATAAGATGTTGCAGCCGCCGAGCCGGCGCGGCGGTGCGAATGCGGGACGTGCCGCCGGAGACGCGAGTGCCGACGGCTCCTGCATGCTCGTGGTCGCAACCGACGCTCCGCTCGACGCCCGCGACCTCCATCGCCTCGCCGCCCGCGCCGTCTTCGGCCTCGGTCGCACCGGCTCGGCCTACAGCAACGGCAGCGGCGATTTCGCGATCGCGTTTTCCACGTCGCCCGAGATGCGCAGCCGGTTCAACGAAACCGCGCCGCGCGCCCGCCAGGTGCTCCCGACAGACGCCGTTTCGCCGCTGTTCGAAGCGGCGCTCGAAGCGACCGAGGAAGCCGTCTACAACTCCCTCTTCCGCGCGACGACGGTGACGTCCCGCTTCGGGACGGCCGAGGCGATTCCGATCGATCGCATCCGCGAGCTGCTGAAAAAATGAAGGTCTATCTCGCCTGTACGGTGCGTGGCGATCGCGGCGGCATCGCCGCCGGGCGCGCGATCGCGGAACGGCTCGCCGCCGCGGGCGACGACGTGCTGACGACGCATCTCCTCGCCGACGACGTCGACGCGGCCGAATCGAGACTGAGCGACGCCGACGTGTTCCGGCGCGATATCGAGTGGCTGTCGGGATGCGACGTCTTGATCGCCGAAGCCTCCGGGTCGAGCTATGGCGTCGGCTTCGAGGTCGGGTACGTCCTCGGTCGCGCGCCCGAAACGGGCCAGCGCGTGGTTGTGCTGTACGACCGCGCGCGGCGAGGCGCGATCTCGCGGCTGATTACGGGCAATCGCGCCGACGGCTGCACCACGTTCGGGTACGGCTCGATCGACGAGCTGACCGGACTCGTCGATCGGGTAATGGCTGAGATCCGCCGACACGATTGACGCTCATCCGCAGCCGTCGTACGATCCCGTCTGCCCTTGGCGACGACGACTCAGACCCGCCGCATCACGCTCGACGCCATCCGCGACGCCGCCACCGCCGTTTATCGCGCCGCCATCCGCACGCCGCTGGTGCGCGTGGACCTCGGCACGGACGGGGAGATCTTCCTGAAGCTCGAGGTGCTGCAGCCGATCGGCTCGTTCAAGATTCGCGGCGCCTACAACGTCGTGCGGCAGCTGTCGGCGGAGCAACTCGCCCAGGGCGTCTGGACGGTCAGCGCCGGCAACGCGGCGCAAGGCGTCGCGCTCGCCGCGCGCATCGCGGGTGCGCGGTGCTCGGTCATGGTGATGGACACGGCGCCGGACACGAAAATCCGGGCGATCGAGCGGCTCGGCGCGTCGATCGTCCGCGCGTCGTACGACGAATGCTGGCGGACGGTCGAATCCCATGCGTCGAATCGCATGCAGGGGCTCTTCGTTCATCCGTTCGACGACGACCGTTTCATCGCAGGTAACGCGACGTGCGCGCTCGAGATCCTCGAGGATCTGCCCGACGTCGACACGATCGTCGCGCCGCTCGGCGGCGGCGGTCTGCTGACGGGCATTGCGGCCGCCACGCGCGCGCTGAAACCGTCCGTGCGCGTATACGCGGCAGAGCCCGAGACCGCGGCGCCGCTGTCGGCATCGCTCGCGGCAGGCCATGCGAAGTATTTCGACGGCTGGAAGGCGTCGTTCGTCGACGGCGCCGGCGGAAAGTCGGTCCTCCCGACGATGTGGCCGCTCCTCAATCAGCTGGCGGGCTCGATCGTCGTCTCGCTGGACGACGTCGGGCGCGCGATGAAGCTGACGGCGGAGCGCGCGCGCGTCGTCGCCGAAGGCGCCGCGGGTTGCGCGATCGCGGCGGCGTTGAGCGGGCGATGCGGCGGCGGGAAGATCGTCGCGGTCGTCTCCGGGGGCAACATCGACCTTTCGAAGTTCGCGCACATCATCGGCGCCTGCGGCGCCAGCGGAAGCCCTTCGTGAAATGACACGTTACGCCGATCTGAACATTCCCGAACGTCTTTCCCGGCTCGAAGAGCTCGCCACCGACCTGTGGTGGAGCTGGCATCCCGAAGCGCGGCTCGTGTTCCGCGAGCTGGACTACCAGGTCTGGCGCGCGACCGCACACAACCCGGTGCGGATGCTCCGGCAGATTCCGTACGAGCGGCTTGCGGCCGCGGCGTCCGATCCGGCTTTTCTCGTCCACTACGATCGCGCGGTCGAAGGGCTCGAGGGCGCGCAGTCGGCGGCCAACACGTGGTGGTCGCGGCGCCATTCGCCGATGGGCGATCGCGCGATAGCCTACTTCTCCGCGGAGTTCGCCCTGCACCAGTCGCTGCCGATTTACGCCGGCGGCCTCGGCGTGCTGGCGGGCGACCACTGCAAGGAAGCCGGCGACCTCGGCGTGCCGCTGATCGGCGTCGGCTTCATGTATCCGCAGGGCTACTTCCACCAGCACCTGTCGGCGGAGGGCTGGCAGGAAGAGAGCTACGAGCGCCTCAACTGGAACGACGCGCCGATCGAAACGGCCTTCACGCCCGACGGCAAGCCGTGCGTCACGGCCGTGCCGCTCGGCGATCGATCGGTGCTCGCGGCGGTCTGGCGCGTCCGGGCGGGCCGCGTCACGCTGTTCCTGCTCGACACGGATCTCGAAGAGAACGCGCCGTGGGACCGCGAGCTCTCGGCGCGACTCTACGGCGGCGATCGCGAGACGCGCATCCAGCAGGAGATCGTGCTCGGCATCGGCGGCGTGCGCGCCCTGCGCGCGCTGGGCATCGACCCGGGCGCCTTCCACCTGAACGAAGGGCACGCCGGCTTCGTCGTCCTGCAGCGCATCCACGATCTGATCGCGGCGGGCGCTAGCTTCGACAAGGCGCTCGATGAAATCCGTCAGACGACGATTTTCACGACCCATACGCCCGTGCCGGCGGGGCACGACGCATTTCCCTTCCATCTCGTCGAGAAGCACCTGGCGGGCGCCTGGGGCTCGCTGGACGGCCACCGCGACCGCTTCCTGGCGCTCGGCGCGTACGACAACGGCGGCGGCGCGCAGTTCAACATGACGGCGCTCGCGATCCGATCGGCGGGGATGACGAACGGCGTCAGCCGCGTGCACGGCGGCGTGACGCGGGCGATGTTCGGGCCGATGTGGCCGGACGTGGCCGAGGCGGACCGGCCCGTGACGTCGGTGACCAACGGCGTCCACGTGCCGACGTGGATTGCCGGCGACCTCGCCGATCTGTTCACGAAGCATTTCGGATCCGGCTGGCTCGATCGTCATGACGAGCCGGGCCTGTGGAATGCGATCGACGACATTCCGGACGACGAGCTGTGGCGCGTGCGGCAGGGGCTCCGGAAATACCTCTTCACCTTCGTTCGCGAGCGCGCGCGCCAGCGGTGGGTCGAAGAAAAAGTCGGCATGCCGCGCGTCGTCGCGGCGGGGACGCTTCTCGAGCCCGACGCGCTGACGATCGGGTTCGCGCGGCGCTTCACCGGCTACAAGCGGCCCGAGCTCGTGTTCACCGATCGCGAGAGGCTCGCGCGCATTCTCAACGCGCCCGGCCGTCCGGTCCAGATCGTGTTCGCCGGCAAGTCGCATCCGGCCGACGACATCGGCAAGCACCACATGCAGCGCGTCTACCGCGCGGCGCTCGACCCGCTCTTCGCCGGACGGGTCGCGTTCATCGACGACTACGATCTCCACGTCGCCCATTTCCTGGTGCAGGGCTGCGACGTCTGGCTGAACAATCCGCGCAAGCCGATGGAAGCGAGCGGCACGAGCGGCATCAAGGCGGCGATCAACGGCGTCCCCCATCTGAGCATCGGCGACGGCTGGTGGGCCGAAGGCTTCACGGGCGCCAACGGCTGGGTGATTGACGGCGGCCAGACGGAAGGCGACGCGGTGGATCTCGCGGACGCCGACGCGCTGTACCGGCTCCTCGAAAACGAGGTCGTCCCCGCGTTTTACGACCGGCATCCTGAGACCCACGTGCCGCGGCGATGGATCCGGACCGTCAAGGAATCGATCAAGACGATCGCCCCGCGCTTTTGCGCGCGCCGGATGGTCAAGGAATACGTCGAACGCATGTACGTGCCGGCGCTCGAGCGAAGAACGACGAACGTTTGACCCGCATCGTTCTGCTCGCCAGCCTCGGCGGCACCCTCGAGTTCTACGATTTCGTCATCTTCGGCGTGTTCGCCAAGGACATCGCCGACGCCATCTTCCCCAGCAGCTCGCCGACCGTGTCGCTGATGGCGTCGTTCGGCGCGTTCGCGACCGGCTACCTCGCGCGCCCGATTGGCGGCATCGTGCTCAGCCACTTCGGCGATCGCTACGGCCGCCGACGCGTGTTCCTCTGGTCGCTGTTCGCGATGTCGGCGGCGACGGCGGGCATGGGGCTCGCGCCGTCGTACGCGCGATGGGGCGCCGGCGCGAGCGCGACCGTCGTCGTGCTGCGTCTGATCCAGGGATTCTGCCTCGGCGGCGAACTGCCGGGCGCGCTCACCTACGTCGTCGAGACCGCGCCGCGGGTCGCGCCGTTCGTCTGTGGCGTCGTCTTCGCCTGCGTGACGACGGGCGTGGCGGCGGCGACCGGCGTCAGCCTCGCCGTCCGATCGATTCTGCCGCCGGCGACCGCACCGCTCTACGCGTGGCGCATCGCGTTCGTGATCGGCGGCCTGGGCGGCGGCGCGAGCTTCCTGCTGCGGCGGTCGCTTGAAGAGTCGCCGGAGTTCGCGAAGATGCGCGCGCTCGCGCTGCGGCGTCCGTTCAGCGAGCTGCTGCGCACGCACACGAACGCCGTGATCGCCGCCTGCGCGCTGCTCGCGCCGACGGCGTGCTTCACGGGACTCTTCTTCTCGCACCTGCCGGCGCATCTGGCCGCCGTGCTCAAGTACGACCCGCGATACGCCGTGCTGGCGCAGACGGTCGGCGTCCTCGTGCACGCGGCGTCGATTCTGTGCGTCGGCGCGGTGGCGGAGCGGGTGCCCCCGCGCACGCTGCTGCGCGCGGGATGCGCCGGGCTGCTCGTGCTCGCCTACCCGTTCTATCTCGCGCTCGAGACGCGCGCGCTCGGCCTCACCGCGGTCCTCGCGATGGCCGGCGCCTGCGGCGGACTGACGAACGGAACGTTCGCGGTGCTGCTGACGGACCTCTTTCCGACGCGCATCCGCTTCTCCGGCGTCGCGCTCGGCTTCAACATCGCGTTCACGGTGTTCAGCGGAATGTCGCCGCTCGCCGCGACGTCCTTGATCCGCGCCACCGGCGCCGCCACGGCGCCGGCATTGCTCGTCGCGGGCGCCGCCGTGCTCGGGTTGATGGCCAGCGCGTGGGCGCCGCGGTACGGCGGTCACGTGCTGCGCGCGCGGCCCGCGGATGCGGCCGTCGGGCCGTAGTGCTAGACTGCCCCCTATGCCACGCAAGTCCGTCGCGAAGTCGCGATGCGCGCTCTGCGGCGCGAAGGAAGTCTCCGAGCCGCGCGGCGAAGAGAAGTACTGCCGCGACTGCTGGGACAAGAAGATCGCCGTCGAAGAGATCGTCGCGCGCGAGTTCGCGCTGAAGCGCTACATCCGCGCGCACAGCGCCGAGAAATATCTGATCTACCATTCGACGCTCAAGCGGCCCTGCGGCCAGCTGATCGTCCTCGACGACGGGTACGATCTGTTCCTCACGCTGACGCTGTACCCGAATTTCGGCTGGGACGAGCCGGCCTACCATCTCGAAGGCGATCCCGAGGGACGCGTCTTCTCCGAGATTCTCGTCGACGTCGTCGCCGCGGAAGTGATCGAGCCGTGGGGCGGCGGCAAGTGGCATCTCGAGGTTTTTCGATCGGTGAATCCCGAGCCGGAGGACTGGAACGGCGAAATGTGATCGCGCGCGGCGCGCGGACGCGCTATAATTTCTTGTTTTCCCGCGTTCAGCTCGTCAATACCCTGGAGGATCTTATGTATCGCGCGCTCGTCGGCGCGACGCTGGCTGCGGCCGTCGTCGGCGTCACCGTCCTTGCCCAATCCAACTCGGCGACATCGACAAGTTCAGCGCCGCTCTCGCCGATTCTCGGCGGCAAGAAATTTACGCCGCCGGTCAAAGGCGACGCGAGCATCGACTTCGTGGCGTCGAAAACGGTCCGCGAGGGCGCCGGCGACAAGGCGATGCTCGTCACCAGATTCCAGGTGAGAAACACATCGACCGCGCCGATCGCGCGGCTGCGGATCGTGGAAACCTGGTACGACAAGGACGGCGCGGTCATCCCGGGCGGCGAGGCCACGATCAACGGCCTGCTCCAGCCGAACGAAGTGCAGTCGCTCGAAGTGCGCACGCCGGTCAATCCGAAGATGGCGTCGAGCAAGCTGCAGTTCGTGCACGCCAACGGCGGCATTCCGAAGCCGCATCGCGTGACGAAGATGGACGAGGCTGGCGGCACCGACGCGAAGGAAGCGGCCGCGAAGCCCGCGTCCGCGACCAAGGCCCCGAAGAAGAAGGGTTAGTGGAGCGGGGCAGCCCGGTTCTCATCGGGCTGCCCTTCTTCCGGAAGAAAACTACTTCGCGCTGACGGAGATTTTCGACGCGTGCCGCGTCGACCCGGTCTCTTGGTACGTCACGGTCACGCGGTCCCCCTCCTTCAGCAGATCCGTGATCATCGGCTTGCCCTTTTTCGCCTCGCCCCTGGTCCCCATGCCCTTTCCGACGACGTTGGTCTTCCCGTCGACGTCGAAGGTCGTATCTTTGCCGCCGGCCGACACGGTAAGCGACGATGCCGACACGGTCTTGACGACGCCGTTGGCGAGGACCTGATCCTTGGCGGCGGCTGCCGTCGAGAACACGAGCGCCAGCGCGAGAAACTGGATTGCGATCAGCGTACGTCTCATCTCATCCTCCAGATTCTGTTCTCTCGAATTTCACTTCGGAGGCCGTCTTCGGAATGGCGACGAGGTGGAACGGCGACGTCAGCACCTGCGCGAGCACGAGACCACGGGCCGGCGTCTTCTCGCGATAGAAGACCCACAGCGTTCCGTCCTTCTCCAGTGTTTTCGTGATGGCGATGTCGTAGCCGGCGGTGGGCCGGCTCCCCATGAAGACGCCGACGACGGTGTCCTTCGAGAAATCGACAGGGGGCATCTGCCGCTCGCCGGCGTGCCGGCGCCACAACGCGCGCCAGTCCGCGTCGGTGCGGACGACGACCTGTTTCGCTTCGTCGACGTTGCTGAAGTCGCCTTTGTCGACGGTCCGCGGTGGAGCTTGTGCAACCACGCCGATCACCATCAGGCACGAAGTGAGGAAAACACGAAGGATCGCTTGCACGCCGGTCATGGATTTTTGGGCGGCTCGACGGTCACGAGCACCTGGCGATCGACGGCGGTACTGTTGCCCAGACGCGACTTCGCCGACACCGTCAGCACGTAGCGCCCGGGCTCGAGGTCCTTCAGCGGAACGCGCGCCGAGTAGCCGAAGCCGCCCTTCTTGCCGGCAAGATCGGCGGAGTCTTTCGTGTCTTCGTCCTTGAACAGCACGCGCCCTTCGTCGGTTGTCACCGTCGTCGTGATGTCGACCTTGTGCGCGGCGCCGCCGGCGTTGTCGTACACCTCGGCGAACAGGGCGATTTCGTCGTTCTGCGGGAACGATCGACGCGCGGCCGGCGGACCCGGCAGCACGCCGCGAAGCTGTTCGTCGAGCTTCGCGCTCGGCATCTGCGACGCAAGCGCGGACGTCAGCACCAGGCCGCTGACGCTGAACGGCGCCTTGGCGAAGTCGGGAACGTCGAGGTCGTACTGCAGCGAGCCGACGTTGCCGCCGTCGGCGTCCTGCGCGGCGACGCGCAGCTGATAACGGCCGGGCGGCACTTCGAACCGGTTGAGCATCCGAAGACCGTTGGCCTCGATGCGCGTCTTCGTGTCCGGCCGCAGCGCGTTCATCGTGACGCCGTCGGTGCTGCCGGCGCGCACCTTTCCGTTCGCATCGATTGCCATGTAGGACAGTTGAATCCGGTCGTTCTGCGTCAGCTTGAGATCGCGGCCGAGGAGCTCCACTCCGAGTACGACGTCCGCGTTCGGCGCGGTGCCCTTGAACGGCGCGGCGAACACGTGCATCGTCAATCCGCTGACCGGCAACGGACTGTCGAGCGCCTGCCGCACTTCGGCCGTCCGGATGTCTTTCGGATTCGGCTTCTCCGCAACCGGCTTCTTCGGCGTGACGTAGCCCCGCCGCCCCCGGACGAGGAGATTCGGCCGCGTGACGCGCACGTCAATCCGATGCGCGCGGCCCGGCCGCGGGTCAGGCGGATAGTACGCCAGCACGTAATACGAGCTGTTGTCCTCGACGATGCGGTCGTAGGCGGTCGAGTAATCGTTCTTGTTGACGACGGCGAATCCGCCGGTCTCTTCGGACAGCACGCGCAGGCTGTCCTGCGAGAGGCGCAGCTCGTTCTGCAGCGATCCCTGCGTGATGCCAAGCGACACGTCGTCGGGGAACGAGCCGAGCTCGATCGATTCGTCGCCGAGGTCGGTGAGACCGCGCGGATCGATGCCGTAGATGGAGACGTTGGACCGCGTCGCGGCGGCGATCGCGTCGCGCGTCGCTTCGAGAATGTCGGACGCGGACGTGTGCGTCGAGCCGTTCGCGGGAATCAGGTCGTTGATGTCGTAGTCGATGCCCTCGCTCACGAAGAGAATCGTCTTGCGGCGCCCGCGCACCGACGCGAACCAGTCGGCGACGTTCTTCAGCGTCGACAGCGTGTTGCGGGCGTTGTAGGCGCGCTCCTGATCCTCGGGATCGTTGAGCGGATCGCCGGCGACCCGCGTGTCGCGCGTCCGGTAGTACTCGTTGGTTTTGTTCGCCGTCGCCGAATCGAGCTTGCGCCCGCTCGTCTTGTCGACCGCGGCCAGCAGCAGCCGCTTGTTGCTCGTGAACTCCTGGCTGTTCTGGGTCGCGCCGGCGGTGTGCACGATCGCCATGACGTCGTTGGCGCCGAACCGCCGCTCGATGAACTGCTTCGCGGCCGCCTTGACGCGCGCGGTGCGCCCGAACCGCGTGTGCAGATCGTCGATCACCATCACGTAGACGCGGCCTTCGAACGGCCGTTCGTTGGTGCGGACGTCGGGTTCGATCGGCGACGCCGCGTACAGCGGACGGTCCGCCTTCTCGATCGGGATGTTCACGAAGGTGAACGTGTTGATCGCCTGCGCCTTGCCGTCTTCGAGGACCTGGAAGTCCTCTTTCTTCAAATCGCGCACGAGATTCCCGTTGCGATCGGTGACCACGACGTCGACCTCGACGTAGTCGACCTGAACGCGGAACGTCGGCTGCTGCGATTGCGGCGGCGGCGGCTGCTGCGCCAGCACGACGGCGCCGCCACAGAAAGCGGCGAACGCGGCGCCCCATACCTGTTTTTTCATGGGCTTGCTCTCGTTCCGATTATACGTCCCGGCTATACTGAAACGGTGTCCGCGACTCCCACTATGACGACCGCGCGCGGGGCCTCGGCCGGCGCCGATCTCGATATCGCCGCCGTCCAATCGGCGCTCGCCGCCGACGGCCTGGACGCGTGGCTGTTGTACGACTTCCGCGGCATCAATCCGATTGCGGCTGACGTGACGGCGGTCAACCGTCAGGGCGGCCACCTCGCCACGCGCCGCTGGTATTACCTTATTCCAGCGGCAGGCGAGCCTCGGAAACTCGTCCACGCGATCGAAAAGAATTCGCTGGCGCACCTCCCCGGGTCCACCGAACGCTACGCGGGACGCGACCGCCTCGAAGCCGGACTGCGGCATCTGCTGTCGGGCGTCAAGCGCGTCGCGATGGAATACTCGCCGGGCTGCGCCATTCCGTACGTGTCGCGCATCGACGCGGGGACGATCGAGCTCGTGCGGCAGTGCAGCGTCGATGTCGTTTCGTCGGGCGATCTGATTCAGCGCTTCTCAGCCGTGTGGGACGCGCCGGCGATCGCGACGCACGTCGAGGCATCGGCAAAGCTGTACCGCGTCAAGGATCGGGCGTTCGACGCCGTCGCGCGCCGCCTCCGCGACCGTGTCGCCACGACTGAATACGATGTCCAGCAGCTCATGGCCGGCTGGTTCCGCGACGAAGGGCTCGTGACCGATTCCGATCCAAACGTGTCAGCGCAGGAGAACGCGGGAAACCCGCATTACCTGCCGACGGCCGCGGCGCACCGCGCCATCCGTCACGACGAAATCCTCCTGCTCGACCTCTGGGGCAAGCTCGACCGCCCCGGCGCGGTGTTTGCTGACATCACCTGGATGGGATTCACGGGGCCACGAGTGCCGCCGCGGTTCATCGACGCCTTCGCCGCGATCGCCCGGGCGCGCGACGCCGCGTCCGCTCTCGTCCAGGCTGCGGCGCGCGGCAGCCGCGAGCTGCGCGGCTGGGAAGTCGACCGGGCGGCGTCCACGGTGCTGCGCGAGGCGGGATATGCCGACAAGATCCTGCATCGGACCGGACACAGCCTGGGGGAGACCGTCCACGGCAACGGCGTCAATATGGACGACTACGAAACGCACGACGATCGCCGGCTTCTGCCGGGCACCGGCTTCACGATCGAGCCGGGCGTGTACTTCGACGATTTCGGCGTGCGGACGGAGATCAACATGATCGTCGGCGAGCGAGACGCGACGATCACCGGCGAGGTGCAGCAGGAGATCGTCACGCTCACGTAATCAGGAATTGAGCATTGAGAATTGAGAATTAATCCTGAATTCTCAATCCTTAATTCTTAATGTCAGGAGTTCAGAATGTCGACCCGCAAGATCACGCTGCTGTATTTGCCGCTCGTCGCCGTCGCGTCGCTCGCCGTCGGCATGGTGCTGTCGTCGCGCATCGGGCTGACACCCGCGTCGCTGGCGCAGACGATTTCCGTGCCGCCGATGAACAGCGCGCCGATCACCGGCCCGCTCAACGCGGACACGTTCCGCAACATCGCCAAGGCCGTGACGCCCGCCGTGGTCAACATTCACGTCGAGGGCAAGGCGAAGACGCAGGACCTGACCGAGTTCTTCGGCGGCCGCGGCGGCCAGGACGACTTTTTCCACCGGTTCTTCGGCAATCCCGATTCTGGCGACGACCAGACGCCAAACCGCCGCGGGCGCGGACAGCAGCGCGAGCAGAAGACGCACGCCGCGGGCACCGGATTCATCATCAGCCGGGACGGCCTGATCCTCACCAACAACCACGTCGTCGAGGAAGCGACCAAGATCGAGGTCTACCTGTATACGGACGACGAGACGCCCTACACGGCGAAGGTCATCGGCCGCGATCAGCTGACCGACAGCGCGCTGATTCAGCTCATCGACAAACCGAACCGCGCGCTGCCCGAAGCGAAGTTCGGCGACTCGGCGCAAATCGGACCGGGCGACTGGGTGATGGCGATCGGTAATCCCTTCGGCTACAACTACACGGTCACCGTCGGCATCGTCAGCGCCGTGGGGCGCGCCTTTCCCGTCTCGACGGGACGCAACAACGAGATGATCCAGACGGACGCCGCGATCAACCCGGGGAACTCGGGCGGACCGCTCCTCAACATGCGCGGTGAAGTGATCGGCGTCAACACGGCCATCATCACCAACGCGCAGAACGAGGGGAACATCGGCATCGGCTTCGCGGTGCCGATCAACACCGTCCGCGACCTGCTCCCGCAGCTGCGGAGCGGCAAGATCACGCGTGGGCGGATCGGCGTCACCGTCATCCCGGTCGGGCGCGACACCTACGAGGACTACGGGCTGAAGGAGCGGCGCGGCGCCGTCGTGCAGCAGGTGGCGCCCGGCGGCGCGTCGGCGAAAGCCGGCATCGAGTCCGGCGACGTCGTCGTCGAGTACAACGGGCGGCCGATCGCGAACAGCGACGAGCTGGTGAAGATGGTGATGGCGACCCGGCCGGGCACGAGCGTGCCGATCAAGGTGCTGCGCAATCGACAGGAAAAGACGCTGAGCGTCACGGTCGAGGAGCTCGACCTCGAGGCGGAGCAGGCGCAGGCGAGCGGCCGCCGCAACAACCCGAGCCGCGACCAGCAGGAGCCGGAAGAGCACGGCGCGAGCGGCTTCGGACTCACGCTCGAAAACCTGACGCCGTCGCTGCAGCGGCGGCTGCGGATCCCCTCCGGACAGTCCGGCGCGGTGATCACCGACGTCGATCCCGACGGCCCGGCGGCGGGCGGCCTGCGGCAGGGCGACGTCATTCTGTCGGTCAACGGCAGGAACGTTTCGAACGCGCTCGACGCGCAGCGAGAGCTCCAGAAGATTCAGGCGGGACATCTCGCGCAGCTCCGGGTCTGGCGCGGCGACAACGAGATCTTCGTGCCTGTCCGTAAGGAGTAAGGAGTAGGGATCGGGATCTCGAATCCCAAATCGCTTCTGCAGAAGATCCGCGAACGCGGGCCGCTGACGGTGGCCGCGTTCATGGATCTCGCGCTCTACGATCCGGACTGCGGGTACTACGCCCGCGCGGCGCAGCGCTCTGGCCGCGCGGGCGATTTTTTTACCAGCGTAGACGTCGGGCCGATCTTCGGCGAGCTGCTCGAGATACAGATCGCCGAGATGCTGCGGATCGTCGAATCACTCGGCACCGATCCCGACACATCGCCAATCCCGAATCCACATTGCCATCTCGATCTCGTGGAAGCCGGAGCCGGAAACGGACGGCTGTCCGCCGACGTTCTCGGCGCGATGCGCGCGCGCGATCGAGCGATCTACGAGTCAGCGCGGCTGCACCTCGTGGAAGCCAGCGCCGAGGCGCGCGCCGCGCAGCGATCGACGCTCGGGGATCTCGGCGCTCGACTCGCTTCCTCCGGTGCGGTGTTGCCGCCTTCGTTCGAAGGCGTGCTGCTGGCCAACGAACTGATCGACGCCATGCCCGTCCACCAGGTCGTCATGGACGAAGATGTCCTGCGCGAAGTGTATGTGGCCGCCCGACTGACGGCTGACGGCTGGCGATTGACGACTGTCGAGGGCCCGCTGTCGACGCCGAGGCTGGCCGAATACCTCGACGCCCTCGGCGTCACGCTGCAGCCCGGGTGGCGGGCCGAGATCAATCTCGACGCGGTCGACTGGATTCGCGACGCCGCGCGCCGGCTCCGGCGCGGATTCATCATCCTGATCGACTACGGTCACGACGCGCGCGAGCTGTACTCGGCGAGCCACTCGACCGGCACGCTCACGACGTTCAGCGCTCACGTGAGCGCCGGCGCCGAGTCGGATGCGCCGCCATGGCTTCTGGACGCCGGCCGCCGCGACATCACGGCGCACGTGGACTTCACGAGCGTGCGCGCGGCCGCGGAAGCCGAAGGAATGCTGACGATCGGCTTTCTGGATCAGACGTATTTTCTGATGGGATTGCTGCCCCTTCTCGACCATCCGCCGCCCTCGGCCGTCCCCTCGACGGGCGCCTGGAGCTCTGAGCGCGCCGACGGGCGGAATCGCCAGTTGAAAACGCTCCTGCTGCCGGGCGGGCTCGGCAGCACGCACAAGGTGCTGATTCTCGGCAAAAACGTCGGCGCGCCCGCGCTGCTCGGCTGTTCGTACCGCTTGCGCGTGACATAGAATACGCACGCCATGGCGGTCGGAACGCTCGAGCGCGAGATCAAGCTTCGGTTCCACGATGCCGCCGAAGCGCGCGCCGCCGTCATTCGCGCGGGCGCGACGCCGCTGCGGTGTCGCCGCCTCCAGGAGGACTCGCTCCTCGACACCGACGACGAGCTGCTGCGGCGGCGGCGCTGCGTGCTCCGGGTGCGCGTCGAATCGGGCCGTAGCCTGCTCACCTTCAAAGGTCCGGTGCAGTCGTCGCTGATGAAGCTGCGCGAGGAGCTGGAAACGCTGGTCGGCGACGGCACGCTCCTCGTCCGCGTTTTCGAGTCGCTCGGCTTTCACGTCTGGTTCCGCTACGAAAAGTATCGCGAGGAATTCGCCATCGACGACGTCATCGTCGCGATCGACGAAACGCCGGTCGGCACGTTCGTCGAGCTCGAAGGCGGCGAACGGGGAATCCAGGAGATGGCCGTCGCGCTCGGGCGCGCGCCGTCGGACTACCTCCTCGACTCGTACCGGCGCATTTACATCCTCGAGTGCGAAGCACGCGGCGTGGCGCCCGCCGACATGCTCTTCGCCGAAGTTTGACATCCGCGCTCGTTCTGGCTGCCGGCCTCGGCACGCGGCTCGCGCCGCTCAGCGCCGTCCGCGCGAAGCCGGCGGTGCCGGTCGCCGGCGAGCCGCTCGTGCGGCGGATTCTTGCCTGGCTCGCCGCGCACGGCGTCCGCGACGCCGTCCTCAATCTGCATCATCGCCCCGCGTCGATCGCCCGCGTCGTCGGCGACGGAAGCGACCTCGGCGTCCGCGTGCGCTACTCCTGGGAGCAGCCGGTCGTGCTCGGGAGCGCCGGCGGCCCGCGGCGGGCGCTGCCGATCGTCGACGCCGATCCGTTTCTCCTCGTCAACGGCGACACGCTGACCGACCTGAATCCCGCAGAATTGCTGGCCGATCACGGGCGCTCCGGCGCGGCGGCGACGCTGGCGCTCGTCGCAAACGTGGAGCCCGAACGCTACGGCGGCGTCGTGCTCGACGATGACGGGCGCGTGACGGGGTTCGTTGCGCGAGGACCCGGGGCGCGCGGCTCGTTCCATTTCATCGGCGTTCAGGCCGCGAGCGCCGCCGTCTTCGCGGCGCTGCCGCCGGACCAGCCGATGTCGACCATCGGCGGCGTCTACGACGACTGGATCCGCCGGCGACCCGGCTCGATCCGCGGGTTCGTCTGCGCCGCGGCGTTCTGGGACATCGGCACGCCAGCCGACTACTGGCGCACCTCGCTCGCGATTGCCGCGCGCGAGAAGCGGCGGAATGCGCTGACGGGCCGTTCGGCCGAGGTCCATCCGTTCGCGCGCGTGGCGCGATCGATTCTGTGGGACGATGTGAGAATCGGGCCCGACGCCGTGATCGAGGAGTGCATCGTGACCGACGGCGTCCGCGTGCCGGGACGCGCCGAGTTCCGCCGTCAGATTCTGGTCGCCGGACCATCCGGCGTCGCCGCCGCGCCGCTGAACCTTGACTGACCAGCAGCCCGATCCCGTTCAGCAGTATCTCCGGCAGCAGGGGCTGGCGGGCCATCGATCGCGCGTCGTTCCGCTGACGGGCGACGCGTCGGATCGGAAATACTTCCGGATCATTCCGCGGGAAGGCGCGCCGTTCGTCCTGGCGCTGCATGCAGGGCCGATCGTCTTCGCGACGCTGCCATTCGCCAACGTCGCGGATCTCTTTCAGCAGATTCCGCTGCCCGTTCCGGCGGTGCTCGGCCACTCCGACGCGCACGGGATCGTCGGCCTCCAGGATCTCGGCGACGTCACGCTGCAGGCGCACCTCGGCGCCGCCAGCGCGGGCGAACACGCGGCCCTCTATCGCCAGGCGACGGCGCTCATCGAGCTGATGCAGCGCCGCGGCGCGGAACTGCAGTCCGACCGCTACCTTCCCTACCGCATCGCCTTCGACGTCGAGAAGCTCACCTGGGAGATGGACTTTTTCGTCAAGCACTTCATGGAGGCGTACCGCGGCGCCGCGCTGACGGACGGGGATCGCGCCGCGCTCGCGCGCGAGTGGTCGGCAATCGTCGGCGAGCTTGCGGCGGAGCCGCGCGTACTGTGCCACCGGGATTACCACAGCCGCAATCTGATGCTGTTCGACGGCAGCCTCTACATCATCGATTTTCAGGACGCGCGGATGGGGCCGGACACGTACGATCTCGCATCGCTTCTGCGCGATTCATACGTCGACATCACGGATCGTGAGGTCGACGAGCTCATCGCGTACTTTCTCGCGTTGAAGGGCCGCACGGGCGGCGAAGGCAACGCCACCAAAACCTCTTTCAGGGCGCGATTCGATCTGATGGCGCTGCAGCGGAACCTGAAAGCGCTCGGGACGTTCGGATATCAGACCGCGGTGCGCCGCAACCCCGTGTACATCCAGTACATTCCGCGCACGCTCCGGTACGCGCGAACGACGCTCGAGAAATATCCGCGGTTCGCGCGGCTGCGCGAGCTGCTTGCGTCGCACGTCGAGGAACTCTCGTAGCGTCCGGCTTCAGCCGGACGATGGAGGCTGCTCGTGGTGGACGTCCACACGCCGAAGACGCCGATCCAGTCGACTCGCGCCTTCCTGATTGAGATGGTCACGATCACAGCCGGCGTGCTGATTGCCCTGTCGTTCGAAGGGCTGCGCGAATGGAATCACAACCGGTCGCTCGCGCAGGAGGCGCGCGCCAACATCGTCCGCGAGCTGACGGACAACAAAAAGGCGGTCGATCACGACATCGACGCCGTGGCGAAGCGGCGGAAGAACATCGAGAACGCGCTGCAGTTCACCGAAGACATCCTGAAGACCGGAAAGACGACGATCTCGACTCTCGAGCTCGGATTCACTTACGGCGAGGTGAGCATCGCCGGCTGGCAGACCGCCGAGCACACCGGCGCGCTCGGGCACATGCCGTACGCCGAGGTGCAGCGGTTCGCCGGCGCGTACATGATTCAGGACCTGTATCAGACGCAGCAGCGTCGGAGCCTGGCGGACGTGTCGGCGGCGACCGCGTCGGTCGTCACGGACGACCCGACGAAGGCCCCGCGTGCCGACATCGAACGCTTCCGGCTGACGCTTCTCACGATGAGCGGGGATCTGCTGATCGAGGAACAGTTCGCGCGCCAGCTGAGCGACCGCTACGCGAAAGTCCTCAAGGAACAGGTACAATGAGGGGTTCCCTTGGCTACGAAGCGGCGCTTTGGGGTGTCCACTCGCCTCTACGAAGCTAAGCGGCTCGGCCGCGATCATCTGCTCGAGATCGCGGCGCACGGATTCGAGGTCGTCGAGATCCCTGCGGTTCGCACGCATCTCGACTTCGCGAATCCGGCCGTTGTCGCCGATCTGCAGCAGTGGCTGGCTGAAGCAGGCCTCGAGCTTCACGGCCTGCACGTGCCGGCCGGCGCGCCGGCCGCGGACGGCGACGAAGCGCTGCTCGTTGCGCGACGGATTCCGATGCCGGTGCTGGCAGTGCGGGTCGCAAAGCCGCGCGACGGCGCCAAAGCGGTCGAACGGCTCGCCGAAGCGGCCGCGCCGCTCGGCGTCACCGTCGCCGTCGATTCGAACTCGGAGGCGCTGACGACGACCGGCTCGCTCGTGCACTTCGTGGAGGGATTCGACGCGCGGATCGGCATCGCCTTCGATTGCGCGGGCGTGAAGCGTCCGGCGGAGCTGCCGGACGCGATCGAGATGGCGTCGGAGCATCTGGTCGCGATGCACGTTCCGGTCGAGAGCCGGATCGATTGGCCGTCGGCGCTGACCACGATTCAGAAAGTCGGCTACGAAGGGCCGCTGATCGTCGAGCCGCCGCCGCGGACGTCGACGAAGGACATGCTGACACTCGCGCGCGCCGCGCGGGAGCGATTCGAGAAGCACCTATGCACGTTTATATAGAGGATATCGGGAAGCACCAGGGCGAGCAGGTCACCATCAAAGGGTGGCTGCACAACCGGCGATCCAGCGGAAAGATCCATTTCCTCATCCTCCGCGACGGCACGGGCTTCATCCAGGGCGTGATGTCGAAGGCCGCGGTCGGCGACGACGTGTTCAAGGCCGCGGATCATCTGTCGCAGGAAACGTCGGTCATCGTCACCGGTACTGCGCGCGCCGACACGCGCGCGCCGAGCGGTTTTGAAATCGACGTGCAGTCGCTCGAGATCGTCGGCGAGTCGCACGACTATCCGATCACGCCGAAGGAGCACGGGGTCGATTACCTGCTCGACCGCCGTCACCTGTGGATCAGAAGCGAGCGCCAGGCGGCTATCCTCCGCGTGCGGCACGAAATCATCAACGCCATCCGCGATTTCTTCAACACGCGCGGCTTCATCCTCGCGGACACGCCGATCTTCACGCCCGCCGCGTGCGAAGGCACGACGACGCTCTTCCCCGCGCAGTACTTCGAGGAGACCACGGCGTATCTGACGCAGAGCGGCCAGCTGTACAACGAAGCCAACGCGATGGCGCTCGGCCGCGTGTACTGCTTCGGTCCGACGTTCCGCGCGGAGAAATCGAAGACGCGCCGGCATCTGACCGAGTTCTGGATGGTCGAACCGGAAGTCGCCTTCGCGACGCTCGACGATGTCATGAGCCTCGCCGAGGATCTCATCGTCGACGTCGTCGCGCGCGTGCTCGACAGGCGCGCGCGGGAGCTGAAAGTCCTCGAGCGCGACACCTCGAAGCTGGAGTCGGTCAGGAAACCGTTCCCGCGGATTTCCTACGACGACGCCGTGAAGACGCTGCAGGAAAAGGGTCTGCCGATCCAGTGGGGCGGCGACTTCGGCGGTCCGGACGAAACGGTGCTGTCCGAGCAGTACGATCGCCCCGTGATGATCCATCGCTACCCCGCTGCGGTGAAGGCGTTCTACATGAAGCCGGACCCGCAGCGGCCGGAGCTCGCGCTCGGCGTCGACGTGCTCGCACCCGAGGGCTACGGCGAAATCGTGGGCGGCGGCGAGCGCCTGGCCGATCTCGATCTGCTGCTGACGCGCATCAAGGAGCACGACCTGCCGCAGGAAGCGTTCGAGTGGTACCTGGATCTCCGCCGCTACGGCACCGTGCCGCACGGCGGCTTCGGGATGGGCGTCGAACGCGTCGTGTCGTGGATCTGCAAGCTCGAACACGTCCGTGAGACGATTCCGTATCCGCGAATGCTCTACAGGCTCTACCCATGACGTTCGCCACGAAAACACGAAGGCACGAAGTCTTCTTGTACAAACACGCTCCGTGGCTTCGTGTCTTCCTGGCTCAATCCCGATGAAGATTGGTCTCATCTCTCTCGGCTGCCCGAAAAACCTGGTCGATTCCGAGGTCATGCTCGGTCTCGCGAAGGAAGCGGGCCACGAGCTGACGACGGACGCCGCGACCGCGGACGTGCTCGTCGTGAACACCTGCGCCTTCATCGACAAGGCGAAGCAGGAGTCGATCGACACCATCCTCGAGATGGCGCAGCACAAAACGAACGGATCGTGCCGGCGGCTGATCGTCACCGGCTGCATGGCGGAGCGCTATCGCGACGAGCTGAAGAAGGAGATTCCCGAGATCGACGCCGTCCTCGGCACGGGCGAAGTGCCCGAGATCGTTCGCGCGATCGACGGGGGGCAGAAGCCGCTGACGTTCTATCGCGCTCACGATCTCGGAGCCGCCGGTCTCCAGTCGTCGGCCGCAGTTCGCGAGCGTCCGACCTACATCTACGACGCGGATACGCCGCGGTACTTCGCGACGCCGAAGCATTACGCGTACGTGAAGGTCGCCGAGGGCTGCGACTACAAATGCGCGTTCTGCATCATCCCGACGCTGCGGGGCGCCTATCGGAGCCGCTCCGCCGCCTCGATCGTCACGGAAGCGCGCGCACTGGCGTCGCGCGGCGTCAAGGAGCTGCTGCTCATCTCGCAGGACACGACCTTCTACGGCATCGACCGCGGCGAGCGCGGCGCGCTCGCGCGGCTGCTGCGCGAGCTGAACGCGGTCGACGGGCTCGAGTGGATCCGCCTCCTCTACCTCTATCCCACGACGATCGACGACGCGACGCTGGCGGCGATGGCGGAGTGCGACAAGGTCTGCAAGTACATCGACCTGCCGCTGCAGCACGCGTCGGATCCCGTGCTCAAGCGGATGAGGCGCCCCGGCACCCGCCACGGCTACGACGCGCTGCTCACGCGCATCCGCGAGCGTGTGCCCGGCGTGGCGCTGCGGACGACGTTCATCGTGGGGTTCCCGGGCGAGGAGGAGGCCGACGTCGACGAGCTGTGCCGCTTCGTCGAGGACCACGCATTCGACCACGTCGGCGTCTTCACCTATTCGCACGAGGAAGGGACGTCGGCGTTCGACCTGGACAACGACGTCGCGGCGGCGGACAAGACCGCGCGTCAGCGTCGCATCATGTCGCTGCAGAAGCGGCTCATCCGCAGGCGTCAGCACAGCCGAATCGGGGAGCGGACCCGCGTCATGGTCGACGGCCCCGCCCGAGACCACGATCTGGTGCTCAAAGGCCGACTGTCGACCCAGGCGCCGGACATCGATGCCTCGGTCTTTCTGACCGATTGCGACCCGTCAGCCTTCAAAACGGGCGAGCTCATCGACGTCGAGATCGTCGGCGCCCGGGACTACGACCTGGTCGCGCGGCCCGCGGAACGGGCCGGCGCTGCCGGTGAATGATCTCCGGGCGCTGGCCTGAGCGCGGGCAAACCTGATACAATTTTGGATTCGGAGCCTGGGTGTAAGGACCGAGTGGGCGTGTGCCCACTTTTTTTGTTTAAGGGTCATGAAGGCCGATGTACGCCGGGGGCCAGGGCCCTCCGGGTTGAATCTCGACGCCGTCCGCGCCATGGCCGGGCGGGTGGCGGGGAGCTACGGACTCGAGATCTTCGACGTCCAGTTCCGGCGAGAGGCGCCGGGCATGGTGCTGCGGGTCCAGATCGATCGACCCGGCGGGGGATCGTCGGCGGAGGACAGCGTCGGCGTCGACGATTGCGCGCGCGTCAGCCGCGATCTGAGCGCGATGCTGGACGTCGACGACGTGATCCCGATGGCATACACGCTCGAGGTTTCCTCGCCGGGTCTGGATCGGCCGCTGCGGTCGGCGGACGATTACCGGCGGTTCACGGGCCGGCGCGCGAAAGTCGTGATGCGCGAGCCGGTGGACGGCCAGTCGTTCTTCAAGGGAAAGATCGGCGGCGTCGACGGGAACGACGTCACGATCGAGACCGACGACGGAAAGCCGCACCGCGTGCCGATGACCGTGATCACGCGGGCGAATTTAGAGATCGAGTTCTGACCGGATTGAACAATGTCGAATCCACTGCAGCAGACGATCGAAGCGCTCGCCAAGGAAAAGGGCATCGAGCCCGACGTCGTCATCAGCGCGATCGAGGAGGCCGTCGCCACCGCGTCGCGGAAGTACTACAAGACTGGCGAGAACCTGAAGACGCGGTTCAATACCGACACCGGTCAGGTCGACCTCTTCGCGCTCAAGACGGTCGTCGAGGAGGTGACGAACGCGGCGACCGAGATCGCGCTGAACGAAGCGCGGGAGATGTACCGCCCGATCTACGGCGACGACGTCGCGAACAGCATCGAGCTCGGCGACGAGATGGAATTCCCGAAGCCGACCGAGGTGCTCGGACGCATCGCCGCGCAGACGGCCAAGCAGGTCATCTTCCAGAAGGTCCGCGAGGCCGAGCGCGAGCACGTATTCGCGGAGTACAACGAGCGGATCGGCGAGGTCGTCAACGGCACGATCAAGCGCTTCGAGAACGGCGACATCATCCTCGAGGTCGGCCGCATCGAGGCGGTGCTGCCGCGCAAGGAGCAGTCGCGCGCCGAG
>Ga0075425_100001065_pt1 | contig 26429 bp, 21 predicted proteins | sample SoiMethybrSBSTD4_FD_75300 | JGI IMG/M metagenome (GOLD analysis project Ga0075425, IMG submission 75300) | Bulk soil microbial communities from a Populus tree surrounding site in Tennessee, USA - Soil MetaG P. TD hybrid SBSTD4 | ecosystem: Environmental > Terrestrial > Soil > Tree plantation...
ACCCCGGTAGTCTCGTTCTGGGTATAGCACTGCTCGCAAGTACCGTCGGTTAGAAATGCGTCGAAACCAACCGCCTGACGAAACTCAAGATAGTACCAGGTTTTTGCGCCGGTAGTGGGATCTGTGGACATTAAGATTTTTAGTGCCTTAGGTCCGGCACCGCCAAGCTCGTAGGGGTTGATGTTGTACGTACCGCTGGCCGTTACCGTCTGAATCGACGGTGAAGATGCGTAGTTTAGCCAACCGAGCCGCTCCTTCTGGAACGCATTGTAGTGCGGAGACCAAGGTCCATAGGGGCCCATAGTGTCTACGATGTCACCGTACTCTCCGATACTGCAATTTGAGCCGATGGTCGCGCTGGCGCCACAATAGAGCAGATGAGAGTGCCAGAGACCCAGAGCGTGCCCTAGCTCGTGATCGATTGTATGCAAATCAAGCGGCGCGGTGTTGATCCAGCTCTGCGAAGGATTCCCTCCCACATTCGAGGCACCTGCAAAGCCACAGGCCGAGTTGAAAGGAAAGGCATATACGTAACGACTATAGTTCGAGAGATTCACGCCCGCAGCAACCGCGGCATTTTGAGAGTCCGTGGCAATCTGATAGATGTTACATGCCGTGACGCTGTCTGGGATTGTGTACCAGCCAACAACATTACCAGTCAGCGACGTCTGCCCGTAGGAGCCTTCGAGGATGAAGTTGTTGACTGGGCCGAAAAACATACTCTGCGCGTCCGCCACTGTGTAGGGCTGGCTGGCATCATCTTGAAAATTGACGAGCATGACCAAAACTGATTGTGTCCCAAAGGTATTGGGCACAGGAATCGATGGCGTCATTGAGCCGCCGCCGGAACCGCCACCGCCTGTTTGCTTGGCGTTGCTGCCCGAATAGAGCAGCAGATTGCCGTTCAGCATCTGACCATTAACGCGGACGTGATCCCCGGTCAGAAGATGGGTTGGCGGATGCTTGGCGAACTTCATCGGCACGCGCGTGCCATCGGTTTGCTTCAAGGTAAAAACAAAGCGGCCGTGACCGTCAGGGAAATCCTGATGCACGATTTCCATCTCACCGTCCAGTTGCACGGGTTTACCCTGTCCAGACTGCAGTTGAGCTGTAATGGAGGGATTGTCGGCGAGATCGCTATTCTGCGGGTTGTGGGCGAGAACAGTTATGCTGCCAAGCAGCACGACGGCGAACGAGACGAAGACGCTACGAACGATCCGCGGGGAACAGACCTGTCTCATCATTAATTTATGCACCCTCCTGTAAACATCATCGCGACAGAGGTAGGAAGATACGAGATCACTTTTGGCCAGTAACGAGAGGACATCTCCGAGGTACACCAACCTTCGTGCTGATTTGGAGGATCAATCACTCAGACGTTCGATATCAGTGCACAAGGAACGGGCACGCCGAGAATGGGCGTGCCCAGGAGGATTTTCTGTATTACGTGAGGTTACTTAGGCTCGACGCGCGTAATGCGAACACTAGCGGTTGGCCGGCTGCTTGCGACGCTGGATTTCCTGCCCAGCTCGTCATCAATTAACCGTGTGAACTCCTCAGCGGGCTTTGCCCCGGAAAGAAATACACCATTGATGAAGAAACCAGGCGTTCCGTTGACACCGGCCTGCCGACCCGCAGCGGAATCCTTGTCGATATCTGCCTTGAACTTTTCGCTCGTCAGGCAAGACTCGAACTGCTTGTCGTCTAGCTTTAGGTCGTGGGCGTACCCGATCAAGTCGTCTTTCTCCAGCTTTGACGCGGAGAACAGTTGGTCGTGATACTCCCAGAATTTGCCTTGCTCAAGTGCACAGCGTGAAGCCTCAGCCGCCATCATGGCTTGGGGATGAATCGAGGCGAGCGGGAAGTCACGATACGACAAGCTTACTTTGTCTCCATACTTAGCCAACACCTGTTTGACAGTGGGTTCCGCCTGATGGCAGTAGGGACATTGGTAATCCGAGAACTCTACGATCATGACAGGCGCCTTCGGATTTCCACGCAGGCGGGCAGGATCGTGTGCCACGTCAACTCTGGGAGCAGAGAGCAGAACGACCACCTTCAAGTCTGCGCGCAGACTCTTCATATAGTCCTCGCGTGCTTGGCGGATCTTGGCCTGTTTCAACGAATCTCGCAGCTGAGTTTTCACCTCGGCAAGCGGCTTGTTGACTCTGCCAATTCCGTAGTAGTAGCCTTCGACTTCCACATCGGTCGGCTCGGAAACTTTCGAATTCACTTCCTGTTCAAGCAGCTTGTCCGTCGTAAGGCCTTTCTTTTTCGCAGTAGCCTCGAGCACCTTCTGCTCAATCAGACCATCCAACGCCTTCCTCTTGATTTCGTATTCCTGATTGCGCAACGGCTGAAGTTGTCCCTCCACAGAGGACGCGAGTTCTTCGTCATAGATGTTTTGGCCATCCACTGTGGCGACAGGTTGTTTGGTGTTGGGTGCATCCGCCTTTTGGGCAACAGTTGTCGCGGCAAACAAGGCGGAGAAAAGCAGCAGGGCTGGGATACTGAAGCGGCTCATAGTAGGAGGAGTATAACCCGAACGTCGCCAGCTGAGGCACTAGAAATTGGGGCGCTCTGACGTGAAAATCCTGCGTGCGACGTGCCTACAAAGTTGTAGACAAATTGCAACTTTTGCGGAATTGACGCAAAGCGCTAAAACAACCAAGCTGGCTAGAAGCTGCGTTAGGTGCAGGTAGCTCTGCCTTCCGAGTTCTTGCCTTCGCTCCGTCGCGCGGTTACTTCGTCAAGAGGCCGGTCCGGGCCGGCCTACAATTTTGCGTGATGCGGAAACCAAAAATTCCGCGAGCGCTTCATAAGGCCGGCTCGTGTAATGCTCCTCCGGGCCGGCCTCTTTGTGCCTGCACGCTAGTTGCGCCCAAATCACCTCCGGCTACCATGGAGTGTCTTGAAGGCTAGCGCACGTCAATCGCGCGACGTCCCAAAAGAAATCGAGTCCATACGGTCAACTCTGTAGTTTTAATCGGGCAGCGTGTTGATAAGCTGTTGAAACTGTGCGGATTTTAGCGTTTCAGAGCGATTCCACACGTTTTTGAAGCTCGGCAGCGATTTGCGCAGGTTCACGCCCGCTCGGAAAAACCATGGGTTTGCCGATCCTGACGGTGATCTGATGGGGTCGCGCCATTCGCATTCCAGCGTTTTTCAGTTCAAACAGACCGTCAATTCGCATGGGAATGACAGGTATTTGCAAGTTGTTAGTCAGAATTCCGATCCCGGAACGGAACGGGCGGAGTTGGCCGTCGGTTGTGTGATGGCCCTCGGGAAAGACCAGAATGCTGTACCCACGGTCAACCGACTCCCCGGCAAATGCAAAACTGTCGCGAAAGCCGGCTTCGCGCGGAAGGGGAAACAAATTCAGCAGAGAAACTCCCAGGAACCATTCAACCCGGTCGAAGATCCTCAGGAACAGATTGCGAGCGGCCGGTGGTGTGCGGAGGGCTTCCAGGGCTTCGCCCCCAGCTGCGGTCGCCAAATTATGACGAATGCGAAATGGCAGCGCGGTTTGAATGAAGCCTACGTCGACGTCTGCGATGTGGTTGGAAATCACAAGCACCGGGCCGGCGATGCCCCGCAGATTCTCTCTGCCCACAATGCGCGGCCATCCCAGCAAAAACACAGCCGGACGCAACAACAAATAATGAATGGCAAAGCGGATCCAGGTGATGGGCGAGCGCTGGGCCCAAGCTGGGTAATGATAGGTGGCCCGTTGTGCTGTTTCGCCTTTCAGCATGCGTTCGAGATCGCCGACCGTATTGACTGACGAGAATCTGGTTTCGTTCAGGTCGACCTGATACCGGTCTTCGAGTGCGCTGAGCAGGTCTACGCGATCAAGTGAGCTGAGACCCAGATCGGAGTCGAGCCGCGCGCTTTGGTCGAGTGAAATGTCGGAGCGTTTGGTGATGCGCGAAATCAACTCGCTCAGCTCGGAGCTGCCAAGCGGTGGTCTCGATCCGTCGGCTTCAAGGATTCTGTTGACAGCTTCGGCGATTGCAGCCCGTCGTGGCTTGAGAGTGGATGTTCGCGGGAAATCTTCCTCAGGCCAAATTATCCATCTGCGGATGCGCTGAAATTCCGCCAACCTTTGGTTCGCTTTTTCGATAACTTGTTCAGGGCGGGCGGAGACGTCTTTCAAAATCAAGACTGCGTAAGGCTCGGCATTCCCATCGCGATTCAAAGCGATTGCCGCCGCATCTTTCACTTCCGGCTGGCGCTTCAACGCGCCTTCAATATCTTCGGGGTAGACGTTCATCCCAGCGGGCGTGACCATGACTTCTTTCTTTCGTCCTCTAAAGAACAGATTCCCGTGTGGATCGAGTTCGCCAATATCGCCGGTGTAATACCAACCCTCCTCGCCCACCGCCGGCGTGAGGCCGGCGCTGCTCCAATAGGCTGAAGCGACGCCGCCACCGCGCACCAGAATTTCGCCGTCAGGCGCGAGCTTGATTTCACGGCCCGCCAGCACTTTGCCGATGGAACCTTTTCCCGTCTTGAATGGGTGGTTCACGCTGATCAGGGAAGTGGTTTCGGTGAGCCCATAACCCTGGATCACGGCGAATCCCAAACGCCTCCAGAACTCCTCGGTCTCATAATCGAGAGCAGCGCCGCCGGAGATGAATGCCCAGAATTTGAATCCGAACTGGAGGTGAATGCGGCGAAATATCCACCAGCGGCGGAGGAAATGTCTGGCTTCGGCCGACGCGTAGGCATTCTTAAATTGCGCGAGCGTTCCAGCACTCTCAAGATCGCGTTCGATCTTTTCCTTCAGCGACCGCATCATCCGAGGCACGGCTACCAGCACCGAGATGCGGTCGCGCCGGATAGTATTGATAACGTCGCCCGGTTTCAGCGAATCCTGAAAGAGAACTGTGCCGCGCAAGAGCGGAGGCAGATAGACTCCAAGAAATTGTCCGAAGACATGACTGAGTGGCAACAAATTCAAAAACCGCAGCGGGTGCACCAACCGTTCGTACTTCGAATATGTGGCAATCTGCCGTTCGAGCGGCGCGACGTTACTGAGCACATTGCCATGTGATATCACCACGCCTTTAGGCTCGTCGGTTGTGCCGGAGGTAAAGACGATTTCAAGAGAATCATCAGGACTGACTTGTTCCGCCGGGAGCGGCGCGGACGGGTGCGCTGCCAATACAGTTTCGAAATTTTCGAAGAGGAGAGTCGGCAAGTTCGGTTGCGCATGATTATGGGAGCATACGAGCAGTTTCGCGCCGACCTGTTCAAAAACTCGCTTCGCGAAATCGGCAGATGCGGCGTGGTCCATTGGGACGGCAATGACTCCACGATTGGCGCATCCCAGAAATGCAGCAACCCAGGCCGCAGAATTGCGCCCCCAAAGCATGATGCGATCGCCCTTCAGTATCCCCCGGACGTTCAGTTCTCGAGCGAACCGGTAGCCGGCGGTCGCGAGCTCGCCGTAACTCGAGCGAAACGTCCTATATCCGCGCGCCTCCGCGTAGGCTGGTTCACGGCCCAGCCGCTCGAAATCAGCCAGGTAGTCGGCGATGCTGGTCCGCTCCACGGCTCAAGCGTAATCGATTTAGGGCGCTTGGGTTGATCGGATTAGAACACTTGGTACAAGTGGCCTCTTGCGCGGCGTTTTGCCTTTGGCTAAAATTCCCGCCATCCAGGAAATCTCAGGTTGGTTCGCAGTTCTGGCCAAAGTAGTTCTGGCTTGCCGCCCGTAGACTTAGTTCGATTGCGCGGAGGAATCGCCGATGAGTTTCGTGGTCTGGCAAATTTTGAGGAGGCTGCCCAAGCCTCTGCTGCTGGTAGGAATTATTTTCGTTCTTGTGGCCGCCGCGAAGGCCTGAGACCAGTGGGTCGTTTTCCAAGAATTAAGACCCAGCTTTAGTTTTCGAACCGTGGGTCGAGCCCGGCGTATACTGAAGGAACTTGGTCTCGTAGCCGATACTACGAACCTGAGGCGGTTATGGCTTTGCAGTTGGATGTCTCCAGAAGTAACGAGGTTGCGGTGGTCCGTTGCCGTGGCCGGATCGTTTTTGGTGAAGAATCGGACGATCTCAGGGCAGTGCTGCTCGAACTTCTACACGAAAGCAAGCAAATTGTGCTGAACCTGGCTTGGGTTGCGCACATCGACAGCAGCGGCCTGGGTACGCTGGTGTCGTCGTTCATCTCCGCACGCCACCGCGGTGCTCAAATAAAATTTGCGGGCCTGTCTCCTGCTGCACGCCGGGTGCTAACCAACACCCACGTCGACCAGCTGTTCGAGATCTACGATTCGACCGAAGAAGCAGTGAACTCTTTTCAGTCTCAACCCAGGGCTGCAACCGGGTAGGCTTTCAGTGCCGTGAAACAATTCTCCATCATCGCACTACTCGCAACATTTACATTTTTCGCCAGTGCAGCAATCCCGCAAACTGCAAAGATTCTGGCCATCAGAAAGCACGCCGAAGGTCGCATCGTTTCCTGGTCAAATCGTTCCCCGATCTTCGATGGATATCCGTTTTACGATCTGACCCTGGCTTGGAATGGCAAGAAGTACGTCGTGCGGTACGAGTCTATGACCGGCTACTTCCCAGGAGCCTGGCAGGCAGGACATGAAGTCACAGTGAAACACGAACGCGGACTATTCACCCTGTACAACGGCCAGGAACCCGTTCCCGCGCGGGAAGTCAATCCACACGATTGCGTCGAAGTGTCTGCTCCCCCAGCGGGATTCTCACCGATGCCGCAGGTCCCTTGCGACTAGTTCGCTTTGCGACCTTTGCGGTTAAAAACCTTTGACCGCAAAGATCGCCACGGACCGCAAGGTCGCGAAGAAAGCAGGTGCCTCCGTAGAGGGAGAATGCCCGCGAAAGCGAATGATTACGGCTTTACGATTGCCTCTCCCGGGGACTTCCGCCCGAGCAGATGGAGCTTGCCGGAGATTCGCGAGCGATCGGAGTCCGATCCCGCTGCGGCCAGCTTCTTGCGAAGCTTCTCAATCTTTTCTTTTCTGGTTCTGCGACGGCGAATCTCAGGACGACGGCTGGGTGCGGACATGGATGACTCCTTCGAGAAAGTTTGGGATGAGCTTGCAGACCAGTTTATTCCAAAACCGCCTTTGCGGCTAAAGCCTAGAGCCTGAAGCCTGAACCGGAACCTTCCTCACCGATTCGTCGTATTCTAGAGCAGGAGTGGAACATGTTCTGCAATGGCTGCGGCGCGCAACTTCAACCGGACTTTAATGTTTGCCCTAAGTGTGCGAATCCGGTGACGAAATCCACAGCTACGGCACGGAGCCGCCTCGACCGTCATTTGCGGGCAGTTGGCATTCTCTGGATCATCGTTGGCGCACTCTGGATCATTCCTTCCGCGGTTCTTATGGTCCTCAGCCGCACGCCGCGATTAATGGCCGGTGATGAAATGTTCGGCCATATGTTCATGCCGCCACTTTTCTTTTCTCTCGGGTCCGTGTTCCTACTGGTGGCGGTTGGAGGGATTCTCGTAGGGTGGGGATTGATGCATCACGAACGTTGGGCCCGCATTACCGCCATCGTATTGGCGATTCTTGCGCTCTTTCATCCGCCGTTCTTCACCGCTTTGGGTATCTACACACTCTGGGTCCTTCTGCCGGCCAATTCTGCGGCCGAGTATGAACGCTTGTCGCGAGCCTGATTTTCCCAATCTGGGCAAAAATTACGCGGCAGTTCCAGGCAACCCTGCCTTACCTTTTTGCAACTCGTTAAGACCTCGATGGGGAAGGTTTGGCAGGGCAGGTGCTCGAAATAATCAATAAATCTACCGCCCTGGAGGTTTTCTGTGGAGTCGCAAATGCAAGATTGGCGAAGTCTCTCTCAGGCTGCCAGCCGTGAGCAGGATCCAGAACGCCTGATCGCGCTGGTCGAACAACTCAACCGTGTTCTGCTTCAACGCGAGAATCACCGAAAACAGCGTCTGTCCACCAACTAGGCACCTAACCGACATACAGCCACTTCGTCTGCAACATCTTCGTGAAGAGCCTTCCGCTTCCTGGCCGGGATGCAAATTGCTGCATATTCGTAGAAAATAGTTGTTAGTCTTAGTTGCCAGTTGTTGGTTCGCAACGCTTGGGCTCATTTTCGCTAACAACTAGCCACTAGCAACTAGCAACTGCCGTGCATCGTTCACCACCCTGCACTCATCTTTGAAATCGGAGGAAGAATACTCATGGCTCACGAATTGCCCCCTTTGCCTTACGACTATGCCGCGCTCGAGCCCACTATCGACGCAGCGACCATGAAAGTGCATCACGATATGCATCATGGCGCCTATGTTAAAAATCTGAATGCCGCGCTCGAGAAACACCCCAATCTGCAATCGAAAAGCGCCGAAGATTTGATTCGCGATCTGAACGCCGTTCCCGAAGACATCCGCACCGCCGTGCGGAATAACGCTGGCGGCCACGTGAATCACACCATGTTCTGGAAGATCATGAAGCCGAAAGGCGGAGGCGATCCCAACGGCCCGATTGCCGATGTCATCAAGAAGAGCTTCGGCAACTTTAACGACTTCAAGACCAAATTTAACGACGCGGGCACCAAGCAGTTCGGCAGCGGATGGGTCTGGCTGGCAGGCAAGCCTGGCGGCGAAGTTACTGTCATCAGCACGCCGAATCAGGACAATCCTCTGTCCCAAGGCTTGTTCCCGATCTTCGGCAACGACGTGTGGGAGCACGCCTACTACCTGAAGTACAACAATCGCCGTCCGGAATACCTTGCGGCGTGGTGGAATGTGGTGAACTGGGAAGAAATCAACAATCGGTACGAGGCGTTCAAGTCCGGCAAACTGGAGCCGGCGCTGGCGGCGAGATAAATGCTCTTTAGCTTTGCCATGCTTGCGACGCAAATGCAAGGTCTCTCGACTAGGCGGCGCGTTTCACGCGCCGCTTCGGTCGAGATGACAGGTTGCTCCTGAGGGCTTAGCTCAACGCTGATTGCTGAGTGCCGAAGGCCGATCTAGTGGGTTTCGTCTCCCGCGGGCGCGAGATCAGGCGTATCCAGGAATTGCGCTGTGTTCTGCGGCGGTAGCTCCGGCGGAGGCTGGAACTGTCCCGCATCCTTGCCCGCCAGGGCCGCAGACATGAATTGCATCCAGATCGGCAAGGCTGCCCGCGCCCCGGTTTCCTTCGGCCCAAGCGTTTTTTTCTCGTCGTAACCAATCCACACTCCGGCCGTAAGCGACGGTGAAAATCCGACGAACCACGCGTCGGTGAAGTCGTTGGTTGTGCCGGTCTTTCCTCCCAAAGGAATTTTCATTCGCGTCGCAGCAACCGCCGTACCGTGCTGAACAACCCCTTGCAGCATGGAGGTCATCAGGCGCGCAGTTCGTGAGCTGATCACGTCTTTGATCTCCGGATAATCTTCCTCGAGCGCGCGGCCGTCGTAATCCGTAACTTTCGTGATGAGACGCGGGACCATACGAACACCATCGTCAGGAAAAATGGAATAGGCCGACGTCTGCTCCATCAACGTAATTTCCGCAGCGCCCAGGGCAACCGGCAAATAGGGCGGGAGTTGCGACGTGATGCCGAACTTGCGAGCGTAGTCTTCAACCGTGTGGATGCCGATTCTGTCCGCCAGTTTCAGAGCAGGAATGTTTCGCGATTGCGCGAGGGCGCGCCGCAGGGTGATGGTGCCTTCGTACTTTTCGTCATAGTTGTGAGGCGCGTATGGGCCGGATGAAGTCTGAAACGTGATCGGCGCGTCCAGAATCAAGTCATCCGGCCGCGCGCCTTGATCAAGAGCCGCTGTGTAAACGTAAGGCTTGAACGACGATCCAACTTGACGCAACGCTTGGGTAGCGCGATTGAACTTCGAGAGGTTGAAGTCCCGACCACCGACCATGGCGCGAATTTCCCCGGTGGCGTTGTCAATTGCCAGCAGCGCGGCCTGAGCGCCGGAGTCTTGCTCCAGACTCGCGTGCGCACGATTGCCAGCCTCGAGCGAGAGCACTTTGAGATAGACCACGTCGCCGGGGGCCAGCAGTTTCGCAATCGGTTTTTTTGTCCAGGCCACATCGGCGGGAAGCAAGTCTGCAGTGAAGTTTCCGAACCTGAGGGTCGCGTTAGCGGCAGAAGCAGCGGTAACCAAAGCATGCGTGTAGCTCTCCACAGCTGCTGGCTGGTCCCAATCGGCATGCCTATAGCTTGCGAGCGTCTGCCCCTCGATAAAAACATTTTCCAGGCGCCCCTGCCAACCATGGCGGCGTTCATATGCCGCGAGACCATCCAAAACCGCCTGGTTCGCCGCAGCCTGCAGGTCCATGTCGAGCGTTGTGTACACTCGCAACCCGCCGGAATGCACTTCGTCCGTGCCGTACTTGTTTTCGAGATCGCGGCGGACTTCCTCGACAAAATACGGCGCCAGCGAATTTGGATCATGTGCGAGGTTCAATTGCAATGGCTGGTTGCGCGCTGCGTCGGCCTGCGCGGCCGTGACCTTGCCGTCTTCGAGCATGGCGTTGATGACAAGGTTGCGGCGGTGCAGAGCGCGATCAGGGTGGTTGATTGGCGAGTAGTTTGCCGGAGACTTGGGCAGCCCGGCGATCAGAGCAGCTTCCGGCAAGGTCAGCTGTTTTGCTGGTTTGCTGAAGTAGTATTCCGAGGCCGCTTCAAAGCCGTACACGCCGTGGCCGAGATAGATCTGGTTAGCGTAGAGCGTGAAAATTTGTTCTTTGGTAAAGCGGCGTTCAATCTGAATGGCCAGCAAGGCTTCCTCGATCTTGCGGTGGTAGGAGCGGTCGGGCGAAAGAAACAAGTTGCGGGCCAGTTGCATAGTCAAGGTGGACGCACCCTGGGCTTTTTCTCTAGACTCGACGTCACGGTACGCGGCGCCGATAATGCGCCATACGTTGATGCCCCAGTGGCGATAGAAACTCTTGTCCTCAATTGAGATCAAGGCGTCACGCAGGGCTTTCGGGAAGTCGTTGTACGAGGCGACCACGCGCCGCTGCAATGCGAAGGAGCCAATGGTGCGGCCCCGGACGTCATAAAGTTCCGTGGTTGAAATGGGGCGATAGTGCTCGAGATCTTCCACTTGGGGCAGGTCGGTGGAGTAGATGAGTAGCAGGCCGCTGAGTGCGCCGATCAGAGATGAAAGGAATACCAGCAGGCCGAAGATGATTCGGCCAACAAGCTTGCGGCGGCGTGATTCAACCGCCTGCAATTCTTCTAGAACGGCGGGCATGAAGGGATGGGATCAGGATATCAGGAAGGGGAGTTCTTCGAAGTCAGAATGCAGAAGGCAGAAGGCAGAATTCAGAAGTAATCACGTTTTACTTCTGCATTCTGACTTCATACATCTGACTTTCTTGCTAACTTTGCCGGCTCTTCAGGACCTGAACCGCCTTATCCAACTGCTCGTCCTTTTCGGGAGCGGCTTTCTTTTCCTGATCGGCGGGAACGGCGTTCTCATCCTCGTCGGGAACGGGAAGGTCATCGGCAACGTCCGCGACCAGGACATTCGGCGTTACCGCTGCGTCCTGAATCGCTTTGCCTTGCGGTGAGTAGTATTTGGCTACGGACAGAATCAGAGCGGAACCATCCGGCAGCTCAATCAGCTTTTGAACAGAGCCGTCGCCAAATGTTTTGTCGCCGACCACGTCGCCCCGAGCGTTTTCGAGGACTGCGGCGGCAACGATTTCAGCCGGCCCGGCCGTGCCTTTATTGACCAGCACCACCAGTGGCAGGGAGGTCACGTCTTTGGCTGGATCGGCATTGAAGGCCTCGCGTGGATACTTCTGGCCCTGGAGATAAGTAATTGTCCCGTGGTTCAAGAACAGGTTTGCGGTAGCGATACCTTCCGATTCCTCGCCCGCGGCGCAATCCCGCAAGTCCAAAATCAGCTTCTTGGCGCCCGACTTCTGGACCGTCTTGATTTTGTTCGCGATCTCGGCGCTCTTGCCTTTGGTCAAAGCGTCAACACGAATCTGCACGATGCCATCATCCAGTACCTTGTCCTTGACCGGAGGGACGTTCACCACGTCACGCGTGATAACGGCTTTCTGCGGCTCTGACCTGCGCGCCCGAACCACAGAAAGATTTATGTTCGAGCCCGGATCGCCGGCGAGCAGGCTGCGAATCTGCGCTAATGACATCTCGCGCGTGCTCTTGCCCTCGATGGCCTCAATGATGTCGGTGTCCTGCATTCCCGCTTTATCGGCAGGTCCGCCCTGAATCACCGACACGACCGAGGCATAGCCGAAGCGCTTCGAGACCGTCGCGCCAATTTCTCCCTTGGCGTTAGTCGCGTGGGCTTTGAATTCCTTGTACTGCTGGGCATTCAGATAGCTGGAATTGGAATCCAACGACTCGAGCAACCCATGCAGAGCGCCGTCGGTCACGTTTGGCAGGTCCGGTTCTTCTACGTATTCGCTGCGGACTCGTGACAGCACCTCGCTGTAGACGGTCATCTGCCGATAGGCGCCGTCATTCGACGCGCGGACGCCACTAATGCCACCGGCAAATGTAAACAGCAAAACTCCGGCAGATATCACCAGGATGGAGGTTTTGATTTTCTTGGACATCGCACTCCAGATTTTCAAGGCCGCTTTGGGGACGACCAATTTCTTACCAATTATAGCTATTTTGATGCGGATTTCACGAACTTCGGTGCATGTCAGGCGTCAGGCTTCGGGCATCAGACATCAGATGAAACAAGCCACTGAGAGGTACGCGATGACTCGTTGGTTCTTTCTGCTCGTCTTTTTCATTTCGGCTATGGCGGCTCACTCCCAAACCGATGAATGGAAACAGCTTTTTGACGGCAAAGACCTGGTGGGATGGAAGCACACCGGTCCGGGATACATGACAATCGAGGATGGATTGATCGTGACCCACGGCGGCATGGGACTGCTTTACTGGGCCGGAGGCAAACTCGGCGACTGCACGATCCGTGTGGTTTTCCGCATGAGAGATCACAACGACAATTCGGGGGTATTTATTCGTATTCCGATCGAGCCGCGGGAAGAATGGATGCCGGTGCATTATGGATACGAAGTCCAGATCGACAATGAACCGGAAGCTTCGGGGGAGAATGACTCTCACGCCACCGGCACGCTTTATTCCCTGACGAAGGCTTTGGTGCGCGCTGGCAAGCCGGGCCCCGAGTGGAACACGATGGAAATCACGCTCGATGGCCCGCGAACCATCGTCCTGTTGAATGGAAACAAGGTTTCTGATTACACCGAAGGCGACGCTGTCCCTGAACGCAAATTCAAGTTTGAGCCGCAGCGTGGTACGCGACCGAACGAGGGCTACATCGGGCTACAAAACCACAGCGACAAGGACGTGGTCATGTTCAAGGAAGTCGCGGTCAAGATGATGAAGAAGTAGATTTCAATTCTGCAGTATTGCACGCGGGAGTCATCTATTCAGCGTTTTTGCCAACCACCAACAACCGACAACAATATAACTGCTTTAGAGCGGCGATAGTTCATCCTCGTGCTCGTGGGCGGTGTCGCTCGGCGGCTGCTCGCGGCCAAACCGTCGCTCGAGATACTTCTTGGCCAGGTCTTTTCCGCCTAATCCAAACGCCAGCGCGAACCCCAACATCAGCGAACCGAATGTCAGGGCGAAGGCCACGATGACCGTATGGGAGCCGATTCCCAGCTCTTCAAACGCCATCGAGACCACAAAAAGAATGATCATCGTCCGCACGGCCCAGCTGATCAGGCGAGGCGACGGCAAATCGGCATTCACACCGCCGAGCAGCACTGCGCGCGAGAAGAAGCTCGCCGCCAGCAAACCGAAGAACAGAATGAATAGTCCGGCAAACAATCTGGGCAGGAATCCAAAGAAGCTGGAGACATGCTCTTCCAGCCCAACGATTCCAAGCGCACTGATTCCCACCAGAATGAATCCCAGCCAGGCCACCCAAAACACGAACCGGCTCAGGATTTCTGTGGGCGAAGGCAGGGCGGCACCCCGCAGCAACGGCGTCGCTCCTGTATGCTCGGAAAGTTTGTCGAAGCGAGTCAGCTTGAGTGCGCTGCGCACGAGCGCTCGCAGCAACCAAGCGATGATCCAACCCACCACCACGATGACGAGCATTTCCAGAAAGCGGGGAAGAAATCGTCCGAAGCTCCTCACCATCTCGTCCATGGTGTGGCGTAATTCGTTAATGAAGTTCTGCCACATAGCGCAACCTCACTTCCTGCCGTCCCATGCTTCGAGCAGGTACGGCCTTTGCCGTTCGAACGCCTGACACAACGATTCGATGTTCGTCTCGACTTCCTCCGCCGAGGCGTCGCGGTTCTCGGTCAAAAACGTGAATGCCCTTCCGCGGAATAACGGGACCAAGGCCTGCACAATGTGGTCGCGGCCAATCACAGCTTTGTGATACGCGGCGGCGAATTCATACACCGTGCGCACCCAGAGCTCTTCGGGATACAAGAATTTCTCTTCCGGCAATCTCGCCAAGCGTTTCAGTTCATCGTGCGTCGGCGGAGTCAAAATGGAGAGAAACACCGGCTCCAGTTCTGAGACTCCGAAGGCAAACATCTGATGCAGCCTTTTCCGGTTCAACCGTGAATGTTCAAGGCTCACTGTGGTCTCGCAACCTGTGCATGGCGCTTCCAAGGCATCGCGCGAATCACTCCAGGCCAGGAAGTTTGTCTCCAGCGACGCAAAGAGCACTCCGGCACTCTCCCGCATGGCCTTGACCAGATCGGCGGGCGCGCTCTCGGACCGTGTTTTCACGCCCAGGAAGGATTGCGTGATCTTGCATCTCTCAACCAGCGCGGAGAGCACGATCCAGAGTTCGGTGCCATGAAGCCCCTGATCTTGTGTCCAGATGTCCTGGCCGAGAAAGCGGCTGCCCAGCGGTCCCGAAAAGGCAAAATCAGTAGGGTATGGCTCGTGGGCTGAGCACTTGAAGATCGCCCGCGTCATGGGATAAACCAGATTGCGGATCAGCAGGCCTTCGAACTTGTGCCGGCGATATACAGGCAGCACAAGGTCTCGGGAATCGCGCAGCAAGGGGCGAAGCAAGCGATCGATCCAAATGGGCTCGACCGTCGTGGAATCGGGCGCAACAATGGCGCATGCCTTGGCTTGAAGCAGGTCGGCGGCGGCAAGGATCGACCGTAATGCCAATCCGCTTGCAGGCCCGCCCTCATAATGTGTGCTGATGCTATGCAAAGTGCGCAGCGCGTGGATATCCGGCGTGACGCTCAGGTCGCTGATTGAAGCAGCGCGGACCAAATCCTGCGTGCCGTCGCGCGAACCGCCATCGGCGTTGATGATTACCGCCCGCTCCCGCGGAAAGTACTGGAGCAACCCTGCACGAACGGCCTGCACGACCTGACCGACGGTGCGGGCGTCGTTGTAGGTCGGAACTCCGACGAGGATGTCCACTTCGCCGACGTTGATCAGCTCGCGGACGAAATCGTCAGAAAGAGTGGAAGTTTCGGGCAAGAGAAAGCTCCTAGCTTCTAGCTCCTAGCTGGCGGCCCACGACCTGGGTTGCTAGAAGCTAGTAGCTAGTGGCTAGCAGCTAAATTCTCCTCAATCTAAACCAATAAAACTGATACGGCCCGAGCGTAAGCAAATACGGCAGTTCGCCGATTCTGGGAAAAATGTTGCGGCCAAACATCTCGGTCAGGATATTTCCACGGTAGTCCTTCAAGTCCAGTTCGACCGCCTGGGCTTTGCTCGAAAGATTGTTCACCACCAGCACTGTCTCGTTCCCAAATTTTCTCAGGTACGCCAGCACGCGGTGGTTGGCGGGATAAAGAAATTGAATTGAGCCGCGACTCAGCACCGAGCTGGCTTTCCGAACCCGGATCAACTGCTTCATCCAGGAAAGCAGTGAGTGATCGAAGCGTTTCTGTGAATACACGTTAATAGCCTGGTATCCGTACACCGGATTGAGCATCAGCGGCGAGTACAGCATTTCAGGATCGGCATCCGAGAATCCGCCATTCCAGCTGCCGTTCCACTGCATGGGAGTGCGCACCCCATTTCGATCGCCGAGGTTTACATTGTCGCCCATGCCAATCTCATCGCCGTAGTAGATGATGGGCGTACCCGGCAAGGACATCAGCATTCCGTTCATCAACTCAATTTTGCGACGGTCGTTGTCCAGCAATGGAGCAAGCCGGCGGCGAATGCCCAGATTCAGACGATACGCTTTTTCTTTCGCGTACTCGTCGTACATGTAATCGCGTTCCATGTCGGTGACCATTTCAAGGGTCAACTCGTCATGGTTGCGCAGGAACAGGCACCATTGGCAGATATCCGGGATTGTGGGCGTCTGCTTCATGATCTCGGTGATCGGTTTGCGATCTTCGAGCTTCAGGCCCATGAACATGCGCGGCATGAGGGGGAAGTGAAAAGCCATGTGAAATTCGTCGCCCTTGCCGAAGTAAGAAAGCAGGTCGGAGGGCCACTGATTCGCCTCGGCCAGCAGCATGCGACCGGGGAATTCCTTGTCCAGACGTTTACGAAGATCTTTAATCACTCCGTGGGTTTCAGGCAGATTCTCGCAGTTGGTTCCCTCGCGTTCTACTAAGTAGGGAACGGCGTCCAGACGGAAGCCATCCACACCCCAGTTCAGCCAGAAACGCATCACATCCCACATCTCTTCGAGGACCTTGGGATCGTCGTAATTCAGATCAGGCTGATGACTGAAGAAGCGATGCCAGTAATACTGCTTGGAAACCGGGTCCCAGGCCCAGTTCGAAAGCTCGGTATCAAGAAAGATGATGCGCGTGCCTTTGTACTTCGTGTCGGTGTCGCTCCACACGTACCAGTTGCGTCGGGGATTGTCGCGCGAACTCCGCGACTCCTGAAACCATGGGTGCTGATCGGAGGTGTGGTTCAGAACCATCTCGATGACCACGCGAATGCCGCGTTGGTGGGCAGCGTTCAAAAACGCCTTGAAGTCGTCGAGCGACCCGTATGTTGGGTTTACCGAGCGATAGTCCGAGATGTCATAGCCGTCATCCCGCAGCGGCGAGGGAAAGAACGGCATGAGCCAGATCGCATTAACGCCCAGTTCCTGCAGATAATCCAGCTTTTGTGCCAGCCCGCGGAAGTCGCCATTGCCATCGCCCGAGCTGTCATAAAAAGCCCGGACGTGGACCTGATAGATGATTGCGTCCTTGTACCAAAGTCCGTCTTGCGCTGCCAAATTTTTGTCCCGATGTTGTTGAGTTGGGGCAGGCGTCCTCGCCCACCAAATTTTGTGGATCGTGTTTGATGCCGGTCCGGCCCGATGACGACCTTAAAACACTACTCTAAGCCAATCGCCTGAGGAAATGACAACCCCTGTGTGCTTCGGACATCCCTGTCCGAGCAATCGTGTGCGCAACCACACAGTGTGGTCAGCCACATATAAGTTCCGGCTCGGCAGTGGAGCGCAAACGCCCTGAACTCAACAACATCCGTTTTGGATGTTCTCCTGCAATTCCTCACATTGCAAGGAGGGCACTCATATGCAGCAGCTGATGACATTCATGGCAGTGGTCGGAGGACTGGTCTTTTCGGTGGCGGTCGCACTCGTAGTCGAAGAGTTCATCTTCGGCAAGGTTTTCCAGTTGTTCTTCACGCCTGTGCCGGTACGAGTCCGGGCCGGGCACCGCCGTTAATTCACCGGGTTCTAACAGGGAGGACCTATGATTTTCATGAAGTACTTGCTTCACTGGGGCGGGATCGCAATGATCGTCGCAGCCGCTGCGATCCTCGCCCACGAGTTTTACCAATTTATCCGAGCCGCTCGCAAGAAGGACACTGAGCCGGGGACCCCGGTTCCCGAACCTCCCCCGATCCGCTGGCGCGCTCCCGTTGCGCTCGCCACACTCGCCGTGGTCCCATTGATTGTCGCTTCCGGAATATTCGTCGTTCCCAGCGGGATGGGCGGCGTCCGAATCAGCCAAACCAGCGGCACCCAACCGGGAACGCTTTATCCCGGAGCGCATTTCCTGACGCCGCTTGCAGAAAGCGTCGTGCTCTTTGACACGCGCGACCAGGTTTTTACCACTGGCGCGGTCGAAGATGGCAAAAGCACAGCAACACAAATCCCCGGCGAACCCCTGAAGGTGCAGGCCAAGGAAGGCCTGAGCGTGGGGCTCGCGATCACGGTGCGCTACCGCTTAGACGCCAAGCACCTTGATTACATCCAGAACAACTTGCCACAGCCGATCGAAAAAGAGATCGTGCCGGCGGTTGTGGCCAGCGCGTGGCGCGAACTGGTGCCGAACTACACGGTGCGGGAAGTCTTCGCCACCAAGCGGGAAGAGATTCGTAAGAAAGCCGCCGACCAGATCACGCAGAAGCTCGCGGCAGATGGCATTGCCGTGAAAGAAGTCATGCTACGCGACATTCAGCTTCCTCCCGAATACGCAAAGGGGCTGGAGGACCTTCTCCTGAAGGAGCAGGAAGACGATCAGATGGCGGTGCAGACCGACATTCAGCAAAAGCAGGTGCGGATCGCAGAACTGCAAGCCGAGGCGACAAAAGCTCAGCAGGTGAAACAGGCTGAAGGCGAAGCGCAGGTTCGGGTGCTTCAAGCCAAAGCCGAAGCCGATGCGATGCAGTACACGCTGCCGCTCAAGCAAAAGCAGATTGAGCAGACCAAGCTCGAAGCCGAAGCGCACAAGGAAATGACAGTGCAGAATGCCGAGGCCAATGCAGCAGCAACGGTGAAGAATGCCGAAGCCATGGCGCAAGCCAAGGTCATCGACAGCAAGGCGGAGATGGAGCGTCGCAAATTGCTGGCCGAAGCCGAAGCCGACCGCATCCGCGTGACCGCTGCGGCCGACGCTGAACGTATGCGGAACGAGGGAGCGATCCTGAAGCAGAACCCGCTGCTGATCAACAAAATTGTGGCCGAAAAACTTTCAGACAAGCTGCAAATCATGATGGTCCCATCCGATGGCAAGTTCTTCTTCGCCAATGACGTGCTCAAGAGCATGAACATGGCGAATCGGGGGAGTGAGGCGGACCAGGGAGAGGAGAAATAGCAACTTCTTTGCCATGGATTTACGCGGATCAACACGGATCAAACCAAATGAAGATCCGTGAAAATCCGCGTGATCCGTGGCGGGTTTTGCCTTGGCTGAAATGCTAAATGCTGAGTGCTGAATGCTATCTCGTCACCCAACTCGCCAATGGCATCCAGCACACGCGGTTTATAATTCGCGCAATCCCACAATGTTTTCGCCTCTCGCGCGCTGGGTTGGTTTCGTGCTCGCTCTCTGCATTTTTCCGCAGGCAAGTTTCAGCGCGGACTGGCATCAACTCACGGACCAACTCGCGCCAAAGATCACGGCTGTAACTGGACCAGGCGTTGTAGCGCTGGAGATCGAGAATCACTCGTCGATCAGCGCAGCCGATGTCGAGCAAGTCCGCAGCGAGCTGAAGTCTGCGCTCTCAACCGCAGGGATCAAAATCTGGCAGCCGGACCAGGCGTCGGCAACCATCCGCATCACTTTGTCTGAGAACCTGCAGAACTACGTCTGGGTGGCCGAAATTCAGCAAGCTGCGGAAGAACGCTCGCTGCTGATCGTCTCGGCGCCGCGGCCAGCTTCCAGCGTCGGTGGTCAGAATGCTCGGCCATTGACGCTGCAGGCGACTCGGCTGATCTCCCGTGCGGAACCGATCCTCGATGTTGCCGTGATTGAAGGCAATCCTCGCAGGCTGCTTGTGCTCGGGCGGGATTCGGTCACCATCTACGAGTTCACGGCCAATCGCTGGCTTCAGGGACAGTCTGTCGCGATTACTCACGACAAGCCGATGCCCAGAGATCCACGTGGCCGGATCTTCTTGCGCAAGGACCATCTGTTCGATCTTTATCTTCCAGGGGTTGGGTGCCGGAGCGGGAACGCCTGGCCGCTCACTATGAACTGCACTGCGAGCGACGATCCCTGGTCCCTGGCAGCCGGGCCTCTGCAATCCGCGCCCGAATCCGGGTCGCTCGAACCCGGGCTGTCAGTTTTTTTTTCACCGGCGAGAAATTTTTTCACCGGCGCTCTCGTTCCCGGAATTGGAAAGCAGAAATCCGCTCCGCCGTTTTACTCCGCCGCGCCAGTCCCTCGAGATAAATATGTGCTCTGGCTGTTTGCCGGCATAGATGGCCAATTACACATACTCGATGGCATCAATCAGCAAAACGCGCCAAAGATCGAGTGGGGAAGCGAGATTGCAAGTGTGCATACAGCCTGCCGTTCAGGCTGGGAGGTGCTCGCGACCTTACCAGGTGATCCAGGCCAGGACACGATCCAGGTATTCGAGTTTCCCGATCGCGGGCCCGTGGAAGTGAGCCAGAAGATCGAACTGCCGGGAGACCTTACGGCCCTGTGGGCAGGACAGAACAGCGAAAGCGCGGCCGCGGTGGTACGCAATAACGAGACAGGCAATTATGAGGCGATGCTGCTCAATCTCACTTGCAATTAGCCTGCTGTACGCGGTGGCGCTGGGGGAGTCGCGTCCGCACTACGGCGGAACGCTGCGCGTGGCTGTGAAAGAGGCGCCTGCCTCTATTGATCCGGGGGGAACGGCAGGAGCCTCTTTCCTTGCCAGCTTTGTGTTCGAAACATTAGTCCGGCTCGATGACCGCGGTATGCCGCAACCGCATCTAGCGACTTCCTGGCAGGCCGAGAGCGGCGACCAGCGTTGGCGCATTTTCCTTCGCAGCGGTGTCACTTTTAGTGATGCTGCGCGGCTCGATGCCGCCACGGTGGCAGCATCTCTTCGCGCGGCGAATGCAGATTGGAAGGTCATGGCGGCTGGAGATGCAGTGATCATCGAAACCGCCTCGCCACGACCGGCATTGCCGGCCGAACTCGCGCTTATGTCGAACGCAGTCGCTCGTCACGAGAACGCCAAAGCAATCGGTACAGGTCCCTTCCTGATCTCGCAGTTTGATCCCGGCAAGCATCTTTCACTAAAGGCCAACGACCAGTACTGGAATGGAAGGCCATTTCTCGACGCGGTCGAAATCGAGCTGGGCAAGAATTATCGAGAGCAGAGTGCACTCTTCGATCTCGGGAAAACTGATGTCATAGAGATTGCGCCGGAGAACATTCACCGGGCGGAAGCCGCCGGGCGAACCGTCCTAAGTTCACGCCCATTCGCACTGATGGCGCTGGCTTTCGCCGAGCCGCCGAAATCCGCGGATGAGTCGCATGCACGAAATGCGCTTGCCATGAGCATTGATAGGACAGCCATCAACCACGTGGTTGTACAAGATGGCGGCGAACCCACCGGAGCGTTGTTGCCGAACTGGCTGTCAGGATATGGGTTCGTTTTTCCCGCGGGGAAGAATAGTGAAGCAGCGCGGCGTGAGAAGCTGCTGGCGCGTCGCGTTACACCCTGGACCTTGAGATATGACGCAGGGGACCCGGTATCGCGCGTGATCGCGGAAAGGATTCAGCTCAACGTGCGAGACGTTGGCCTCACCATTCAACTCGCGATTTCCGGCGCATCTGACTTGAACTTGCTCGAGATATCGCCCTTGTCGGCCGATGCACGCGTTCAATTGCGCGAGTTAGCGTCGGCGCTTGGCCTTCCTGCGCCGAAACTCGCGGGCAGCTCTGCAGCTGATCTCTACGCCGCAGAAAAGGCGTTGCTTGAAACGCAACAGGTGATCCCACTGCTTCACCTGAAGAGCGCGGTTTCGGTTCGCGCGAATGTTCATCGCTGGAACTCTTCGGCCTCGGGTGAATGGCGCGTCGAAGACGTCTGGCTGTCAGCGGAGAAGCCATGAGCTTTCGCCGCAGGCTGCTGGTGATGTTCGCCTTGACCGTGTTGGTCTCAGTTGCACCGGTCGCCTTGATCGTCTCCACGATGGCTCGCCGGGCATTGGATCGGGCTAACGACGAACGCACGGTGGCCCTGGTGGCTCAGTTCCGGCGAGAATTCAACCGGCGCGGCGGCGAGGTTGCGCGCAGAATCCAGGCGATTGTGGCAGCGCCGGAAACCAATCGCATGACGGTCGCCGCGGCGAAACCCAGCCCCGATTACAGTCCTTTCCTTGACGATGCGCAGGTTCTCGCCGACGCCCAGCGCCTCGACTACCTGGAGTTGGCCGACGATCACGGAACCATCATCTCTTCGGCGCAGTGGCCGGCAAAATTCGGATACATCGAAACCCTGATAAAACCGGGCCTTCCTTCAGGACCATTCCTGAAGCACGAGGAAACCCCTTCGGGTGCCGAACTTGGACTTTTTGTTGTCCATGCCATACCCGTCGCGGAACATAAAATTTTTGTGATTGGCGGCCTGCGTCTTGATCAAAGTTTTCTGGCCAGCATCGATCTACCCGCTGGAATGCGGGCGTTGCTTTACGAGAACCTCGACTATGCCAGCGACAGGTTTGTCCGTGAGCATCTCATCGGCGCCTCTGGTTCCCCGCACGACCCGATGGCATTCGCGCCGATTGTTCAACAGGTGTTGCGGGGTGGAAAGGAGGCGACCTCGATCGTGGAATCGGATAACGGAGAGGAGAGTGTCGATGCCATCCCGCTGACCGGAGACGATAATCAGGTGCTCGGCGTTTTGCTGGTGGGCAGTTCGCGCCAAATTTACGCCGAGCTGCGAAATCAGATTCGTTCGGCAGCATTGCTGGCTGCAGGATCAGGGCTAGTGCTGGCCATCCTGCTTAGCAGCTGGCTTTCGGCACGAGTGACTCGGCCGGTGGAGAAACTGGCGCGGGCCGCGCATGAAGTTGCAGCTGGGAACTGGAATGCGCATGTGGAGGTTTTTACGGGAGACGAAATCGGCCAATTGGCAGATACTTTCAATCGCATGACCGGCGAATTGCTTCAACAACAGGACCGGCTGGTCCAAGCTGAACGCGTGGCGGCCTGGCGAGAACTGGCCCGGCGGCTGGGACACGAACTAAAGAATCCGTTGTTTCCGCTTCAGTTGACCGTCGAAAACCTCATTCGCTCGCGAGAGTTGGGGCAACAGGAGTTTCACGAAACCTTCCGCGAGAGCTCCACGACGTTGCTGGCAGAAATCTCGCATTTGAAAACCATCGTCAGCCGTTTCAGCGATTTTGCAAGAATGCCGCAGCCGCAATTTCAGCGCGTGGAACTGAAAGAGCTGCTGGAAAATGTTGCGAAGGTTTATCAGGCGCAATTGTCGAAATCGAATATTTCCTGTGAGGTTACAACGTCCGGCTCGATCGCCGCCGATCCCGATTTGCTGCACCGGGCGCTCTCAAATCTCATCCTCAACGCAATCGACGCTATGCCGCAAGGGGGCACACTGCGGGTGAGTGCGTCGTCAGAGCAGCATTCCGCGCGCTTCGAAGTCTCCGACACAGGCAAAGGCCTCACCTCCGACGAATCTGCGCGATTGTTCACTCCTTATTACACGAGCAAATCGGGCGGCACGGGGCTTGGGCTCGCCATCGTGCAGTCCATCGTGAGTGATCACGGGGGAAGGATCAGCGTTCGCAGCGAATTGGGCAAGGGGACAACATTTATCATCGAGCTGCCGAGCAATGCGGAGAAGCTGTCGTCGGCGTGGAGTGCACGCACTTAGGAGGGCAGTTGCCCGCGAAAGCCAACCTGTTGATCATCGACGATGAAGCCAGCACCCTGGCTTCGCTCTCTCGCGCATTTCGGCTCGCCGGGCACGAAGCCACTGTATGCGACAACGCAGCGAAGGCCATCGAGCTTGCCAAAGCCGATCACTTCGACTTGATCTTTTCCGATGTCGTCATGCCCGGCAAAGACGGTCTCACCTTGCTGGAAGAACTGCGGTCACTCGGCGTAAATACTCTTGTCGTAATGATGTCGGGCCAGGCGCAGATCGAGATGGCGGTGCGCGCAACCAAACTTGGCGCGCTTGATTTTCTTGAAAAGCCGATCTCCAGCGAAAAGCTGTTGCTGACTGTCGAGAACGCTCTCAAGTTGCAGCGACTCGAGAACGAAAACCGCCAGCTTAAGCAACGGCTCGGCCGGCACGAAATCGTCTGGTCCGGCGATGCGATGAAGAAAGTCATGGCGCAGGTCGAGCGTGTCGCTCCCACCGAAACTCGTGTTTGTATCCTGGGCGAAACCGGCACCGGCAAGGAGCTCATCGCTCACACTCTGCACGAGAAAAGCTCGCGTGCTTCTGGGCCGTTTGTTGCTTTGAACTGCGCGGCCGTTCCGGCGGAGCTGATCGAATCGGAGTTGTTCGGGCACGAAAAGGGATCGTTCACCGGCGCCGCCGCCCGGCAAATCGGCAAATTCGAGCAGGCTGAGCGAGGAACATTGTTTCTCGACGAAATCGGCGATATGCCGCTGCCCATGCAGGCCAAGCTGCTGCGCGTGCTCGAAGGAAACGAAGTCGAGCGGATCGGCGCGGCCAAGCCAATTCAAGTGGATGTGCGCGTGATTGTTGCGACGCATCGAAATTTGGAAGCTCTGGTTCGCGAAGGTAAATTCCGGCAGGACTTGTTTCATCGCGTGTATGTGTTCCCCCTTTCGCTTCCACCTCTGCGCGAGCGCCGCGATGATCTCCCCGCACTGGTCGAGCATTTTGCCGCGCAGGTTTGCTCGCAAAATAACTGGAAGCCGGTCAAGTTCACACCCGAGGCCATACAAGTGCTGCAGCAGTATCCATGGCCGGGCAATATCCGCGAGCTGAGGAACGCTATCGAGCGCCTGATACTCCTTTCCAACGGGGAAGAAGCTGACGGGCAGACGGTCCGTTCAGTCTTGTCGCCAGTGTCGGCAACAGGTACTGACCTCGGCAGCGGACCGCTCGCCAGCCGCGTCGTGAGCTTTGAACGTGAGGTGATCGTCGCCGAACTTAAGCGCGCGGGATTTCACATGACCAAGGCGGCAAAGGCACTGGGCCTCGAACGCAGCCATCTTTACAAGAAAGCGGAGCAGCTAGGGATTGATATTCAAAAGGCGAGACGCGAAGGGGAAGATTAGTTCAAGGAGTCTTAACGGTTTGATATTGGCTGAGTGCTGGGTGTTGCTTGCTTCCTACCACGCCCTGAAATTTTCCATCTGCATGCGCTCGCGGCCGCGGATATCACTCTGACGCTTGCTTTGTGCCAGCCGCGTCTGAATGGCGGATTGCAGCCGCGTGCGGTCGTCTTCGTGCATGGTGAGGAACTTGAACGGCTGCCGTTCCCATGACGTGGGACTGAGCATTTGCGCTTCACCGAGCACAGCGCCGCCTTGAATCAGGAACATCACTTTGCCCACGGCCCCTGGCTGCACCGGCTGCGGCAGGCAGAGTAAGCCGCCGGTGAGGGAGATCACTTGCAGTTGCCCGGACGAGCGCTTCCCGTCGCGAAAACGCAACACAACCGGGGTGCTTTCTTCGAAGCGGACCCGGTCGGCCCGTCGTCCGGTAGAGGGATGCGATTGCTGAGGGAGATACGGCATACGTCTCAATGAAGTATGCCTTCTCCTGGGCTGCACGGGCAGATTACCGAAGGTCACCGAGGTAGCCTTGCATTGGGCTATCCAGAACCAGTGAATTCGGTGGATTCACGTTGTACTATCGAGTGCAACAGCACAGTACGCTGCATCTACTGAACTTCGATGTTCTGTATCAAGTCCACCGGCACGGCGAGAGCCTTGAATTCCAGCTTTTGCGGACCCGAATGTTGCGGCTCGTATTCGAAATCGTAGGTTTCTCCCGGCGCGATGATCAATTTTGCATCCTGAGCAATAGCCTGGGCAGGCGGAAGGTCGGCACCGTCCTTAGCGCGAGCACGCCATTGCACAATTTTGGCGTCATTTGCAGTAACTGATAATGTGCCCACCATGGCGCTGCTGATGTCAATGAAGCGAACCCGATACTTCTTGCCGACCTGCCAGTGAATCGGCGCTGGCTGGCCGCTACCGTTCAGCAAGCCTGAGATCGGAACTCTTGTATCCAGGGAACGGGGCCCTCCCCATGCGCTGATCACGAATAGCTGCTCCGTATCCTCATCCAACTTCGCACCTGGGTCAACGACGATCATCGGCCCGTAGAGCCCGCCACCCAGCTGGATTTCATCGTCCATGTGCGTGTGATAGATAAAAGTGCCAGAACGAGGCGGCGTAAACTTCGCGCAAAAGGATTGCCCCGGCGCAATTGCCGGCGTGAGTTCGTGCCCATGCATACCCCATCCGGCGACCCCGTCGTAGAAACTCTCCAGCTCCATTCCATGCCAGTGTACGGCGGTGGGTTCGTTGAGCTGGTTCACAATCGTGATCTCCACCGGACGACCACGTTCCAATATCAAGGTTGGGCCGGGCAAAGTCGGCTCAGCGGGAAGTAATTTGTCTGCCTCCTCTAACTGATAGCCAAATCCCGCGGTGACGCCGTTTCCTGCCGGGCGTTCGCGCACAAGCAAGCGCAACTTGCGCACGGGTCCATGAGCGATAACAACGGGACGATCTCCCGGCACCTCGACGCCCAGCACCAGCCCGGCCATGTGGTTTGTCGCGCCATGGTTGTGTACAACCTC
>Ga0075425_100001067_pt1 | contig 26396 bp, 23 predicted proteins | sample SoiMethybrSBSTD4_FD_75300 | JGI IMG/M metagenome (GOLD analysis project Ga0075425, IMG submission 75300) | Bulk soil microbial communities from a Populus tree surrounding site in Tennessee, USA - Soil MetaG P. TD hybrid SBSTD4 | ecosystem: Environmental > Terrestrial > Soil > Tree plantation...
GGTTCTTGGTTCTTGGTTCTGGGTTCTGGGTTCTGGGTTCTCGGTTCTCGGTTCCGGGTCCCGGGCTCTCGTTCGGGGTTCGCGGTTCCGTCATAATGGCTTCGACCATGCGCGCCCGGCAGGATGAGTCCGTCGAGTAATCCACGAGTGCGCCGCGGCCACTCTGTGTGGCTGCCGTCTGGCCGCTCCTCGCAACGGTATCCCACTCTCCGCGGACATCACGACGCCGATCTCGTCGTCGTCGGCGGCGGCATGACCGGCGCGTTGGTCGCGCTCGAGTTTGCGGCGGCCGGTGTCGCGGTGTGCCTCATCGAGGCGGCGCTGGTCGGGCGCGGCAGTACCGCGGCAAGCTCGGCGCTCCTGCTGCAGGAACCGGATCAAAGCCTGCGACAGCTTGCAGCCCGCTACGGCGCCGCCGCGAGCCGGCGGATCTGGACGCTCAGTCGCGACGCCGTGCGCGACTTCGTCGATCTGCTCCGGCGCCGGCGCATCGCGTGCGATCTCGAGGAGCGCGACGCCTTCTATTACGCGCCGACGGCGGAGGCCGCGCGGCGTCTGCAGCGCGAATTCGCGAATCGATCGCGCGCCGGATTTCAGGGAGAGTGGCTGGCCGCGGAACAGGTGCGGCGCGCCGCGGGCATTTTGGCGGCCGGCGCGATCCGCACGACCGGCAACGCACAGTTTCAGCCCTACGAGGCGTGCCTCGGGATCCTCGCCGCCGCGGCGGCCTCGGGCGCGCGCATCTTCGAGCGCTCGCGCGCGATCCGGATCGACGCGCGGCGCACGCACGTGCACGTCGGCATGCGCCGCGGCAGCATCGACGCGCGGCGCGTCGTCGTCGCTACCGGCTACGCCACCGGGCGTTTCAAACCGCTCGCCGGCCGTTTCCGGATGTACGACACCTACGTGCTGGCGACGGCACCGCTGGCGGCGGCGGATCGTCGCGCGATCGGCCTCGGTGACGTGATGCTCTGGGACACCGAGCGGCCGTATCACTACGCGCGATGGACGGCCGACCATCGTCTACTGCTTGGCGGCGGCGACCGACCGGTCACGCACGGACGCCGCCGCACGGCACGCTTCGCGGAAGCGACACGGCAGCTCCGCGACGATTTCGACGCAGTGCTGCCGCCGCTGGCCGGTATCGGCATCGAACGTGCGTGGGAGGGGCTGTTTGCGATCACCCCCGACAGCCTCCCGTACATCGGCGCACACCGGCGTTATCCGGGTCATCTTTTCGCGCTCGGCTACGGCGGCAACGGGATGACGTTCGGATTTCTTGCCGCGCGCATGCTTCGCGAACAGTGGCAGGGCGTCGTTTCAACGGATCACGATCTCTTTCGCTTCGGCCGGCTGCGATAGGATGCGGCGCGTCCACCCTGAAAAGGGTGGACCTACGGAATCGTAGGGGCATTCTTTCAGGGTGCCCTGAACGGCGCGAAGTAGCCGCGGCGGGCGCGGGTCTTCAGCTCCCTGCCCTTGACGCGGACGTCCACCTTGCGCCATTTGCCGTCAGTGGTCTCATTGGTGGACACGTAGCCGAGCGTGTACTGCGCACGGATTTCTGCGAGCACCTTCTCGTAGACCGAGTCGAGTTCCTTGACGGCGAGCGGAAAGAAGGCGCGGCCGCCGGTCGCGTCCGCGATCTGCTGCAGGATGACGCGCTGCTGGTTCTTCGTCAACGTCGACTGGTGCTCGAGCTCGCCGATGGCGTAGACGGTGACGTCGGACGCCTTCAGCAGATCCATGAGCCCCGTGAACTGCAGCACGCTGCGCGTGTCGCCGCCGTCGGTGTAGAGCAACATCACCTTGCGGCCATCCTGACCGGCGGCATCGTCGAGATAGGTCCCGATCGCGTCGTAGAGTGCCGTGTCGCCGGCTGCCTTCTTCAAGCGAATGCGCTCGATCAGGCGGGCGTATTCGTGTTGACTGTAGCGCGCGGTGCGGATTTCGGTATCGAAGTCGACGACGGTGATGTCGACGGCGTCGATGAGGGTGTTGAGGAACCGGATCGCCGCCGTCTTGCTGAAGGCGAGGTCCTCACCCATGCTCTCGCTGACGTCGAGCAGCAGGCCGAGGTGCATCGGCGGCCGGTCGGCGACGGCGTCGCCGGCGGCGAAGTAGCGGACGGTCTGCGTCTTCCCGTCTTCGACGATCTCGAAGTCGTCGGCGGTGAGTCCGGCGACCGGACTGCCTTTGCGGTCCATCACCGTCACCGCGACATTGACCACGTCGACCCCGGTTCGGAACGGCGGCGTTTGTTGCGCAGGCACCGATGCCAGCGCCAACACGACAGATGCGCTGCTTACGGCACAGCGTCCCCGCCAGCGCCGCGCTTTGTCCCGAATCACCACCGAATCACTGTAACGCCGGCGGCGGTGCCGCCAAGCGTATAATCGCAGGTTGGTACGTTGATGCGGTGTCTAGCGGTCTGTCAGGACGAACTGGTCATCAGGATGCTCGACGAGATCCTGCTGCCCGGCTTCGAGGTCGAATTCATCGTCGAGAACCGGCCGCTGGCGCGCCGGCTCCACGAGGCCGGCGTCACCGTTACCACCGGCGACCCACGCCGCACCGACACCTGGCTCAAAGCCGACATCGGCCCCTCCACCTGCGTCATCATCGAAGACAACGGCAAGCGCAGCCCGAAGAAAATCCTCGAGGCAGTCCGCGACGCCGGCGGCACGCTCGTCTACGTGCTCGGCATCGGCCCGCAAAGCACCGGCAAGCGCGACGAGGAGTTCCACGCCGACTTCCCCGACGCCGCCTACCTGTCGATGTCGCAGCTGTTCGGCGGGCCGCTGCTCACTGAATTCAGCCGGTCGCTGACCCGCGCGCGCGTGCAGCAGTATCAGCGCTACTTCAGCGACGCCGACCGCGTGCTGATCCTGCTCCACAACGATCCCGACCCGGACGCGATGGCCAGCGGCCTCGCGCTCCGCAACGTCCTGCGCCGCACCAAGACGACGGCCATCATCGGCGCGATCCAGGGCGTGACGCGCCCCGAAAACCTGCGGATGATCAACCTGCTCGACATCCATGTCGAGGCGATCACCCACGAATCGGTGAAGGAGTACGACCGCCTCGCGATGGTCGACGTGCAGCCGCACTACTTCGGCGGCCTGATCGATCGCGTCGACCTGGTGATCGACCATCATCCGGAGCAGCCCGGATACACGGCGGTGTTCAAAGACATCCGGCCGGACTACGGTTCGACATCGACCATCCTGACCGAGCACCTCCGCGCCGTGGACGTGAACATCTCCGAACGAACCGCGACAGCAATGCTCTACGCCATCAAGTCGGACACGCTCTTCTTCAACCGATCGACCAACCGCGTCGACCTCGAGGCGTTTTCCTATCTCTACCCGCTCGCCGACGCTGCGCTCATCCGAAAGATGGAAGGCGCGGAAATCACCCTCGAGCGGCTCGACTATGTACTGCGCGCCTTCCGCGACGGCACGCTAACCGAACAGGTCTTCTGCGCGTTCCTCGGTGCTCTGCCGCGCGAGGATTTCATCCCGTATGTGGCCGACTTCTTCCTCCAGCTCGAGGATGTGAAGTGGACGATCGTCGCCGGGATCGTGAACGATTCATTGGTCGTGTCCGTTCGAAATCTCGGCTATACGAAAAACGCCGGTGAGTTCGTCCGGCGATTCTTCTCCGACATCGGCAGCGCCGGCGGACATCGCGCGATGGCCAAGGCGGTGGTGCCGATGCGCGCCTTGCGTGAGAAGTTCGGCGACCTGCCGGGCGAGATGATCGGAGCCAAGCTCCAGGACCTTGCCCACGAGTTCCTGGCGCACGACCAGCCGCCGGCGGAAAAGAAGAAAGAAACCGCCGGGCTCAAGAGCTGAACCGCGGCAGCTACGACGGTCCGGTTACAGCCGGACACTACCGGTTTCGGCGTCAGGCTCCCACCGCATCGACAAAGGCACGCCACGCCCGGTTGATAACCGGATCGGGCTCCTGCACCTCGACACCGCACAGCCAGGGCCCATCCGGGCCGCCGCCCTGTATCCACACCGGCCGCGCGTGCACCGCGATCCCTGCATCGGGCAGCGCCAACGTGTGCGCGGCATCTGTCGAAGCGGTGACTCGGTCGCTCATCTGGAGCCGCGCGCCGCCGTAGCTGAGGTCGACCACGGTGCCGACGGTCGATCCCAGCGCCGCGACGACGTAGTCCGCGGGCGTCTTGCGGGTCCACCGTCGCGGTCGCGAGGCCTTGGGCCTGCCGGCACGCGCGCCTATTGCGCCGCTGACCACGCTCAAGAAGAGCGGCCAGTCGACCGGCTGCACCAGGTACAGCGCCTGGTGTCTGGCCGCATCGGCCTGCAGCGCGGGATCGACCACAGCGTGCGTCACCACCGCCACCGTATCCGGCAGCATCTCCCTCGTCGCAACGACCAGGTGCATGCCGTTGAACCCGGCGAGCCGAACGGCAGTGATGAGGAGATCGGGCTTCGACAGCACGAGCCGCTGCCGCGCGTCGGCAAACGTGGTCGCCTGCGTGACGAGGTATCCCGCGTCGCCGAGCGCGGTCGCCGCTTCCTGCAACGCGTTCCGATCGACGTCCACCACCAGCACGCTATATCCCACGTCGCGGTCTCCCTGCCCGCTCCAGTCGTATCGAGTATCAAGCGCCGTACCGCTAATGCTTGCCCGTGCAACGATGTTGCTTGAGCGCCAATGCGTGCCCGGGCAGGAATTCCCGATTACAATCGTGGCGTGGAGCCGTTCAGGCGATTCGTCAGCCGCAAATGCACGGTGTGCGAATGGGACGGCCAGGCGGTCGAACGCGCCAGTCAAAAGGCCGAGTGCCCGTGGTGCCACGCGCCGACCGACATCGTGCGCGAGGAACTACTGGTCCCGATCGAGCCGGGCAAGAATCCGCTGGCGTCGGCGCTGAGCCGCCTCGGCGCCGCCCGGGGAGGGCGCGCGCGCGCCGAACGGTTGTCGGCATCACGGCGCCGCGAGATCGCCCGCGCCGCTGCGAACGCGCGCTGGAGGCGAGGCTGACGCGCGCGACTGCAATTAAGAATTTGGAATTAAGAATTAAGAATTCGTACTTCCGTTCGCACCGTCAGGATCATCAGTGCAGTCGCTGATTTCCCGAGCCCGACGAACGCACTCCACGAATTGCTTAATTCTTAATTCCTAATTCTGAATTAGCCGAGCGCCTGGTCCAGGTCGGCGATCAGGTCGGCGGCGTCTTCGAGGCCGACTGACAGCCGCAGCATGCCCTTGGTGACACCGGCCGCCTGCAGTTGCTCGTCGGTGTGGCCCCACTGCGAAGTCAGGACGGGCATGCTGATCAGGCTCTCGATGCCGCCGAGGCTCGCGGCGCGCTTGATGATGTGCAGGCGATCGTAGACGGCGGCGGCGCGTTCGTAGCGGCCGTCGAGATCGAAGCACACCATGCCGCCGTACCCGGACATCTGGCGGCGCGCGATCTCGTGATCGGGGTGCGAGGTCAGGCCGGGATAGTAGACGCGGCTGACACGGCGGTCGTCGGAGAGAAAGGTCGCGACGGCGAGCGCGTTGGCGTTGTGCTGCGCGACCCGCAGCGGCAGCGTCTTCAGGCCGCGGCCGAGCGCGTAGGCCGGATACGGATCCATCACGGTGCCGACCTGGCGCCGCGCCTTCTCAATCGGCGCGACGAGCGCGCGCGGTCCGGTGACGACGCCGCCGGTCACGTCGCTGTGGCCGTTGAGATATTTCGTCGCGCTCTGCATCGCCAGATCGACGCCGAGCGCCAGCGGCTGCTGGTTGATCGGGCTGGCGAAGGTGTTGTCGATCACCGAGAGGACGCCGGCGGCGCGGCAGGCTGCGGCCACGCGCGTGACGTCGACACAGCGCAGCGTCGGGTTGATCGGCGACTCGAACCATAGCATCCGCGTCCGGTTCGTGAACAGCGACTCCGGTCGGGATAGCTCGTCGAGCGAGACGAACCGCGGCGTCACGCCAAACCGCGCCAGGACGTCCTCGAGCAGGTGCAGCGTGCCGCCGTAGATCGCGGCGCTGCACACCACCTCGTCGCCGTGCGTGAGATGCGCCAGCAGAATCGTGCTCGTCGCGCCCTGGCCGGACGAAAACAACAGCGCGGTGTCGGCGCCGTCGAGCGCGGCGAGCTTCTGCTCCGCCGCCATCACCGTCGGGTTGGTGTAGCGCGAGTAGAGATGCTTCGCCGACCGCCCTTCGTTGTAGGCGACCACTTCGGCCGCGTTGTCGAACACGAAGGTCGTGGTCTCGTAAATCGGCGTGGTGAGCGGCGCGACGGCGGCGCGGTCCACTTCGCCGGCATGGATCAATTCGGTGGCGGCGCCTCGCGGGTTCGCTGCTCGTGTCGTAGTCATCGCAGTGCCTTCACACGTGAGAGTTGACGCGCGAGCCGACTTTCTCGCCGGATGCGCCCACGACCGGCTCGATGAACTGATGGTAGGCATCCTCGTAGCCGCGATTCATCAGTTCGCCCAGGCCGTGGCGGCGCTGCGACAAACTGTCGTAACCGCCGTCGAAATCGAACGGGCCGACCGGGTTGTGTGCCGGACGGATCGTGAAGATCCGCACCCCGGCGGTCGTGGTGGTGGCGTCGCGGACGATCGCCGTCTCGCTGGACAGCAGATACTCGCCGAGGCGACCGCGGACGTCAAGGCGCGCCGACGCGAGCGCGTGCGGACCGGGCATCTCCGGCGCGGCTGAGACCACCACCATCTGCTCCACGCCGAGGTCGATCAATTCGTCGATCAGCCGGATCAATGCCGCCGGCCGGTCGGCGACGCGGTGCGTCTCGCCTCGCCAGTAGCCGTCGGCGCCAAACTTCACCGCGTGCCAGTCGGTGGCGAGCGGAATCGACAACGCCGCGGCGACGGCGTCGGGCAGGTGATCGCGCGCGATGCCGGCCAGATCGAACACTTCGGCACGGCGCGCCTCGGCGGCTTCGCTCGTGGCCCGGCGCACGAGATCGCGGCGGCGGCGTTCCGAGACGAGCGCGAACAGCAGATCGCGATGCGCGTCGACGTCGTGCACGGTCACCACCAGTTCGCGGAAGCCCGGTTGGCCGAGATTGTCCGCGAGCAGCTCGGCATACCGCCGGCCGAGCTCCGACGCCGTCGGCTGCTGCAACTGCGCCGCGCCTCGGATCAGATCCCACATCGCGCGCCAGGTGCGATCGACGGCGGCCCGCGACGACAACGGCGCGCTCAGCGCGCGCCACCCGAACGATCCGCGTCCGCCGGGACGGCCCTTCATCCAGCCGTCGACCAGCGCCGCCGCCGCCGCCCCGCCCAGCACGAGGACCACGATCCGCGGCAGCCACGTCGGCAGCGCGTCCGGCGCAAAGGCCGCATCGGCAAACCGCAGATAACTTCCGACGAGGCCGCTCGCGCCGCCGATGCCGGCCATCTTCAGCACGAAGTCGATCGGCAGGACGATCAGCCCGGCGGCAATGGCCGCCAACGGAACGGCGACAATCGCCACCGCGACCCCGAGCGCCGCGACCACCACTCGCGGCACCACGCGCCAGCCATACAACGCGTCGACCCCGGCGCCGCGCCAGAACCCCTTCTCGTCCCACAGCCGCTGGCCACCGTCGACCGCGGCAAACAGCGCCCCGATCACGCCGGCGCCGCGGCCGGCGACGACGTCGATCTTCACGCCCGCTTCATGGAGCGCGCGCAGCGCGCCGGCGTGATAGGCGCCGGCGGTTCCGGTGCCGGTGAGGACGAGCGCGGTACGGCGTTGCGGCGAGTAGGGTTCGGCGCCGAAGGCGGATGTCGGCGACAGGGCGGCGAACCGGTCCGTCACTCGGTGGCTTCGTCGTGGATGGTGATCAGCTTGACGATTTCGAATTCGCGGGTGCCGCCCGGCGTCGCGACTTTCACGCTGTCGCCCGGCTCCTTGTTGATCAGCGCGCGGCCGATCGGCGAGGTCGTCGAGATGAGTCCCCTGGTCGCATCGGCGTCTTCGGGCATGACCAGCTGGAAGACGTGCTTGTCGCCGGTGACCTCGACGACGTGCAGGGTCGATCCGAACCCGGCGCGATCTTTCGGAATGCGATCGACGTTGAGGAGCGCGATCTCGGAGACGCGCTTCTGGAGCATGCTGATGCGCGATTCGACCAGGCGCTGGCGCTCCTTCGCCGCCGCGTACTCCGCGTTCTCTCGCAGATCGCCGAGCTCGCGCGCGCGCTTGATCTCCTTCGGCAGCTCGAGTTTCAGCTCGTGATTGAGCGTCTGGATCTCGTCCTCGAACTTCCGGATCAACCGATCTTTCACCGTGTCTGCCATGCGACGGCCAATCGTACCACAGTGCTATCCTTGCCCGAATGACCATCACCAGCCGTCACAACCCGCTGGTCGCGCGCTTCCGCGACGCGGCGCGCGGCGATGCCGACGGGGTGATGCTGCTCGACGGCGCGCATCTCGTCGCCGATGCGCTTGCCGCCGACGTCGCGGTTCACGTCGCGGTGGTCTCGGCGGCGGCGCAGCACAGTGACGCGATTCAGGCGCTCGTCGACCGGCTGTCGCAGCGTGGTGTCGACGTCGTGTCGGTGAGCGCGCCGGTGATGGACGCGATCAGCCCGGTTCGATCGGCCAGCGCGATCGTCGCGCTCGCCGCCCGCCCGCCGGATCGCGGCGCCGACATGTACGAGGGTCCGTCGCCGCTGGTCGTCGTCGCCGTCGACATCCAGGATCCGGGCAACCTTGGCGCGATCGTCCGTGTTGCTGAAGCGGCCGGCGCATCCGGCGTCGTCGCGGCCGGCGGATCGGCGCAGCCGTTCGGGTGGAAAGCGCTTCGCGGATCGATGGGCAGCGCCCTGCGGCTGCCGATCGGCGGCGGCGATCCGGCAACGGCGATCGCGACGGCGCGGCGGCATCGCTGCCGGATCGTCGCGACCGTGCCGCGAGCGGGCGGGACGCTGTTCGATCTCGATCTCACCGGTCCGGCCGCGCTGCTGGTCGGCGGCGAAGGGGCGGGCCTGCCCGCGGCGCTCATCGACGGTGCCGACGCGCGCATCACGATCCCGATGCAGCCGCCGGTCGAGTCGCTCAACGCCGCGGTTACCGCTGGCGTCATCCTCTACGAAGCGCGGCGCCAGCGCCGCGCTTCGTAATTGCTGATTGCTGAGGGCTGATTGCTGATGTATTGAGAATTGATCAATTCAATGAACACTCTTGCAATACATCAGCAATCAGCCCTCAGCAATCAGCAATGGGCGGCGGCGGCGCTCTGATGGACTCGCTATTTGATCCGCCGGCCGATTCGGATCGACACGCAATGACAGGCGCCGCCGCTCGTACGGCGCCGCTGGCCGAGCGGATGCGGCCGCGCTCGTTCGACGAATTCGTCGGTCAGCAGGACCTGCTGGCGCCGGGCAAGCCGCTGCGCGAAGCCATCGAACGCGATCTCCTGCAGTCGATCATCCTCTGGGGTCCGCCGGGGACCGGTAAGACGACCCTCGCCCGGATCATTGCCGATACCACGAAGGCGAAATTCGTCTCGTTCAGCGCCGTGCTGGCCGGCATCAAGGAAATCCGCGAGGTGATGAGCGACGCCGAGCGCCAGCGCCGCGCCACCGGGCGGCGCACGATCGTCTTCATCGACGAGATCCACCGCTTCAACAAGGCGCAGCAGGACGCGTTTCTGCCGCGCGTCGAGGCCGGCGACATCGTCCTGATCGGCGCGACCACCGAGAATCCCTCGTTCGAAGTCAACGCCGCGCTGCTCTCCCGATCGAAAGTCTTCGTCCTGCACGGGCTGACCACGGACGAAGTCGAAGGGATCCTGCGCCGGGCGCTCGCCGATTCGCTGCGTGGGCTCGGCGGCGAGGCGGTGGCCGTCGACGATGACGCGCTGCATGCGATCGCGATGTACGCGAACGGCGACGCGCGATCGGCGCTGAACCTGCTCGAGTTGAGCGTCGCGGCGGCACCGGCCTCCGACAGCGGACGGCGCGTCGACGTCGGCCGCGTCGAGCAGACGATCCAGCGCCGCGCGCTCCTTTACGACAAGTCAGGAGAGGAGCATTACAACCTGATCTCGGCGCTCCACAAGTCGATGCGCAACAGCGATCCGGACGCGACCGTCTACTGGTTGGCGCGGATGGTCGAGGCCGGCGAGGACCCGCTGTATATCGCGCGGCGGCTGGTGCGATTTGCGTCCGAGGACATCGGCAACGCCGATCCGCAGGCGCTCACCGTCGCGGTGGCGGCGAAGGACGCGGTGCATTTCATCGGCATGCCGGAGGGCAACACGGCCCTGGCACAGGCCGCGCTGTACCTGGCGACTGCGCCGAAAAGCAATGCCATCTACGAGGCCTACAGCCACGCCGCCGCGGACGCGCACAAAGACGTCGCGCAACCGGTGCCGCTTCACCTCCGCAATGCGCCGACAAAGCTCATGAAAGATCTGGAGTACGGCAAGGGCTACAAGTACGCGCATGACGAGGCCGACGCGATCGCCGACATGTCCTGCCTGCCGAGCGCGCTCGAAGGCCGCAAGTACTACGAGCCGAAAGAGCGCGGCTTCGAGAAGGAGATCAAGCGCCGGCTCGACGGCTGGGACGCGATCAAGAACAAGCGCCGCGAGTAGGCCCGTGAGTCAGGTAGGCCGGGTGGGCCTACCCGACCCACCCCGTCACCGACTCAATCCCCCGGGCTGAACGAACTTACACGGCAACGGCCGGCGAAGGTTCTGCCAGCTCAATGTTTCCGGCGGCTCCTCCGCCGCCGCGCACGACGGCGCCGCATTCTTCCGCGTCACGACCTTCTTTGTCTCCATCGTCCAGCGCACGCCGCCGCCATCCTGCAGCGTCACCACCTCCGTCACACCGCACACGCCCGCCGGCATTTCGCTGCTCACCCATCGTCGCTCGGCACCGCGGAGGAAGGTCTTGGCGTAGCGGTTCGTCGTCACCAGGCACGTGTCCGGCGCGAGATCCGAGGTGGTGAGAAACACCTGCTCGAATTCACAGCGGAGCGTCGTGCCGCCGCGGTTCGTCTCGCACTCGGCGCCTTCGAACTCGAGCGCCGACGGGTTCGTCGCGTTGGCCAGAAACGGAATGACGACGTGCGATGGCGACGGATTTTGCGCGTGCGCCGATGTGCAGATCGCAACCGCGAGCGCGCTGGCGACGAGTGAGAGGCGCGTGAACATCGTTCGATTGTAGGGGCGCGGCATGGCCAAGATTCGTCGCGTGATCACGGAATTCGGGTGATCTGCGTGTGCCAAATCCGAGCACGCGCCGCGGAGCCCCGCCGCAACCCACACCACCGCGGACGGTTACTGCCCCTTCGCCGCTGGCAGGCACCCCGATTGCTGTCAATGCTCGCCACGGGTTTGAGGAGGAATCAATGCGGATGAAAAAAATGGTGCGGGCGAAACGGGCGCGCGCGGACTGGCGTTCGCGAATGACGCAGATGACGCACGCCATGCGCACGATGAGCACGCGGACGATGGTCATCGGCGTGCTGTGCTTCCTCGGCGCCGCGATGGTGATCGGCGCAGCGACCTCCGACGTCAAGCAGGAAGCGGCGGCGCCGCACGCGCAGGCACGTCCTGCGGCGTCGGCGACCCCAGCGACGGCCACGGCGGCTGCCGTGGCGCCGATGGCGGATCCGTCGGTGCCGGCGGCCGACGCGACCGCCAAAGCGGCCGTGCCGAAGCTGGCTTCGGTGACCATCACCGGCTGCCTCGAACGCGACGCGGAGACCTTCCGTTTGAAGGACACTTCTGGCGACAACGCGCCGAAAGCGCGCAGCTGGAAGTCGGGTTTCCTGAAGAAGAACACGGCGACGGTGGAAGTGGTCGACGCGCCGAAAAGCGCGAAGCTGCCGTCGCACGTGGGCGAGCGGGTCAGCGTGACCGGCGTGCTGAACGGCCGCGAGATGCAGGTGCGCTCGCTGCAGCGACTCAGCCCGTCGTGCAGCGTCAAGGGATAACCGCTATTCGAACGAGCGGTTGAAAAGCTCGTCGATCGCTTTCTTCGAGTGATCCTGGAGCGTGCGGGTGCCGGTGCCGGTGAAATGCGGATGCGTCATCACCGGGAGATCGGCGCCCGCGCGCGTCTGCCAGTCCGAGCCGGTCCAGGTGAACCAGCCTTTCTTGTCCTGGTCGTACACGTGCAGCGGCTTGTTGCACAGTTTCGCGAACTCGGCGCCCCACCCCGTTCCGCCGCGGACCGTCCCATCGTCCAGAATCGCGCCGACGACGTAGATTTCCTGGCCGTTGTTCACCTGATACCACAGCGTCTGCAGCACCTTGCGAATCGTCGGCGCGTCGGCGTAGCGCCGGTGCATCAAGCGTGAGACGTACTCGAGGCTGACGTCACCGGCCTGCAGCTCCTCGTGATTCAGCACGCGGACACCGCGGTGCCGCGCGATCTTGTGGCCCTCGAACGTGAAGTTCACCTCCTCGACGCCGTGCGCTTCCGCGCACGCCCCGAATGCCGCCTCGGCGCCCGCTGCGCCGCCGCTGAACAGAATGCCGTCGCCTCGCTTCATTTGTGCGTCTCCCGCGCGTCTGCGATCATAGCATCCGTCATGAACGCACCCGGCCGGCGCTACCGCGCCGGCGAATCGCTCGAAGACTACTGCCGCGTGTGCAAGACCGATCGGATGCATACGGTGATCGCCGCCGACGCCGACGGCCGGCCGATCCGCGTGTCGTGCGGCTTCTGCCACAGCGAACACAACTATCGCGGTGGACCTCGCGTCGCGGCGTCGAGCTTCACGGCGCCGGCGGCGGCGGCGGGCGCGGCCGCGCCGTCGCGCTGGACCGACGCGGGACAGACGCCGGCCGCCGCCGCCGCACGGTCGCGCGCCTCGTCCGGGCGTGAACCGTTTCCGATCGTCAGCGAACGTGAAAGGACAGGGCCGCCGATGCCGATCGATGGAACCGAGGATCTCGAACTGCTGCTGCGCCGCGTGATTCGCGAAGAGACCGGCATCTCGCCGGTCGCGCCGGCCGACAAGTGGCGCGACGGCACGCTCGTCCTGCGCCCCGGCACGCCCGGCCTGCAGGAGAAGACCTGGCCGATCGAAACCTTCTTTCACAAGATCGTGATGCTGCGCAACCGCCTGCGCACGCTCGAGCAGCAGGTGAACTCCGCAAACCTCCCCGAGGACCAGAAGGTGAAGCTCCAGAGCTACATCAGCGGCTGTTACGGCACGCTGACCAGCTTCAACGTGCTGTTTGCCGACGAGGAGGATCAGTTCAAGGGCAGCGGCGGGGACTGACGCCGCGGCGTGTGAACACGTCCAGAACGCAGGAACCGCAGAGAACGCAAAGACCGCAGAGCAACGGCGCGCGTCGAACCTTCGTGCCTCTTCGCTTTCTTCGTGTCTTCGTGGTTCCGTCGCGTGTGGCCCTTGCGGACGTGGGCGGTGTCCAAGCATCACGGACTATACTGACCGCTTTCACAACGAGGGGCACATGCAACTGTCCGAACGACGAATCGGCGACGTGGTGGTGGTGGACGTGTCCGGAAAGATCACCCTGGGCGAAGGCGGCGATCAGGTGTTCAAGGACAAGATGCGGAGTCTCGTGCAGCAGGGGCACACGAAGCTGCTCCTCAATCTTGGCGACGTGTCCTACATCGACAGCGCCGGCCTCGGCGAGATCGTGCAGTCGTATGCCACCGTCAACAAGAACGGCGGCGCGTTGAAGCTGCTGCACGTCACCAAGCGCATCCAGGACCTGCTGTCGATCACCAAGCTGTTGACGGTGTTCGAAACCTTCGACAGCGAAGCCGAAGCAGTGACGAGCTTCTCGGCGACAGTCTGACCGTCAGACAGCGGATCACGGTCCGGCTAAAACCGGACACTACGGGTGGGTCGCGGCGTCGTTGCGAACGATCTTGCCGCCTTTCATCACGAAGCGAACGTGCTCCGTTGCGGCGATGGTACGCAGCACATCGCCGGAGACGACGACGATGTCTGCTTCCTTGCCGGCGTCGAGCGTGCCAGTCACACGGTCGACGCCGAGGAGCATCGCCGCCGTCGACGAGGTCCGCAGCGCTGCGGCCGCCGACAGCCCGTGCTCGACGAGCAGCGAGAACTCCTCGGCGTTTCGTCCGTGCGGGCTCACGCCGCTGTCGGTGCCGAACGCGATCTTCACGCCGGCGCCGACGGCGCGCTTGAACGCCGCCGATCGGCCGTCGAGCGCGGCGAGCGCCTTGGCGGCGATTTCCGGCGGGTATTTGCGTGTCGCCTTGCGGCCGCCGGCATATTCCCCGGCCATCAGCGTCGGCACGAGATAGGTGCCACGCTCCTTCATCATCCGCACTGCCTCGTCGTCGAGGAACGATCCGTGCTCGATCGAGTCGATGCCGGCGCGGATCGCCACTTTCGCACCCTCGGCGCCGTGCGCGTGCGCCGCGGTCTTGCGTCCGAGGCGATGCGCCTCGTCCACGATCGCGTCCATCTCGGCCTGCGTGATCTGCGCCGCGCCGACATCGTCGCCGAGCGAGAGCACGCCGCCGGTTGCGCACACCTTGATCACGTCGGCGCCGTATTTCACCTGGAAGCGCACCGCGTCGCGAAACTGGTCGGCGCCGCTGGCGATTCCCTCGGCGACGCCGCTTTCCGTGCCGAACCGCTGATACGGGAACCCATTCGAGTCGCAATGCCCGCCGCGCGCGCCGAGCGCGTGCACGGCGACGAGCATCCGCGGCCCGACCGCGAACCCGTTGGCGATCGCGTTGCGCAGGCCGACGTCGATGTATTCGCCGGCGCCGACGTCGCGCACCGTCGTGAAGCCGGCCATCAGCGTCCGACGGGCGAGTTCCGCCGCGCGCAGCGTCGCTTCCGGCACGCCGCGCCGCAAGCCGGCGACGGTGTCCGCGTTCCAATCGTCCGAGCTTTCGTCGGTCAGATGCGTATGCGCGTCGATGAAGCCGGGCAGGATGGTCGCGTCGCCGAGATCGACCACCTGCGCCCCCGCAGGCACCGGCAGCCGCGATCCAAGTCCGGTGATGCGGCTCCCCTGCACGACGACCACGGCATCGGCGATCGTCGCGTCACTCTTGCCGTCGAACAGCCGCGCGGCGCGGATCGCGATAGTCGTTGCAGGCTGCTGGGCGCTGAGGAGCGGGACGGCCGCCGCCGCGACGGCGATCGCGGCCGCAACCCTGAGGCGTAAAGTCATGGCGCGCGATTATATGCGCCGTACGCGACAAGGGCGGGTCCCGTCGGACCCGCCCTTGGGTGTGTGACGATGGAGCGCGAAGGCTTCAGCCGAGCGGCTACTGCTGTTCGGCCGCCGCCGCCGCTGTCAGCGTGTGCACCGGCTCCGGCTGTTCGTAGGCGGGCAGCTTGCGCAGCATCTCGGCGCGAATCGGCAGGATGAACGAGAAGCGGTAGTCCCCCTGCATCCGCCCGATCGGGATGCCGACCAGGTTGCCGCGCTGATCGAGCACACCGCCGCCGGACACACCCGGGTGGCCGTCGGTGAGGCAGGTGACCAGCCCGTTCGCCGTGCGCTGGCCGACGTAGCCGGTCGAGAGAATGATGCCCTTCGAGTAGTCGTTGCCCAGGCGGAAGATCGGATCGGCGAACTCGTAGCCGAAGGCCGAATCCACATGCAGCGGCGGCAGATCGAGATCGGCGCGGGTCTTGATGATCGCCCAGTCGCCGCTATGCACTTCGACGTCGGCGTCGCCGGTGTCGACGACCTTCGCCGGCACTTCCTTGCCGCGATACATTACCTTCACCGACGTGATCTTCCGGTTCGTCGCGCGGTCGTCGTCCTCGCGCAGCGCGACGACGGCGTGCTTCACGGTGATGAAGTAGCCGTTGCCGAGGTACCCGGCCGTGCCGTAATTGGTTTTTCCGAGGTTGTCGTAGGAATAGAGTTCGACGAAGCTCGATCGGCGGTCGCGCAGCAGGTTGACCGGCAGGAGCCCCATCTCGCTCTGCAGTTGTTCCTTGATCTCAGCGACCATTCGCGCCCGCGCCGCGGTGGACGGCGCCGGGTCGGTACTCTCGCGGCGCGTCGTCGCCTGGACGACGGCGCTGGCTCGAGGCTTCGGCGGCACCTGCGCCTGGACTTCAGCGCGGATCGCATCCAGCTTCGCGTCGTACGACGCGCGCATCGCGGCGTCGTTGCGGCGGGACTGAATCACGCCGAGCGTGTAGCAGGAAACGGCGGTGGCGACTATTGAGCTACAAAAGACGAGGCGACGGGACACCATGCGTGACTCCAAGTTCGGCAGCTGAAAACACCTCCTCACGAGGCTCCAGCTTTGCGCTCCCGTGTTCGCATGAACGCGGGATGACCCTTTCGCTTGGAAAAGCGTTGAGCTCTAACTTACCGTTTTACTTACAATTGTGAGCGAGCAAGGCCAGTGTAACGGGGTGTCATGGCCGTGTCAAGCGCGTTAACGCCCAACCGACGACAAATACCGCCACGCCGGCACCGAACAGCCTGGGATCAGGTCCCATCGGCCCCGCAATGTATATATCGACCAATAGCAGCCACATACCAATGAGCTGGCCCAGGCGGCCGACATAGAAGATCGCGCGGCTCACTGTAGGAACGCGAAACGGCCCGCAATTGCACAGTAAACCCCGGCGGCGAGTTGGGTCACAGGTTCAAATCCGCTCGAAATTTTTCTCGACCTCACGCCGGGTGAGCCGCAGCATGACGGGGCGACCGTGCGGGCACACGGCGGAGTATGCGGTGGCGTGCAGTTCCGCGAGAATGTGCGCCATCTTCTCGTAGGTGAGCGGGTAGTTGGCCTTCACCGCCGCGTGGCACGCCGTGGTCGCCGCAATCCGCTGGAGCGCGTCCTGCACCTGCGCGCCGCGGTCGAGCCCTTCGAGGTCCTCGGCGAGCGCGAGCAGCGCCTTCTCGCAGTCCGATGCCTCGAGCAGCGCCGGGACCGCGTCGACCTTCAGCGTCGAGTCGCCGAACCCCTGTAGCTCGAATCCGAGCCTCGCGAGCTCCTGCGTCCGGTTCAACAGCGCCTCGTAGGCCGACGCCGCGACATCGATCAGCATCGGGACCAGCAGCCGCTGCGACTCGAGCGGGCCGCTCGTCAGCCGCTCCATCACCCGTTCGAACAACACCCGTTCGTGGGCGACGTGCTGATCGATGATCGCAATCCCTTCGTCGTCCACCGCGATGATGAACGTGTCGCGGAACTGGCCCAGCGGAATCATCGGCTTGATTTCCGATTCCGGCGCTGGCGCCACGGTCCGGCTCAAGCCGGACACTACTGAAGCGAGTGAATCGGTCGCGGGTGTATCGGCAGTGTCCGGCTTGAGCCGGACCGTCTCTGGCATCCACCTGCTTGGGTAGACACCACCGGCGAGGACTCCGGGAAGCGTCACCGTTGCCGGCTGCGGCTGCCCGATGTGTTCGGGCCTCAGCTGCAGTTGCGGCGCGCCGCTCTGACCGAGGGTTTCCCTGAACGCGCGGCGCACGACTTCGTGCACCAGCGACTGGTCGCGGAACCGCACTTCGGCTTTTGTCGGGTGCACGTTGACGTCGAGCGCGTCGGGCGGCATCTCGATGAAGAGATGCACCTCGGGGCTGCGCTCTTTGATCGACGCCTGGCTGTAGGAATCGATGATCGCGTGCGCGATGGTCTTGTCCTTGACGATGCGGCGATTGATGAAGACGTTTTGCGGCCCGCGCGTCGGCCCCTGGTCCGCGAGCGCGGCGATGAACCCGGTGAGTTTCAATCCGCCCGCGTCCTTGCGCAATTCCAGCAGGTCGCCGCGCTCGCCGTACAGCTGATACAGGCGATCCCGTTGCGTGACAGCGGGCGGGCACTGCAGCACGCCGCGCCCGCCGCTGGTGAGCGTGAAGCCGACTTCGGGATACGCGAGCGCGAGCTGCGTCACGACTCGTGAGACCTGCGCCGACTCGGCGCCATCGGCCTTCAGGAACTTGCGCCGCGCCGGCAGGTTGTAGAACAGATCGTCGACCTCGACCGCCGTCCCTTCGGCGGCGGCAACTTCCATGACGCTCGCGACGGCGCCGCCGTTGACGCGAATCTCGGTACCACTGTGCCGGCCGCGCGGTCGCGTGCGCAGCACGAAATGGGAGACCGACGCGATCGACGGCAGTGCTTCACCGCGGAAGCCGAGCGTCACGATCGCCGCAAGGTCGTCGGCGCGGCGAATCTTGCTGGTCGCGTGCCGTTCGATCGCCAGCCGGGCATCGTCGGGATCCATGCCCTCACCGTCGTCCTCGACGCGGATCTGCTTCTTGCCGCCAAGCTCGACGTGGATCGCCAGCCGCCGCGCGCCGGCATCGATGGCGTTCTCGACCAGTTCCTTGATGACCGACGCCGGCCGTTCGACGACTTCGCCGGCGGCAATCTGGTTAGCCAGTTCGGGCGGCAGTCGGTTGATCTTCCCCATCTGAGAAAATTAAGAATTCGGAATTAAGAATTCAGAATTCGTGCGCATGTTCGCGGCGTGACACGCATTCGTAATTCTTAATTCTGAATTCTCAATTGCGCTCCTTTCAGATCCACCGCCGTGCCCGGAACGCGATCACCATGCCCGCGACCATGGCCACCATCGCGCCGATCACCCACCAGAACTGCGCCGCCTCGCCGCCCGGAAAATGCGGCAGCGGCACGTTCATCCCCCAGACGCCGGCGATGAGCGTCGGCGGCATGAACAGGACGGTGACGAGCGTCAGCACCTTCATCACCTCGTTGAGGCGGAAGCTGACGTTCGACAGGTGCGCGTCGAGCATCCCGGTGATCCGATCCTGGAACATCAACGCGTCGTCGGCGACGCGCACCAGGTGATCGTAGACGTCGCGGAAGCGGAACGACATCTCGGTGCTGACGTCGACGAAGTCGCGCCGCGCCAGCCGCGCGATCACGTCGCGCTGCGGCGTCACGATCCGGCGCAGGCTGGCGACCTGGCGCTTCTCGTCGAGAATCTGCCGAATCAGCTTCGGATCGGCGGTGCCGAAGATCTCGTCTTCGAGCGCGTCGAGGCGATCCTCGAGCTTGTCGATCTCCGGTCGATAGTGATCGACCATCGTGTCGACGATCCGGTGCAGCAGCGCCACCGCACCCTCGGCGAGAATCTTCTGATTCCTGGTCGCGTGGTCGCGCAAATCGGCGATCGACCGCGAATCGCCGTCGTGGACGGTGACCAGGTAGTTCGCGCCGACGAAGAAGTCGACGTCGTGGGTGGCGAAGCAGTGCTCCGACAGCTTCGACTCGATGCCATGGAGGATCACGTACAGGTAGCCGTCGTAGGCCTCGACCTTCGGGTACTGCAGCTTCGACATCGCGTCCTCCACCGACAGCGGGTGGAACGCGAACGTCTCGCTGAGGATCAACGATTCAGGAATCGACGGCGCCGCAAGATCGACCCAGACAATCGCACCCGACGTCGGGTTCAGCCACGAGCGGTCGACGCTCGTGGCCTGCTCGGTCTGCCCATTACGATGAACGAAGATCGTGACCAGGCGTCAGTCCCCGACTTTCACCGCGAGCGCCGCTTGCGCCGCCGCCAGACGCGCCACGGGGACGCGGTACGGCGACGCACTGACATAATCGAGGCCGACGTTGTGGAAGAAGTGCACGGACGCGGCGTCGCCGCCATGCTCGCCGCAGATTCCGAGCTTCAGGTTCTTGCGCCCCTTCCGCCCGCGCTCGACGCCCATCCGGACCAGGTCGCCGACGCCCTGGACATCGATCGACGCGAACGGATCTTTCTCGAGGATCTTCTTGTCCTGGTAGATCTTGAGGAACTTGCCGACGTCGTCGCGCGAGAAGCCGAAGGTGAGCTGGGTCAGATCGTTGGTGCCGAACGAGAAGAACTCCGCATCCTCGGCGATCTGCTCGGCGGCCACGGACCCGCGCGGCACCTCGATCATGGTGCCGACCAGATACCTGATCTTCACGCCCATCTTCTGCATCGTCTCAGCGGCGACGCGATCGACGATGGCCTTCTGATCCTTCAGCTCCTTCGGCAGGCCGACGAGCGGGATCATGATCTCCGGCACGATCTTCACGCCCTCCTTGTTCAACCGGCAGGCGGCTTCGATGATGGCGCGCGTCTGCATCTCGGTGATTTCCGGATAGGTGATGCCGAGGCGGACGCCGCGGTGGCCGAGCATCGGGTTGAACTCGTGCAGCTGCTCGACCCGGGCCAGAAGCCGTTTCTTCTCGTCGAGCTCCTTGCCGGTCTTGCCGGTCGCCTCGAGGCGCGCGACCTCCACCATCAGATCTTCGCGCTTGGGCAGGAACTCGTGAAGCGGTGGGTCGATCGTGCGAATTGTCACCGGGTTGCCGTGCATCGCCTTGAACACGCCGTAGAAATCGTCGCGCTGCAGCGGCAGCAGCTCGTCGAGCGCCTTGCGGCGGTCGGCTTCGGTGTCGGCGAGAATCATCCGCTGGACGATCGGGATCCGCCCTTCACCGAAGAACATGTGTTCGGTGCGGCACAGTCCGATGCCCCCGGCGCCGAACCGGTACGCGAGCTCGGCCTGATCCGGCTGATCGGCGTTCGCATAAACACCGAGCCGCCGGAACTTGTCGGCCCACGACAGCAGCTTCTCGAAGCGCTGATAGAGGTCCGACTTCTTCGCGTTGAGCGAGCCGTCGAGGACCTGGAGGATTTCGCTCGGCTTCGACTTCACCTGCGCGATCTTCACTTCGCCGGTCAGGCCGTCGAATGAGATGAAATCCCCTTCCTTGACGGTCTTGCCGCCGACGCGGAACTGCTTGCCGCGCTCGTCGATCTCGAGGCCGCCGGCGCCGACGACCGACGGTTTGCCCATCTGCCGCCCGACCACCGCGGCGTGCGACGTCATGCCGCCGGTCGCGGTGAGAATGCCCTGCGATACGAACATGCCGTGGATGTCGTCCGGTACGGTTTCGCGGCGGACGAGAATCACCGGCTTGCCCTGGTTCGCCCACTCCACCGCGTGATCAGCGGAGAACACCACCTGCCCGCTCGCCGCACCCGGCGACGCCGGCAACCCTTTCGTCGCGACCGGAATCTTCTTCCACTCGTCGGGGTCGAACCCGGGCGCCAGGAGCTGATTGAGCGCCTCCGGGTCGACCAGCAGGACCGCTTCTTTCGGCGACAGCAGCTTCTCGTCGACGAGATCGGTCGCAATGACGACGGCGGCGAAGCCGGTGCGCTTGCCGCTGCGGGTCTGCAGCATGAACAGCCGCTCGTCCTGGATCGTGAACTCGAAGTCCTGGACGTCCTTGTAGTGTTTCTCGAGCCGCGTCGTGATCTCGCGCAGCTGCTTGTAGGCCTTCGGCATCACCTGTTCGAGCTCGCCGATCGGCTGCGGCGTGCGGATGCCGGCGACGACGTCCTCACCCTGGGCGTTGATCAGGAACTCGCCGTAGAACTCCCTGGCGCCGGTGGCCGGGTTGCGCGTGAAGCCGACGCCGGTGCCCGAGCGATCGCCGGTGTTGCCGAACACCATCATCTGGACGTTGACGGCAGTGCCGATGTGATCGGGGATGTCGTAGATGCGGCGGTACTCGATCGCGCGCGCGTTCATCCACGAGCGGAACACCGCGTCGCGGGCCATCTTCAGCTGGTCGTTCGGGTTCTGCGGGAAGTCGCGCTTCGCCCGGTCCTTGACCACCTGCTTGTAGCGCTCCACCACCTCGCGGAGCGCCTGCTCGTCGAGGTCGGTGTCGCTCTTCACGCCGCGCGCTTTCTTGACCCCGTCGAACTCGTGCTCGAAGGCTTCCTTGGGAATCTCCAGCACGACGTTGCCGAACATCTGGATGAACCGGCGGTAACTGTCGAAGGCGAACCGGCCGTTCCCGGTCCGGTTCTTCAAGCCCTCGACGGCGTTGTCGTTCAGCCCGAGGTTGAGGATCGTGTCCATCATCCCGGGCATGGAGAACTTCGCGCCGGAGCGGACCGACACGAGCAGCGGGTTCTCGGTCGAGCCGAGCGTCGCCCCCGCGGCTTTTTCCAGCTTCTTGAGGTTGTCGGCAATTACGGTGTCGATCGCCGACGGAATCTTCTTGTTCTGCTCGTAGTAGATGTTGCAGACCTCGGTCGAGATCGTGAACCCGGGCGGCACCGGCAACCCGGCGTTGGTCATCTCGGCGAGCCCGGAGCCTTTGCCGCCGAGCAGATCCTTCATGTTGCGGTTGCCGTCGGCCTTGCCGTTGCCGAAAAAGTACACGTACTGTTTCCGCGACTTCGCGGCTTGGGGCTTGGGGCTGGGGGCTTGCTTCTTCGCTGCCACTTTCTTCGCCATCATCACTCCGGTTGTCGAGAGGTCCGGCAGGGACCGGACACGAACATTACTTCACGCTGATACACGTCACGGGACTGCATCCTACACGCGCCTGGCCTCCTCGGGCGCAACCTCCGCGATGTCGGCGATATTCAGGATCATGTCGCGTAAAGATGCCACCAGCGCCAGCCGCGCCTGCCTGATCGCCGGATCGTCGGCCATGACCAGCACGTCGACGAAGAACTTGTCGACCGGCGCATACAGCTGCGCGATCTCGTTCATCGCCTCGACGAAACGCTCGTCGACGACCGCTCGTTCGATCACTGGCCACCGGCGATCGAGTTCGGTCGCCAGCTGCACCTCCGCCGGGTCGTTCAACGCGGCCTTGACTGCCGGCCAGTCGCGGCCGCCGCCGACATCCTTCGTGATGTTCTTCGCGCGCTTGAACAACACCGCCAAACGCTCGAATTCGGGCGATTTCCTCGCCTGCGCGAGCGCCTCGGCGCGCTTGAGCATGGAATTCGGCCGCGCCCAGCTGTCCGCGACCGCGCGGGCTTCATCGGCACGGATCCCGCGTTTGTCGAGCAGGTGCAGGGCGCGATCGCGAAAGAATTCGTTGACGTTCTCCTTCCACTCGTCGCCGGCCGTCGGCAGCGTCTCCCTGTAACCTTCGAACGCCTGATCGATCAGGTGTTTCAAGCCACCGCCCTCGGACGCGCCTTGAACTCTGACGATGTCGGTGACGATTTTCATCACCCCCTGCGCCGCCCGGCGCAGGCCGTACGGATCGCGGGAGCCCGTGGGCTTTTCGCCGGCGGCGAACAGGCCGACGATCGTGTCGAGCTTGTCCGCCAGCGACACCGCGGCCCACGTGACGGTCGCCTTACCAAGCTGATGGCGCGACGGCGGCGCGTCGGCTTCGACGCCAACCGGCAGGTAGTGGTAGTAGATCGCCTTCCAGATTTCCTCGGGCAGCCGCTCGGCGCGCGCGTAGATGCCGCCCATCGTGCCCTGCAACTCGGTGAACTCGCGGACCATGTCGGTCGTGAGGTCGGCTTTGGCGAGCCGCGCCGCCTTCGCAGCGGCCTTCGCCGTGGGCGTATCGGCGCCGAGCGCATGCTCCGCGATCCAGCCGGCGAGCTTCTCGATCCGCTCCGCCTTGTCCTTGTACGATCCGAGCCTCTTGTGGAACAGGAGCGTGCCGAGCCGATCGATTCGCGATTCGAGCGTCGACTTCCGGTCGGCTTCCCAGAAGAACCGCGCGTCGCGCAGGCGCGCCGTCACCACCCGTTCGGCGTTGCGCGCAATGGTGCGTTCGTTGTCCGGCTCGGTGTTGATCACCGCCAGGAACGCATTCTTCAACTTCCCATCGTCGCCTTCCACCGGGAAGTAGTGCTGATGGTGGACGAGCGTGGTGGTGAGCACTTCGTCTGGTAGATCGAGGAACTCGAGCGCGAAGGTACCGGCGACGACCGACGGGTATTCGACGAGGTCGGGCACTTCCTGCAGCAGGCCCGATTCGTGGCGCACCGTGCGACTGACGCGGCCCTGCAGGCGCTGCGCCTTGGCGTCGAGCTCGCGCGCGATCTTGTTGTGGCGCTCGCCGCGCTCGAGGATGACGAAGTTCTCGAGCAGCCGGGCGCGGTACTCGTCGAACGAGCGCACCTTGATGGCGCGGCCGGCGCGGCCGCTCGTCGTCAGGAAGCGGTGTCCGTAAGTGACGGCGCCCGACGGCACGTCCTGGACCTGCCCGGACTGCGCCGCGGGGGTGCGCGAAATCCCGAACGGCACCACGCGTCCGCCGTAGATGAAGAGAATCCAGCGGATCGGGCGGCCGAAGAGCAATTCGCCACGGCCGTCCTCGAGCATGGCGTCCCAGTGCATCGCCTTGGGGAACGGCAGCGCGCGCAGCGCGGCGCCAAGCACGCTCGGCAGCACGTCGACCGTCGCCTTGCCGCGCTGGCGTTTGCGGAACGCGAGGTATTCGCCTTTTGGCGTCTGGATCCGCTCGAGCGCGGCGACCTCGACGCCCTGCTTGGCGGCGAACCCGGTCGCGGCCGGCGTCGGCGAACCGTCGGGTTTGAAGCCCGCTGACACCGGCGGACCGTTGACCAGCTCCTCGAGATCGTTCTGCCGTTCCGGCACACGCACGATGCGAACCGTCAGTCGGCGCGGCGTGCTATAGGTTTCGACCGGTGACTCCGGCGGCAGCCGATGCTCGCGCAGTTGCGTGTCGAGAATCTCGCCAACCTGGTGCGTCAGGCCGGGCAGCCAGCTGGCCGGCAGTTCCTCGCAGCCGATTTCGAGCAGCAGCTCGCGATCCATCTAGCTCGCCGCTCCCGCGGCCGCGCCCTGGTCGGCCGTCTGCCCGCCTTCGACGTAGGCGCGCGCGATCCCGACGGCGAGCTGCCGGATGCGGAGGATGAACGCCGTGCGTTCGGTGACGCCGATGCTGTTGCTCGAGTCGAGGATGTTGAACAGGTGCGAACACTTCAGGCACTGCTCGAGCGCCGGCCAGATCAACTGCTGCTTCAGGAGCGCCGCGGACAGCTGGTAATACTTTTCGAACAGATCGCGGTGAAACGCGCCGAAGTCGATGCCGCCGAGATCGACCTGGCCGAACACGTATTTCGACTCCTCGACTTCTTCGCGGTGCCGCACGTCGCCGTACTTCACGCCCGGCGCCCACTCCATGTCGAACACGTTGTCGGATCGCTGCAGCACCATCGCGATCCGTTCGAGACCGTAGGTGAGTTCAGCGGCGATCGGGGCGAGCTCGATGCCGCCGGCCTGCTGGAAATAGGTGAACTGCGAAATTTCCATCCCGTCGAACATGACCTGCCAGCCGATGCCCCACGCGCCGAGCGTCGGCGATTCCCAGTTGTCCTCCTCGAAGCGGATGTCGTGCTGCCGGGGATTGATGCCGCACGCTTCGAGGCTGTCGAGATAGATCTGCTGCACTTCGTCGGGCGCCGGCTTGAGAATCACCTGGAACTGATGGTGCTTGAACAGGCGGTTCGGATTCTCGCCGAAGCGGCCATCGGCAGGCCGCCGCGACGGCTGCACGTAGGCGACGTTCCAGTGCGCCGGGCCGAGCACACGGAGAAAGGTCTCCGGGTGCATGGTGCCGGCGCCAACCTCGACGTCGAGCGGCTGCTGCAGCGCGCAGCCGCGCGAGGCCCAGAACTCCTGGAGTTTCAGAATCAAACCCTGGAAGGTCATCTATCTCCGCATCTCGCGCAGCACACGCGCGGACTTCAGATCGCGCTCGAGGTGCGTGGCGATCAGGTGGCGGTGTGAGGCCTCGAGCTCGCCGAGCGCACGGGGCGACACCACGACGTCGCCGAGCCCGAACGGGCTCATCACGCGAGCGGTGGTGAGGAAGGCCTGCGCGTCCGCCGAGAGCCGCGGATCCAGTTCGTACACGCCCTGCAGCCGCAGCACCCAGTATTCGAAGTAGCGCGCCAGCGGCTCGATCGGGACGCCCTGCGCCATCGCGTCGACCATCGACGCGCCGAGCCGGAACAGCGGTTCGTTCGGATCGGCCTCCTGCGCCCACTCGTCGATCAACTCGGCGAAGTAGCTCGCGTAGCCGAGCGCGGCGCCGTCGGCCGCCGATAGCGGCGACCGCACCGCCTCGACGTACTCGAGGCGCACCAGGTCGCGGCGTTCCCGTTCCACGTAGCCGACGCGGCCGCAGGTCAGCGGTTCGAGAGCCCCGCCGAACCGCCTCCGGCTCTGGCGGGCGTTCTTCGCCACGCCGCGCTTCTTGCCGCGGTCGCGGGTCAGGAACACCACGATCCGGTCCGACTCGCCGAGCTTGTAGGTCCGGAGAATCAGTGCGTCGGCGGTATGGAGCACCATGCGGCCTCTCAGCCTACTTCAGACCGATGTCGTCGAGCACGGCATCGTCCTCGCGCCACTCGGACTTGACGCGCACGTGCAGATCGAGGAACACCCGGCTGTCGAAGAAGCGTTCGAGGTCCTCGCGTGCCGCGGTGCCGATCTTCTTGATCATCTCGCCGCCCCGGCCGACGACGATCGGCTTCTGCGATTCGCGATCGACGACAATCGTGCAGTACAACTTCAGAATCGCCTTCGCCCCCGACGGCTCCTCGAACCGGTCGACGACCACGGCGCTCGAGAACGGGATCTCCGCGTGCGTGAACTGCAGCAGCTTCTCGCGGACGATCTCGGCA
>Ga0075425_100001068_pt1 | contig 26394 bp, 17 predicted proteins | sample SoiMethybrSBSTD4_FD_75300 | JGI IMG/M metagenome (GOLD analysis project Ga0075425, IMG submission 75300) | Bulk soil microbial communities from a Populus tree surrounding site in Tennessee, USA - Soil MetaG P. TD hybrid SBSTD4 | ecosystem: Environmental > Terrestrial > Soil > Tree plantation...
TAAAGACGTCGTGATGGACGCGCAGGATGAAGCCGGCCTTGATTGTCCCGACTGCTCAAAACGGCTCAGATGGACACAGGTCCGGTTTGGAAGAACGTTTCGTTGCCCATGGTGCGGTTCAAGCCTTCGCATACCGAAGTCGTACAGCCAGTGGATGGCTTTGGTCACCCTCTGTCTCACGGGCGCGATCAGCTACGCGGTCGGCGCCCGCGGGATGATCTTCATCGGCTCTGTGGTGGTGGGATTCTTTCCGATCGCGATGGTGTGGTCGACCATTGCGAGGCGCGTGCTGCCGCCAACTCTGATTTTCAGCGACGAGTACCTGACGGACATCAGGAACCGTCGGTAGCGCGTCGGCTCTGGCTTAACCGGGACAATCTTGCAGGCGGCGGGACAAACCCCGTGGTGCGGGCAGCGGGAACGGCCGAACAACGTTCTCGCCGCCAAAACGAGCAGCGGCGGGAACAGTGTCCCGCCGCCTCCGTTATTTCTCCAAAAACCAGGTCGAAAACCGAGGACTCGCGAGGACATCAGTGGAGGCCGCAACGGCCGGCAAGCGTCGCCCTGTCAACGAATTCGCGCCAGAAGTCGTGCGCCATCAAGAATTTGTCGATCCCGCGAATTTCAGGTTCGACTCCCGCCGCCTCCACCACAACAAACTATTGAAAATAAGCCACTTAATAGGTGGCTATTTTCATTTGGGGTTTTGTACACCTCCCGCGCCAGACTCGCGTCGACCTCATGCTTCGAAATTATCGGCGCCATGGGACGTACTGTCATTACCGCTCCGAGCGCGATCGCCGGTGCAAGTGCCGGATCTATATAGATGGCACGCTCGGTGGTGAATCGACGCTCACCCGCGGCATTCCAATCGAGGACGTCTCGGTGTTGCTCAGACACAAATCCGTGCGCATCACTGAAGCGTTTATTCGCAGTGGATTAAGGCGCGACGCGATCGTCTGGAGGAACGCGTGCGGGAACTGTGGGTCGGCTTAACATAGGATCACTCCCGAGTACACATACCTGCTCGTCTCCAGCCCTTGGATGGAACGCGCGCTCAGGCGAGGGATGGGAAACCTGCTAAGCACTGCGGTGCGGCAGTTGCCGGAGCAGCACGAGGGCGTGATCTTTAGGATAGTCGCTGTGCTCCAGCCGCGACAATACTCGGCGACCCTGAGCATTCGTCGCTCCGTGGTGCGATGTCGAGCACGAACGCTTAATGATTTCGCAGCGCGCATCATATCTTCCACCAAGCTGGAGGCGGCAGTTCCATGCCGAACGGCTGAAACATCGCAGGAGTTTCTCTCGCCCTTCCCTCAAAGAACCAACAAGTCGAGGTTGAATCGGAGACGCCTTCGCACCTTTCCTCCGTCCATCAACGCGTACGGCGTGATCACGATGCCGGCCGATTGAACTCGGAGTTCCCAGCGTTCACCATCGACGCCAAGGTGCGCGACTCGCGCCATTGAAGGCCTCGATGAACCCGCAATCGCTCCTGGCGACTTCAGTTCAGGGGTACCGCGCGTCAGTGTCGCTCCGCTCATTAAACCCGATTCAGACGCGACTCGCTCGCGGGTTGCGCCTTTCGATGCGCCGCGAGATCGTTCGTGCACGTCTGGCATGGTGTTCGAACCGCCAACAACTTCAGTTGGTGAACACGGCGACGCACGAACGCGGGAGACATCGACACATCGCGCCATGACGGCGAGGCGCGCACGAGCGGCAAGCGGATTGCCGCCGCACGCATCGCCGTTCACGACTGACCGCGGAATCGACCTCGTTCCTGACATGTCGTCGTGAACCTTACGCTGCGTTGTCGGGACGCAGAGGACGGCTCATCGCGCGCGCTGCCGCGGTCGTGGCGTGCTCGACTCCCCCTCGGGGAGTGCACAGGAGGACATGTGCGAACACCTTTTAACAACGCGCTCGTGGTGTCGGCAGCGGCCGCGCTGCTCGCGCTGCCCGGTCAGGCGTCGGCGGCGTCCTCGAAAGGGTGTGAGGGCGGCGGCTTCACGGTGCTGGGCGTCGCCGGCAGCCGCATCGCTCGGATCGTGCCCGCAGCGCAGGTTGGCGGCACGTTTCTCGTCAAAGGCCGCTACGTCGAGTTTACGGTCGACGCCGACACCTTCGGTGTGCGCGACTGGACGCTGACAGGCGCCGCCAACGATCTCGACATCACCGGCGGCCGACGTACTGTAGTCTTCGCCGCAAAAGTCCCCGACCATCGCGGCCTGGTGCTGACCAACGACGTCCAGGTGTCGATCGATGCCGACGCGCTCGAACTCACTCGCACCGGCAGCGGCCTCTCGATGAAGCTACAGGCAAAGGACTGCGCCAACGGCGGCGTCTTCCAGATGGAGCCGGCCCGCGCTGACGGGACGGCGACCGTCTTCACGCACGTCCTCGGCAACGAGGTCTTCTACTTCGACAACCCGAACTTCCGCGATCATCTCGGCGAGCAGTTCCCGTGCATCGGCTGCAATGGCGCGGTGAACGATCAGGTGACGGTGACGGCGCGGGTCAACTTCGCCAACGACTTCTCAGCGAAGTTCGTCGGCCGCGACAGCCCGCAGGTAGCAACGCGCATCACGCCGGCGGGCTGCGTCAACAGCATCCCGAATCCGACGCATCCGGGCTCGGTCGATCACTGCGGCGGCGAATCACAGTGGCGCGTTGCGAGTGGCGGCCGCATGGGACAGGTGATGGGCGAGGACGCCACCGAAGTCGCGCCCGCAGCAACAAACTGCACGCAAGACTGCCAGGCGCAGAACCGGATCCGCGGTCGTGCCACGGTGCTCGGCTTCCCGTTTCCCGTCCCCATGCCTGTGCGGCTGCAGCCGCGTTTCCCCGCTGGTTTCGTGACGCCGTAGCCCAAACGGCCTGGCGACGGACCGTCGCCAGGCCTATTTCTTCAGGATGATGGCGCCGCTGTCTTCTGACGTTGGCCTCTGCGAGACTCCACGGCAAGCCTATCGTCACGGACGCGACGCTCATCGTTGTTGCGGAAGTCGGATTCGCAACTGGGGTAGTGCGATTGCATGTGCCTCGGCATGCGGCGACAGCGTCGATTTCCATGCGTCCTCCCTGGGCGTACCTGCGCATGTCAGCCCTTCAGCCGCTACCCGTTCCTCCGGGCAAATCGGCGTCACCGATCAAGTGCGTGCGGGACGAACGCTGAGGAACACGGAGCAACAGGCTCCGCGCGTCGAAGTGGCTTGATGTCGGTCGCACGGTTCGCGTTCCACGCGTGCTCCTTAAACCACTCAGACATCTCTGCCCGCTTTAGAATCAACGATTGCGAGCGGTCAGGAATTAGATTGCACGCCGGTGCGAGTCCCCAGGCGGCCGGAAGACTTACGTCGCGCAGGTAACGGACAGACTTGGGACGCCCAGCGGGAATGCGGGATGACCATCGCGGCACCGCCGGGATGGCAGATCCGCGTCTGCCTCCAGCTGAACGAGCCGCAGGTCCAGTGTCAACGACGCGGCGTGTCGAGCGGACTGACGAGCGGATGCTGCCCGCGCATCCGTAGTTTTCTACTTCTTCCGCTCCGGCGTGATCTGAATCTTCTTCAGCCCCTCAATATCGGACGGCAGTTCCTCGTCGCCGGCCGGACACTTGTTTTGACTGAAAATGAACGCGACGATGTCGGCGGTCTCCTGCGCGCTGAGAGTCTGCGGCGCATCGGCGGGCATCGTGGTCCGGATCTTGTCGAACAGGTCGCCGGCGCTGGTGCCGCTCCACGCCTGCAGGACGTCGGCGCCGACCAGCGCGGGACCATCCTGGCCGCCGGCGAGATCGGCGTTGTGACATGACGCGCAGCGCCGGCCGGCGATCGCTTCGCCGCGCGTTGCCTGTGCCACGCTGAACACGCCACTCCAGATCGTCGGGTTCGATGATTGTGCCGCGGCGGAGATCGCGTGCGCTGCCACAGCGGTCGCGATCAGGAGCGCGGCGGGAACGAGTGTCGGCTTCGATGTCATCATGATCGACGTGACGACCCCTATTGTGCTCCAGGCCGGTTTCCCAGGGTATCGCGAACATCCGCGGCGCCGACCTCGGTAAACTTGCGCGCGTTCAGATGCTGAGCTCGCGCTGGCTGTTCGTCGTGCTCTACACGCTATCCGGCGCTGCCGCGCTCGTCTACGAAGTGACGTGGACACGCCTGCTGACGCTTCAGATGGGCCACACCGTATCGGCGGTCAGCACCGTGCTCGCCGCATTCATGGGCGGCCTTGCGGTCGGCGCGTGGATCGCCGGCCGGCTCCACGTGTCCGGTCCACGACGCCTGCGGGCATACGCCGCCCTCGAGATCCTCGTCGCCGCGATCGCGATCGCGCTTCCCCTGCTCCTCCGCGCCGCTCACCCAGCGCTGGCCTGGGCGTACACCGATGGCGACAGCATGCTGCGGTTTGCATTCGCCCGCGCGGCGCTGAGCGCGTTCCTGCTCGCTCTGCCGGCGGCGGCGATGGGTGCGACGTTTCCAATCGCGGCGTCGTGGTTCGCGGACCGGACGGCGCGACTGGCACCGAACGCCGCCGCGCGATCGTTTGCCGAGGCAGGGGTTTTATACGCCGCGAATACCGCTGGGGCCGCCGCTGGGGCGATTGCCGCCGGCTTCTGGCTGATCCCGTCCCTCGGGCTGCGCGGCACGACCGGAGTCGGCGTCGCGCTCAACATCGGCGCGGCCCTTGGCGCGCTGTCGCTGGCGCGGCACGACACCTCGCCGGTGAGTGCACCACTTCGGGCTGACGTCACGCCCGCGATCAGAAAGGATAAACAGCACAGGCGGCAGCAACCGCGCCAGGAGCGCCTGTCGCCCGCGGCCGCGCCTCAACCGGCGCTCGCATGGACCGCCGCGGCCGTATCGGGCTTTGCCGCGCTGGTCTTCGAAGTCGCCTTCACGCGGCTGCTCGCGCTCGTGATCGGTCCGACCACGTACGCGTTCGCCACGATGGCCGCGTCGTTCATCACCGGACTCGCGCTCGGATCGGCAGCCGGCGCGCGGCTGTCGCGCACCGTCGCACGGCCGGCGTACTGGCTGGCCGGCACGCTGGCGATCACCGCGATCGGTGCCTCCATGGCGTCCTCCTATGCGGCGTCACGGCTGCCACTCGTCGTCGCCGCGGAGGTCGCTGCTGCATCGGTGACGTTCACGTCGGTCGTGGTCCGCCAGGCCGTGGAGGTGGCGGTGCTGCTGCTGCCATTGACATTCGCACTCGGCGCCGCGTTTCCGCTTGCGCTGGCGACGGCATCGGCCGGCACAGGATCGATTGACGCCGACGCGGCGCGCGTCTACGTCGCGAACACCCTCGGCGCGATATCGGGATCGATCGCCGCCGGCTTCCTGCTCGTGCCGCGCTTCGGACTGCAGATCACCTTCCGCGGCACGAGCCGCGCTGCGATCGCCGCCGCGGTCGCGATCGCCGGCTGGGCGGCGGTCAGCGGACGCGAGCGCGGGACGACCAGGCGTGTCGTTGTTCTCGGCGCGCTCGCGGCAGCCGGCCTGCTCGGGGCCATCTTGATCGATGTGCCGGCGTGGGATCGCGAGCTGCTGGCCAGCGGCGCTTACAAGTACGCGCCTTACATCCACGCGGGCGACGCCGGCGATTTCGCCGCGAGCTTGCGTGCCGGGCGCCTCGAGTACTACAGGGAAGGCGCCGCGGGGACCGTGAGCGTCCGCCGGCTGACCGGCCGTCTCGCGCTTGCGATCGACGGCAAGGTGGACGCGTCGAACGCCGGCGACATGCTGACGCAGCGGCTCCTCGGCGTGCTGCCTGTCCTCGTCCACGGGCATCCGGACCAACTGTGCGTCATCGGTCTGGGCAGCGGGGTGACGGTTGCCTCGGCGATGGCCACAGGCCTCGTCCACCACTCCGACGTCGTCGAGATTTCGCCGGAGGTGGTCGCGGCGTCGGCGCTGTTTGCGCACGAGAACGCCAACGTCCTCGCCTCGCCGCACGTACGGCTGATCGTCGGCGACGGCCGGTCGCATCTTCACCTGGCGGAACGGCGCTACGACGTGATCGTCTCCGAGCCGTCGAACCCGTGGATGGCCGGCGTGGCGGCGTTGTTCACGCGCGAGTTCTTCGAGGCCGCGCGGCTGAAGCTCGGGCGGGGCGGCGTTCTCTGCCAGTGGGCGCATCTCTACGACATGAGCGACGCCGACCTGCGATCGATCGTCCGTACGTTCGCGTCGGTGTTTCCGCAGAGCACGATGTGGCGTGTCGGCGACGGCGATCTGCTCCTCATCGGCACGACCGGCGACGACATCGAACCGCTGTTCGCCAACGTCGCCGCCCGATCGGCGGACGCATCGACGATTGCGGCGCTGGCCGACGTCGGCGTTGCGCCGGCGACCGCGAAGTTCCAGCTGCTGTCGCTGTTTGCCGGCGGGCCGGCCGAGATCGCGCACTACGCCGACGCTGCCCTCGTCCAGACCGACGACCGTATGGCGCTCGAGTTCACAGCACCGGGGTCGATCTACGGACCCTCGACGAGCGCGAATGCGAGAACGATTGCCGCGCTGACGAGTGGGGTGCAGCTTCCGGCGGCGGTCGCCGACGCGGTCAACGGCGCCGACGCCAAACAGCTGACTGCGCGCGGTTCGATGGATTTGAAAGCGGAAGCGTATTCGAGCGCGTACGACTATTTCCGCAGGGCAATCGCGCTCGACGCTGGTGAGGCCGACGCGCTGCGCGGCGCGTCGGACGCCGCCGCCGGTCTCAATCGACAACAGGAGCATCGTGCGTGGCTGGAAGCGCTGGTGAAATCGTCGCCGGCCGACGCGGCAGCGTGGATCGAGCTGTCGCGCGTACGGGCGGGAGCCGGTGACTTCGACGGTGCGATCGCCGCGGCGAGCGACGCGCAACGGCTCGAACCGGGCGACCCGCGGCCGATCGAGCAACTGGCCTCGGTGTTCGCCGACATGGGCGACGCGGCTCGATTGGCGCCGGTCGCTGATCTGCTCGCTTCCCGGTACCCCGAGCGCGCCGACGGAGCGTATTACCAGGCGACAGCGCTACTGCTCAGCGGCCGCGCCGCCGAGGCAACGACGCTCGCGCGGCGCGCTGTCGCGGCCAACCCGATGTCCGCGAAGGCGCAAAATCTCCTCGGCGCGGCCTGTGCGAGCACCGCCCAGCGCGAATGCGCCGAGTCGGCGTTCGCCGCCTCGATCCAGCTGAATCCGCGCGAGCCATCGACCTACGTCAACCTCGGCGTCTTCTATCTTCAGACGGTCCGACCTGAGCAGGCGGCGGACGCGTTCAGCGAAGCGCTGTCGCTCGATCCCTCGTCGACTGCCGCCAGAGACGGCCTTCGTCAGGCGAGCGCCGGTCGGCCGACGCGATAGATCCGCGCCTTTTCACGCGCATACAAATCGCGACAAGTTCCGGCGCCCAGGGTTGCGTTATAGTCCGCGCGATCTTCAGGGAGGAACTCGATGCCCGATTCACGAGGCCGGTGGGCGGCCGGTGTGCTCGGAACCATTGTCGTCGCGCTCGCGGCGGTCAGCGGCTCGGAACCACAACCGCCGCAACGGCCGCCGGCTGCGAATCCGCAGGTGCCGACAGGGTTGCCGCCGGGCACGCAAACGCAGCCGTCGCCCTCGGGGCTGCTGATTCCCGTGCAGCCGGCGGCGAAGCCGACGCCGAAGCTGCTGGAACACTACAAGCCGGTCACGGCGGATCGACTCAAGCATCCCGAGGACGGCGACTGGCTGATGGTGCGCCGCACCTACGATGGGTGGGGCTACAGCCCGCTCGATCAGATCACGACGGCGAACGTCGCCCGGCTGCAGCCGGTCTGGATGATGTCCACCGGCATGAACAACGGTCACCAGGCGCCGCCCTACGTCAACAACGGCGTGATGTTCGTGTCGACGTCGTACAACCAGCTGATTGCCATCAACGCCAGGAGCGGCGAAGAACTGTGGAGATATCGCAGTCCGAGCCCGCCGGATGCTCGCGTATCGAAACCGGTAAACCGCGGGCCGGCGCTCTACGGCGACAAGGTGTTCCTTGCGCTCGGCGAAGCCGTGCTGGTGGCACTCGACGCGAAGACCGGAAAAGAGTTGTGGCGGACGCCGGTCGAGGACAACAAAAAGGGCTACTACATGACGGCGGCGCCGCTCGTCGCCGACGGCAAGGTCGTCGTCGGGATCTCCGGCGGCGACGGCCCCACGCGCGGTTTCGTCGCCGCCTACGATCCCGACACCGGCAAGGAAGTATGGCGCTGCTTCACCATTCCGGCGCCCGGCGAGCCGGGCAGCGAGACGTGGCCGGCCGGCGATCAGTGGAAGACCGGCGGCGGCGGGACGTGGGTGACCGGCAATTACGATCCGGACACCAACCTGCTCTTCTGGGGCGTCGGCAACGCGAACCCGTGGGTCGCATCCGAGCGGGACGGCGACAACCTCTACACCGCGTCGACGATCGCCATCGACGCCGCGACCGGCACGATCAAGGGCCATTTCCAGTACACGCCGAACGAGTCGTGGGACTTCGACGAGGTCGCGCCGCCGATCCTGGTGGACTTCCAGCGCAACGGCCGGACGATCAAGGGCCTGGTCGACTTCACGCGCAGCGGCTACCTGTATTTCCTCGAGCGGACGAGCGGGAAGATCAAGTTCGTCGAGGGCAAGCCGTACGTGAAGCAGAACATCTTCAGGGGCCTCGACCCGAAGACCGGACGGCCTGACGTCGATCCCGATCACAAGGCGGCGATCGGCAAGGTCGCCAGCTTCTGCCCGTCGTGGCACGGCGGCAAGAACTGGGAACCGGGCGCGTTCAACCCGAAGACGCGGATGGTCTACATCCCGACGCAGGAGAACATCTGCGCCGTGATGGTCGCGCGCGTGATGGAGACGCCGTCCGGCGGCCGGCGCGCCGGGACCACGAACCAGATGTACATCGCGCCCGGCGCCGATCACATCAGCGAAGTGCAGGCGTGGAACGTCGATACCGGCAAGAAAGCGTGGAGCCACGACTTCAAGGACTCGCCCAACTGGGGTCCGATTCTGACCACCGGCGGCGGACTGGTGTTCAGCGGCGGCACCAACGATCGCATGCTGCGCGCCTATGACGCGGCGTCAGGCGCGGTGCTGTGGGAGTACCCGACCAACTCCGGCGTCTATGCTCCACCATCGTCGTTCATGGTGGACGGCCGGCAGTACATTGCCGTGGTCTCCGGCTGGGGCCAGGATGCACGCTCGATGGAGTCGCGCATCAACGGCGTCGCTGTGGGCCACTATCCGGACGTGCCGGAAGGCGGCGTCATCTGGGTGTTCGCGATCAAGTAGACAAGGGAGAGTGCCAATGTCTGCAATGAAGATTGCCGGGCTGGTGACGCTCGGCCTCGTGCTCGCGGGAGCGCCGGCGCTGGCGCAGAGCGGCGGATCGTCCGGCGCCATACACGGCGTGGTCACCGACGAGTCGGGCGCGGCGCTGCCCGGCGTCGTCGCCACGCTGACCAGTCCGGCGCTGCAGGTTCGTCAGATGACCACTGTCAGCGACGCCAGCGGCAGCTACCGGTTCGGCGAGCTGCCGGTGGGCGTCTATAAGATCACGTTCGATCTGTCCGGCTTCACGACCTTGATCCGCGATGAGCTCCGCCTGCCGGTCGGCTTCGATGCGAAGGTGGACGCGGTGATGAAGATCGGCAGCCTCGAGGAATCGGTGACCGTCACCGGCGGCAGCCCGGTCATCGACCTGACGACGACGACCAAGAGCGTGACGCTGAACACGGAGATCCTCAACGAGATCCCGCGCGGCCGCGACCTGAGCATGGTCTACAGCATGGCGCCGGGCGTGACGCTGGCCGGCACGCCCGACGTCGGCGGCAGCAACATGGCCAACCGCCAGAACATTTCGGCGGGCGGCGTCGCGCTGCAGCCGAAGCTGCAGATCGAGGGGATGAACATCGTCCTCAGCGACGATCAGAACTCCGGCGTGTACTTCAACTCGGACACGCTCGAGGAAATCCAGATCAAGACATCGGGCAACGATGCCTCCGTCGGAGTTCCAGGCATCTCGATGGTCGGCGTGATTAAATCGGGCGGCAACACGTATCACGGTCTCTACAGCGCCAGCTATCAGTCGCCGAAGCTGCAGTCGAACAACCTCGACGACCACCTGCGATCGCAAGGCCTGACCGCCGTACAGCCGGTGAAGTCTTTCTACGACTACCAGGCCGATCTCGGCGGCAAGATGATCCCGGACAAGCTCTGGTTCTATCTCGCCTACAGCAAGCAGCAGAAGAACACCGGCATTGCCGGCTTCGTCTCCACTCCGGGGCCGGACGGCAAGTATCTCACCGGCGACGAACCGATCGCCTACGCGACGACCGGCATCAGCCAGTGGGCGATGAAGTATTCGTATTTGATCAATCCCAACAACCGGCTCAATTACGTATGGCAGCGCGGTAACAAGTTCGTCGGCGAAGACGGCGCCGGCGTGCTGAGTCCGCTCGAGCACACGCGCGACTACTCGAACCCGACCTCGATCAACCGCGGCGAGTTCCAGAGCACGATCAACTCGTGGTCGCTGTTCAACGTGGTCGGCGGCTACGCCGGCTGGTGGTCCGACTACTCGTCGTACCGGCAAGCCGACAAGTATGGGTTTCCGCTGACGGCGAGCAAGCTCGATCGCGAGAGCGGTCTGGCGACCGGCCCCAACGCACAGAATACGGCGCTGCGGCCGCAGGACCGTTGGATGGTGGATGCCGCGTACAGCTTCTATCCACCCGGCTTCCTCGGCGGACATCACCAGTTCAAAGCCGGCCTGTCCTACTACCACGATCACGAAGCGTGGTACTACCCGACCAACCGTCCGGAACTCGGCAACTACGTGCTGGTGTTCGACAAGGTCAACGGCGTGTCGGGCACGCCGGTGCAGCTGCAGGTCAACGACATGCCGGTCTATCCATCCGACATGGAACAACAGACCGCGCTCTATCTGACCGACAACTGGCGCCTCAGCGATCGCCTGACGATGAACCTCGGCGTGCGCTGGGATTACCAGCACGTGTATCTGCCGGAGCAGTCGCACGACGCGACGCCGGATTTTCCGACCGTCTGGCCAGCCGGCGACTATCCCTACACGAATCTCGTGAAGTGGTACCGCACGGTGCCGCGCTTCGGGGTCGCCTACGACGGCCGGCGGTTCGGCGTCTTCAAATTGTCGGCCGGCCTCTACGGCTACGTTTTTGGCGCGCAGCGCGGCATCAGTTACAACCGCAACGCGCTGCAGACGGCGACCTTCACGTGGCACGATCTGAACGGCGACAAGCAATATCAGCCCGGCGAAGTCAACCTCAACCTGAACGGTGCCGATTTCGTCAGCGTCAACGGCGCGATCGGCAACGTCATGAATCCGGATCTGAAGCAGCCGCTGTACCAGGAATACGCCACAACGTGGGAGCATCCCATCGCGCCGAACGCGGCGTTCTCCGCCGGGTACACCTACCGCCGATCGAGCGACAACTACGACATCCCGGGCCCCAACGTCGCTCGGCCGCTCAGCGTCTACAACATCCCGATTACGCGGCGCGATCCGGGGCCCGACGGCATTCTCGGCAACGCCGACGATGCCGGGCTGCCCAGTGTCACGTTCTACGACTACGACCCCGCCTATCGCGGCATCGCGTTCGTGCAGAACACGCTGCAGAACAGCCCGCTGCCGAATTGGTTCCACACGATGGAGTTCACCGTTACGAAGCGGCCGACGCGGCACTGGCAGGGCTCCGCCTCGATCTGGATGGTGAAAAACCACCGCTGGATCACGAATACCTTCAACGCGCCGCAGGATTTCTACAACGCGCTCGACGAGACGTGGAGCTGGGCCGGCAACTTCGAAGTCAGCTACCGCCTGCCGTGGGATCTGCTCGCCGCGGCAAACATGCAGTCGAAGAAGGGGGCGGTCGGACAGCGCACCGTGCTCTTCCGCACGCAGGACCCTGATGGCGGCACGCCGATCAACCAGCTCAGCACCGCGATGATCCGCGTCGAACCGTTCGGTGCCCAAGTCGGCCCGCCGCTGAACGTGTTCAACATCAAGGTGACGAAGGATTTCCGCATCGGCGGCGGGAAGCTCGGCGCCGGCTTCGACGTGTTCAACGTGTTGAACTCGAATGCGCCGAACCAGCTGCTCTACGCGTCGGGACCGACGTATCTGTATCCGACCGGCGTCAACGGCGGCATTCTGCCGGCGCGCATCGCACGCCTCACCGCGCGCTTCCAGTTCTAGATGTAGCGCGAAGGCTTTAGCCGAGCGATCAGCGAAACGCCTCACGCCGGCACGCTCGGCTGAAGCCTTCGCGCTACGTGATCAGGGATGTCCCCGAAGCCCACGCGCGCATCCAGGAACACCCGCCGGCGCGCTCAGGCAGTCGCAATCCGCTCGCCGGAAATGCGGCCGCTCGCCGCCGCGGTCGCCGCGGTCTTCCTGCTGAAGCTGATGGTGATGCTGCAGCTGAAGGACCACGTGCTGACGCAGCCGGACGCCGGGCTCGACACGACCGCCTACGTCGGCTTGGCGGAGCGCGTCCTCGGCGGCGACGCTGGCCTCGGACCGGGCCTGTATTTCCTCTCGCCGCTCTACATCTACTTTCTTTCGATCCTGCTCGGCATCTGGCACTCGTTCACATTCGTCCGCTTCGTCCAGATCGTGCTCGGCACGGTTGCAGTCGCGTGCGTCTTCGTCACCGCCGACGCGTGGTTCGGCCGGCGCGCCGCGTGGATCGCCGCGGCGCTGGCGACGCTGACCGGCGTGTTCAGTTTCTACGAATCGCTGATTCTCCAGACCGCGCTCGATCCGTGCTTCACCGCGGCCGCGCTCGCGTTCCTGACGCTCGGCTTGACGCGCGAACGGCGGCGCTGGTACGCGCTCGCCGGGCTCACCTTCGGCGTCCACGTCTGCAACCGGCCGAACGTTGCGCTGCCGGCGCTGGCCATCGTGTTTCTGCTCGCCGCGACGCGCCGCCGGCGACCGGCAGCGGCGTTTGCGATCGCCGCTGCCCTGGCGCTTTTTCCCGTCACGCTGCGCAACATCGTCGTCTCCGGATCGTGGTCGCCGGTCACCGCCTCGCACGGCGGCTTGAACTTCTACATCGGCAACAACGCGGACGCCGACGGATCGTATCGCGCGGTGGCCGGCGTGACGCCCGACATCAAGGGCCAGCAGGAAGACACCCGTCGCGTCGCCGAGCAGGCCACCGGACGGCGGCTCGACGATGCGGCCGTGTCGTCGTACTTCTATGGCCTCGGCTGGAGGTGGATACGCGAGCAGCCGCGCGCCGCCGCCACGCTGTTCGCGCGGAAGATCGCGCTCGTATTCAGCGCGAGGTATCTCTGGCTCAATTACAGCTATCGGTTCTTCGCCGACGACGAGCGCACGCTGCTGCGCGGCATGGTGGTCGGTCCCTGGCTGCTGGTTCCGCTCGGCCTGATCGGTTGTCTTGGCCTTGTCGAGCGACGGCCATCGCCTACGCGATCGGCGTTCCTGATCTGGGCGACGTTCGTTCCGCTCTACGCCATCGCCGTCGCGGCATTTTACGTCAGCGATCGCTATCAGCTCGTGATCCTCGTGCCGCTGTGCGTCGGCGCGGGCGCCGCGTTCGACGCCTGGCTTGCGGCGGCCGCCGAGCGGCGATGGCGATCGCTGTTGGTGCCCATCGCGATCGCCGCCGCCCTGGCAATCGCCGTCAATCGGCCGCTCGCCTATGACGAGGGGGTTGGCGAAGAGCGCACGCGCATGGCCGAGCGGCTGGTCACCCTTGGTCGGGTGGAGGAAGCGGAACGATGGGCCGATCGTGCCGCTGCTGCGAGCCGGCAGCCGGGCGTGGTGCACTTCCGCCTCGGGCAACGACTCGTCGCCGCCGGTCAGCCCACGCCGGCGATCGCGCACTTCCAACAGGCGCTGGCCGCCGATCCGAATCAGTCGGTCGTCGAGTACGCGCTCGGGGAGACGCTGCTCGAGGCCGACCGTCCGCGGGATGCGATCGCGCCACTGCGCCGTGCGCTCGACGCCGGGGTTCACGCTGAGGAAGCCGGCGTCGACCTGGTGCGCGCGCTTGGCGCCGCCGGCGAGCGCGACGAAGCCGTCCGCATCCTCGAGCGCCTTCGCCCGGCGGCCGCCGGCGACGCGCAGCGGTACGTGACGCTCGCCGCGCTGGCGGTCCAACTCCAGGAGCCGCGGCTCGCGGAACTGTTTTCGCGCGCCGCCCTGGCGTCGCAGCCCGGCCTCGCGGCAGCGCACGCGCAGCTGGGCGCCAGCTTCAATCTCTCCGGACGATTCGCGGATGCCCGCGGCGAACTCGAGGAAGCCATCCGCCTCGATTCGCGCGATGCCACGTCGCACGTCGGCCTGGCGGTCGCCGAGGCGAATCTCGGGCACCTCGTGGAAGCGCGCGCACACATCGATGCCGCGCTACGGCTCGATCCGGCGTCGGCGCAGGCGCGTAGGGTCCGGCTGGCGCTTGAACAGACAACAGCAGGACGACCGCATCGCACGAAGCGCTGATGCGAGCCGATCGATCCGAACGGCGAAGCGGCAAGGTGTCGGCTTGCCGTAAGGTGTCGCTGCGCGCGGAACCGACCCCTCGTACCCTCAACGCGATCATCCTTGCCGCTGCCAGCGGTGTGTAGCTGAGCGGCGGATTCGGGCTGTGGGAATTAGCCTATCCGGTCCTCGGCGCAACCGTCGGCTTTCGTGCATTACGGTCATACCAATGGGCTGCTGCGAGTGCGCAGTGCGCCCTGCGCCGGCACGGAGATCGAGCTGAGCGTGCCCGCCGCCGTTGCCTACGTGGCGCCCCGCGCGGTGTCTCGTGGCTGCGACGAAGGTGGCGATGAGCGTGTCGGCGCCGCTTGTCCGCCGTCGTGTGCGGTCTCTACTTGTCGCTCTTCCGGGACGCTAAGGGTGCCGCGCGTGGCCCATCCGCGGACGTCGTCACTCGGTCCGCCGCTCGCCCGTTGTCGGGCAGTCTGACTAGCCCCACGAGCTTCCATGGTTGTCCTTCCGCACCACGCTTGAAGTGCACGGTAACAGGCGTGGCCCACGTTGGAAACTTCGGATGGATTGCCGCGACGCTCACCTGGACAAACTGCTCGGTTGTGCCCGGCGCCATGAGCGCCACCGGAGCCTCGGCCCGCGGTTCGCTGACCGTCATCGGACCGCGCACGTGGGTCGCAATCGCCGTGGTGTTGTCGAACGTGGCCCACTCGACGCGGTAACCATCGGCCGCGGTCGCCACCCCCGCCTGCTCCGCTGCGTTGCCAAAGGTCAGCTCGCCGCGGTCGGACAGCGCGAAGTCGACCAGCGGATTGACCTGCGTCAACCAGCAGGCGAGCACCTTGTCGCGACGCCTGATGATCGTATCAGCCACGTACTCGGTCGCCAGGGGATTTGAGTAGCGCGCCTTCGCGACGACGGCACGAATCGCGCGATCGCTGAATTTGGCGACGATGCGCGCCGCCCAGAATGCATCGTCGGGCCTCATACTGTCGAACGCAGGGTTGGGATATTCAGGCTTCCATTTGACTGGATCAAATGCCGTCGCCTCGAACCGACCGACCGCAGGCGGCGTTTTTGGGTAATCGATGTGCATCCAAGGCCGCGTATAGAGCCCGAGCGTGGCGAGTGTCATCCATCCGGGCTTCCATTCGAGGATGTATTCGTTCCCGACCCGGCGCGCCTGCCCGGCGAGCGTCCCACTTCCGAGGGTGGCGCCGAAATCGAACATGTAGTGTTCGATGTAGCTGCGGCCGTCGTTCTGCACCAGCATGTCGAGACTGTTGATTCCTCGCGAGTCGACGTGATTCAGCCAGGCACCGAACACCCGCGCACCCCGCAGCTCGCGCCGATTCTGATGCGCAACGAGGTCGTTGGGATCGTCCGGTCGCTGCTGGTAGTAACGGAAGTTCCCAAGCGGTTTCCCGTCCGCGTAACGGCTCGCCAGCACCCGGTATTTGCCGTTCCGTTGCCGCGCGGCACGTCGGAGCACGTCGTGAACGTCACGCATCTCGAGCCGGCGCCTGGTTCCCGAAAGCGGATCCCAGATCGTGGCGTTTTCTCGAATCGTCAGGCGGTCAGGGTCGAGCTCCGCGAGATAGCCGTCAACCGTGTTATAGCCGAATGCGTGATAGAAATCGGCGCCGATGATCTCCGCCGCCGTTGACATCTCCGGATTGTCCGGCGGATCGAACTTGATTTCATAGGGATGGCCGTCGCGGTCGACCATCTGGAACCCTGGCGTGACGCCCGACGGTTTGCCGCCGGATATCTGCCAACCGTCGATCGACATCGCGTCGAACCGATCAGTGCCGCGCACGATCTCGTCGATCGACATGTCGCGCCGGCCGATCCGGTTGACGAACCAGCTCGAGTTGGGGACTTCGTCGACGCTGTTCACGTTCTCCGCTGGCACCGACTCGCGGCTGGTAAGCCGGCCGAACGTGTTGACGAGGAAGTCATAGAGGTTGCTGTCATCGACCGGGACGACGGTCGACGCGTCGCGCGACTGGTCGTCGTCAACCCATAACGGGTCGTCAGGAAAGAAGTGCGGCGCCACCGTGCGTGGCGCCGCCGTCGCCAGGACGACGAGTCCGGCGGCGACACCCAGGCCGACCGCCGCGCGCCTAAAAGCGGCCACCGAACACCACGTAGACGTGTTTTCCATCTTGGCTCCCGAAACCTGCATCGACGCGCATGATCACGGCGTTGTCGGTGTTGAAACGAAATCCGAACCCGTAATCGTGCTCGAGATGATTGAGGTCGAGATCGGATCGGCGATCCGCGACCTTGCCGGTGTCGTAGAACAGCGCCCCGTCGAGAGCCGACCAGATCTCGAAGCGATACTCGCCCTGCAGCAAGAGCGCATGCGGTCCCCTGAACCGGTATTCGCGAAACCCGCGGAGGCTGTCGTTTCCGCCGAGCGTCGGCATCAGATAGAACGGGATCTGCTGACCGGAGCCCACGTCGGTTGTTACGACTTCAGCGCGGCCGGTGAGGACCCTGCGCTCGCCGAGGATGCTGATCGCCTGCTCGAGATCGATGTCGACACGGTTGAAGGAGTAGGCGTTGTATTCGCGGTCCGCGTAGTGACTGACATCGACGCGATAGAGACCGCCCTTTCTCGCGTACTTCGGCTGTCGATCGTCGAACTCGACAAACGCGAACGGCCTGAGATAGGCGGGGTGGCGCGCGAGGCCGGGCGCCGAGGTGTCGTCGAAGCGCGCCGAAATCGTCGGCACCGAGTCGCTCTGGCCCTCGCCGACATAGGGTTTGTTGAAGTCGAGGCCGCCGCCGACAAGCAACGGCGCGAACGGCCTGACGCCCGCTCGGCCGCCGACCAGATCGTTCAGGAACAAATAGTTCGTGTCGTTGTCGTGCTGCGAATCCGGACCGATTCCGAAGAAACGCTCCATCGGATAACTGCGGCGGCTGGCGTATCCCTCGGCGTAGACGCGCCCGCCGGCGAGCGCCGGGAATGTCGCCCGCGCCTCCGCCGCGAAGTACTTGGTCGCTGACCCCGCCGTCCAGACGTCCAGTGTCCCGTACCGCTTGAACGGCGCACGCGTGCGATACCCTGCTCCAAACGCAAACCCGCTGCCGGTCGTGAGGCTCCCCAGCTTGGGATACAGGCCGTCTCGCCCGAACAGCGGACGCTCTTCCAGATACGTCGTCAGCTTCTCGAGGAAGTTCGGCCGGTACGGTTCGAGCTCCTTCGCGTCGCGGGCTTCGCTGAGAGCGTCGGCACGCGTCGCGAGCGGCTCGGTCTGGGCGAGGAGCGGTACCGCCGACGCGACGAAGACACATGCAAGAGCGACTGCGAGACGACACCACGTTGTCCGTCCTGATTGGGCCTCGCGACCATCACTGCGCCGGACGTTCTCAGTTGCGCCGTTCATCGGCACCCTTCTCCCTTCGCTGCACCAACTCGCGCGAACCTGCCGCGATCTCGTTTGAGCAAGGACGTGTCCGTTCGCATGACGGCGGCGGAGTCCAGAAAACGTCTTCGCCCATCACCTGGCCCATGCGGCCGCCGTTGGCCACACTCCATTGCGACTCGCCGCCGCAGTGATCGACCGGGCCGGACAGCGCCAGCAGCGCGGTCGCCGCCAGTGTGACCAGCCTGACCGGGTCGAAACGTGTTGTCATGAAAGCTCCCGTTCAATGTGGGCAGTGAAGAACGTCGTACGTGTTGAGATCGTCAAAGCGAGCTGAACTCGGCTCAATTGCCTGACGAGCGTTCGGTTCCGAGGACCGGGACACCATCGTGCCAGCGGATCGATTGCCCGGTATGGCGCACTGCCGAACCGTTGCTACGCTGCAGCACCCGCGGCGTCCACACTGCGCTTTATTTCGTCCCGGAGACGATCGGTGCGCGTTCGCCAGGACGCGTGCCGCTGGCGAGCGTCCAGTTGCTCACTCGAACCTCGGGGGCATGGCCTTCATCACCCATCACTCACCTCGATCGTGTGTTCACGCAACCGAGGTGCCACGCGCCAGGACGCTAATGGCCTCGATTGTGCGGGGAACCTAATGGTCGCGGGTCCCACGACGCGTACGCGCGCACGCACCGTCTGAGATCACGCATCAGGCGTTTCGCTCCGGTCATGACTAACGCACACGCCGTCGTCGTCAGCGAACTCTTCGAACCACCATCTGGCGACCGGCCGATGCGGTCTGCTCGAACTCGATTCCGTAGGTGCCAACGAAGCCGTCTCGATCCGCGTGTCGCCGTTGGTGTCGGTCGCGCCGGCGAATCTCGTGATCCAGACCACAATCGCTCCCGACGCTGCGAACCGGTCCGTCGAGGCCGTTGCCGAGTCGGACGACTTCTATCGCTCGAGCACGATCACGCTCGATGGCGACCACGCGCCGAAGACGACGCGATTCGAATTTCGCAGCTTCCCAGCCGGCGACTACCGCGTAACCGTCGTCCGCACCGGCGCCGACGGACGGTAGCGCGCGGTGGCGCGCACGCAAGTGCGAGTCGTCGAATCCGGCATCGCGCGTTGACTCGTCTGCAAACAGACACATGGGTGATCGCGCACGTCGGCGCCGCAAGGCGCGCGATCCGATCGTGATGGATTTAAAGCAAATTTCAGGTCACCCGGAGGAACGATGTTTGCCGTGGCAGACGGCGTGGTCGGTATCGGCCAGAAAAGAGGAGATGCGGAACGTATGATCAGCAGGCTCGCAGCTCTCGTTGTCGTCGGCCCCCTGTGCAGCGCCGGAATCGCCGCCGCGCAGGAATCCGACGCCCCCAGGCCCGGCGTCGTCGAAGTTCGGCAGATGATGGCGTCTGTCGAGTCCGGCGCCGCCGAACAGGAGCGATCAGCCGCGCCACTTCACGCGAGGTGATCGTCGCATGGCGTTGACAGCACCGGCCGAAGGACGTCGGATCCCACGTTCGGATGTGAAACGATCGGATCTTCAACAGCGGGAACGGAGCGATTGTCACATGGTCTTTTCACCCATCGTGATTCGCCAGAACCAAGCCGGCCGCGGGCGTGCCCCTTCGGTAGGCCGCCGCAAGGCGTCACGCCTCTGGATCGCTCTCGTCCTCGCCGGTGCAGCCGGGGGCTGTCTCAATCCGCCGGTGACGGTGTTCCAGCAACTGTCCGAGGCGCGCCGCCTGACAGCGGACCTCCTCGTGCAGTTCATCAAGGCCGGAGATGCCGCAAACCGCGCCGTGATGGCAGATACCGACGACACATCCGCCGCCTTTGCTCGCGAAGCAACGCAGGCGACGCTCGCCGCCCAGCGCGACGTCGACGCGCTCAAGCCGTTGCTCGTGGATCTGGATTACTCGAACGAAACCCGTTTGCTCGAGGAGTTCACTCAGCGGTTCGCCGAGTACCGTGGGCTCGACCGCAACATCATCGACCTCGCGGTCGAGAATACGAATCTCAAGGCACAGCGGCTGTCGTTCGGTCCGGCGCGCGATGCGGCGAATGAGTTCCGCAATGCGCTCGAGCCGATTTCGCCGACCGACGCGGCGAACATGTGGCGAGTGAAGGCGCTAGTCGCAAGCGCGGTCGCGAACGTGCGCGAAATCGAGGTGCTGCAGGCGCCGCACATCGCAGCGGCCGACGAGGCCGCCATGACGCGCCTCGAGCAACGAATGGCGGGCGAGGAGTCGGAAGCGCGACGAGCGGTCGAGGACCTGACCAGGCTCGTCGGCCTCGCCGCGCGGCCGCAGCTCGCCATCGCAGTCGCCGCCCTGGATAAATTCGCCGGGATCAATACCCAGATCGTGTCGCTCTCTCGGCGCAACAGTAACGTCCGCTCGCTGGCACTCTCGCTGGGCCAGAAGCGTAACTTGACGGCGGCGTGCGAAGACAGCCTTCGTGCCTTGGAAGACGCGCTCAGCAAGCGTGGTTTCACCGGCACTCGATAGAAAAGCCCGGTCGCGATCCGATCGCTGGCTCGAACCAAGCCGGCTACTCTCAAGACCGATCCACGCGTCACACCGACGTTGCGACCGGCGCAGCCGACCTCCCGACGCTCCTCAGGCGTCACGACACGGTCGCCGCTGCGTCAGGCGAACGCGAGGCGCGCTGGCCTCCCCATTGCCTCAGACGATGTCCAATGAAAGCCGCCGCAATAGCAATCACGCGAACCACGTCGCTCCGTTTGTCCGAATGGTTTGCGGTGTCGCGAGTCGCAGCCACGCCCGTGTTCATCGCGGCCGTCATGGCACTCGGGTTTGCGCTGCGCGCGGCGAGTCTGTCGACCTACGGCTACAGCGAAGACGAGATCAACAAGGCCCGCGCGATCGAGGAATAACGCGCCGGCCAGATGGCAGCTTTTCGGTAAACCTGCCCGACTTCGCGGCTGACCGAGTCAATGCTGCGTATGGCGGCGCAGGCGACTTCGATTTCTCACTGCGCGACAAGGGCGGCGACATCGCGTTTGAATTGAGACCCTCGGACAGAGGAGCGCCGCCGTGGCGCATTACGCCGCGCGCCAGCTACCCGGGCAAGCAGACATTCGAGGTTGAGCCGCGCCGCTCCAGGATGTAGCACGCCGGCTCGATACGCACAACGCGGGCGGGTGCGCACAGTAGACCTTTAATCTTGCCGGAGAGCGTTCAAGCCAGGAGCGCTCTCTATTCTTCGCGGAGCGTCTTGGCCGGGTCGATACGTGCAATTCTCAGGATCGGTGTGGTGGCGAGGAGCGTGACCGCACAGAGCGTCAGAATCACCGCCAGCATCGTCACTGCATCGTACACGCCGACGCCGAAGAGAACAGTGCGCATCGGCGGAAGCGCTCCGGCACAGAGGATCAGGCCCAGCGCCAAACCCAGTGCTGAAGCGCCAACGCCCGCCCTACCAACCCGGATCATCGTCGCTGCGATCGTCGAGCCCAGCGCCATGCGGATGCCGATCTCTCGCGTCTGTTGCGCGACGATGTTCGCTACCAGCGCGAAGATTCCAATCGCGCTCAACAACAGCGCAAGAGATGAAATCCCCGTCAGGAGTGCGACCGCGATCCTTTGTGTAGCGAGGGTCGCCGCCATCAGATCCTTCATCTCGTAGAAACCGGAAACCGGAAGCTGAGGATCGGCGCTCGCCAGGGCCCGCCGAATCTGCAACGGCACATCTGATGGCCCCGCACTGCGGACAATCCAGCTCGGTTGAAAGAAACCATGGACGAGCGAGAGTAGTGCGGCATCGACCTGTGCGGCAGGGACGTAGATAGTTTCCTCGCGTGTCAAAGGGGCCGCTCCCGCATTCAACCCGGCTGCGGACGACAGCACGGTGTCCGCGACGACGCCGACAATCAGCACGTTCGCGTTGAGATATCGTCCAACGGCGTTCTTCTGACCGAGGAACTTGCGGGCAAATGTCTGGTTGACCACAACAACACGCTGCGAATCTGCACTGTCTGCATCCGTGAACGTTCGACCGGCCAGCGGCGGAATCTGCAAAGTCTCGAAATAGCGCGGCGTGACGTACACCTGGTTTGTCGTAATCTGCCGCCCCGCGTCTTTGCCGTCACCGAGGGTGACGGCACTGAGCAGGGCACGCTCATAGGGCAGCGTCAATCCAACGGCAGCGCTTTCAACGCCGGGAGCCTCGCGCAGCGCGGCCAGGCTGTCAGTGAGCAGTTTTCGAAACGCGGCAGAGTCGTGATAGCGGACGTCGTCGAGCGATGCCTTGGCGGTGATCACACCGGTCGGATTGAAGCCTGGCGGTATCGTCTGAAGACCGATGAGCGTCCGAATGAGCAGCCCAGTCGCCGCCAGCAACACGACGGTCAACGCCACTTCCCCGGCAATCAAAGCCTGGCGCAACCGGAGGCTGCCACCACCGATGACACCGCGGCCAGGGACCGCGGACCGCAGGTTCCCTTGCGTGAAGGAGAGTGGCAACACGCCTGACAGGACAAAGGCCATCAGAGATAGTGACAGCGTGAACCCCAAAACTCGGCCGTCGAGAGGGACGGTCGCCACCGGTAGAATGTGTTCGGGCACGAGCCGCAGCAATCCGCGCAGTGCGAGCCAGCCGGCCGCGATGCCCACCGTCGCTCCCAGACACGCCAACAGCAGCTGCTCAACCCACAACTGTCGCTGAACTTGCCAGCGTGAGGCGCCCAGCGCGAGACGAATAGTGATTTCACCGGTGCGTTGCAGCATACGCACCAGGGTCAGTCCGGCGATGTTTGCGCACGCAATGACCAAGATCAATCCCGCCGCGAGCATCAGGGCCAGTACCTGAGGTCGGAGGGTATCGGTCGCGGCTCTCTGAAGCGGCACCGCGTAGTAGGTCACCTGCGCGCCAGGATTGGTGATCCCGAAACGTCGGGCGCGAACGCTCTGGCTCAGCGCCCGAGCCAATTCTGAATCGGCTTGTTGCCACGTCGCGTCATCGCGCACCCGCATGATAGCGATAAAGTTCGCGGACTGACCTTCGCCGTCGCGACTCGGTTGAAGGGCGGTGTACACATCGGCATTGAGTGGAGTGGTCGCGCCCTCGGGCAGGACGCCGACGATTGTGTACGGCTCGCCCTTCAGGAGAACAGCTTGTCCCAGCACGCTCGGCTGCCCGCCAAGAGCGCTTTGCCACAACCGGTAGCTCAGGATCGCTGCCCTCGGGCCATGCGGACGATCCTCGTCCTCCGAGAAATTGCGCCCGATGAGCGGACGGATTGCCAGTACGTCGAAATACATGGCCGAGACCCGACCCGCTTGAACGTACTGCACAACGGAGCCGGCCCGAACGTTCACGCCCGAGGCCCGCATCCCGGACACTGCGGAGAGCAACGAAGGCACGTCGTCACGAATGTGCTCCCATTGCTCGCCATCGACGGTCCTCCGGCGATCAGAAGCTCCAGGGCCTGACGTTCGGGCATAGAGAGTCCCGATGCGTTCCGGATGTGCGTACGGCAAGTCTTTCAGCAGCAGCGCATTTAGCAGTGAAAAGCCGGCCGTGTTGGCTCCGACTCCGAGCGCAAGTGTCAGGACGACGGTACCAGCGAAGCCAGGGTTCCGCTTTAGCTGACGAGCAGCGTAGCGGCACTCACGTTCAAGCCCATCAAACACCGAGAGGCCCCGTGCCTGGCGGCACTCTTCCTTTACGGCATCGATGCCGCCGAATTCCATGCGCGCGCGCCGACGCGCTGCGTCCGGCGACACGCCACAGCGGACGAGATCCTGGGTGTACTGCTCGATGTGGAAACGGAGTTCCTCGGTGAGGCCGGCTTCAAAATCGCCGCGCGACGTCAGCGCGCGAGCCAGCGAACGAAGGCGCGCGAACATCTCACACCTCCTCCGATGTCGCGCGCAAGGCTGCGGCAATCGCCGCGGCGAGCCGGCTCCAGCCGGCAGCTTCCTCACGCAGGCGTCGCCGCCCCGCGGCGGTCAACGTGTAGTACTTCGCCCGCCGGTTGTTGTCGCTCTGGCCCCATTCGGGCGCGATGAGTCCCTGATGTTCCAACCGGTAGAGCGCCGGATACAGCGAGCCTTGCGGAATCTCGAGCGCGTTACCCGAGATCTGCCGGATGCGCAGCAACACGCCGTAGCCGTGGAGCGGTTTCAGCGACACCGCCTTGAGGATCAGCATGTCCAGAGTGCCCGGAAGGAGGTCGGCGGTCTTGCCCACGATTGTTCGTCTCTTAGTCTGTCTAGGAATATAGGTGTCCTCTCCTAGTCTGGCAAGTGGAAAGAGGGCCTCTAGCACCGCCGGATGGTGTGGCGCGAGTTCGAAGCGGCGTGGTGAGCGCCGAGGTCCGTTCGCCCGGACCGACGGTCAATCGCCTGACCGTGGGGACGTCTCTGTCTCATCGGCGACGGATCGACGACGTTGTGTTCACGAGGCGCGGACGCGGCGAGGCATCGAAAAGCGCCGACGTTACGAGGAGGACGGCACGTGGTATATCGTTCAGGCCGTCGGCGGAGGCGAGCGCGCGGAACTGCTCGCGTTCACGCTGCCGTCACGCGCGAGGGTGATATGACGATCGATCGCAGGAGCTTTGCGAAATCGCTGAGCAGCGTCGTCGGCGCCGTGCTCGCCGGCCTGCCCGTGCGCACCTCCGCGCAGGCGCCGGCGGCCGCAGCTGCCGCGCGCGCGGCCGGCCGTCTCGCACCGGCGAAGGTGACTCGCATTCGCCTCTTCTACCCGCAGAACTACGACCGCAACGGGCCGCAGGCGTTTCCGCAAAGCAACATGGTCGTTCTCGTCGAGACTGAGGACGGGATCACCGGCGTCGGGCAGGGCGGCTCCCCCGACACCGTTCGCAACGTCGCGCGCAGCGTGATCGGCCGGAACGCGTTCGACACGGAGATGATCTGGCAGGGCGCGTTCATGGACGGCTTCTACTCACCCGGTAAGGAGCGGCTGCACGCCCTCGGCGCGATCGACCTCGCGCTATGGGACATCAAGGGAAAGGCGCTCGGTGTGCCCCTGTACCAATTGTTTGGGGGGAAGGCGCGCGAACACATCGAGCTGTACGCGACCTCCGGTCTGCCGCAGGGTCTCGTGCCGCCGGCAGATGCGGGCGCGATGACGCTCCGGGAGCGCGCCGCGCGAACGATGGCGGCCGGGTATCGCGTGTTCCGGGTGGACAGCGACATCCTGCCGAATCCCGGCGGCCCGGCCGGCGCACGCCGCGGGTCCGCGCAGGGCGCCACCTTCGATTCGCGATCGCACATCCGGTTGATCGCCGAGGCGGCGGCGCAGATGCGCGAGGGCGTCGGCGCCGACGGCAACTGGATGATCGACCTGCATCAGAAGTTCGATTTCCACGAGGCGGTCGAAGTATGCCGCCTGCTCGAACCGCACCGCCCGTTCATCGTCGAGGATCCGCTGCGCGAGGAGCAGTTCCGGACGCAGTTGCCCAAATTGCGGTTGATGACCTCGGTGCCACTGGCGCCGGGCGAGGAGTGGGGAACCCGCGCCGAGTTCAGCCCGCTGGTCGAACAGCGTGACATCGACTTCGCCCGAGCGTCGCTGCCGAACGTCGGCGGCATCACCGAGATGCTGAAGATCATGGCCGTGTGCGACACGCACCGCGTCGGCATCGTCCCGCATTTCACAGGACCGGTGGCGACGGCCGGCCACATGCATACGATGATGGCGTTCCCCGGGCAGGTGCTGATGGAATACAACCAGGGCGAGCGCCCGGTGCCCTACCTGCCCGAATTCCTCGAGTGCCGCAACGGCAAGGTCTGGCCCAACGACCGGCCCGGACTTGGGGTGACGGTAGACGAACGGCAGCTCGCCTTCGTCGAAGCGATCACCGAGGGCGCCCCGGGCGCCACGCAGCGGCGGCTCGACGGATCCCTCACCCACTGGTAGACAAGTTGTCCATCGCGGTCTGCTTCACCAACTTCACGCCCGACCACGGCTCGATCGCGCCGTTGATTCGGCGAACGGCATTGCAGTGGCACGGTCAGGGTCGCGACGCGGCTCTCCAACTTCGAGTTATTTCAGATTCTTTCGACCATCTTTTCCGAAGCCGAATGGAATCACGGTGTCGGCGCGCACCGGCACTGGAGCTGCCGTGGCGGTCATCACGACTGGCACCCCGGGCTGGTACTCGAAGAGCGAGCAGCCGTAGTACCGCGCATCGCGAACCGCGGGCTGAATGGTGCCCGAGACGATCACCAGGTCCCCCAGCCGCCCCGTCGTTGCGCCGACCGACGAAGACGCCTTCCACAACTGGACCTCCTCGCGCTCGCTCGAGCGATTCGCCACTTTGAACCAGCAACTGGTCTGTGCCTTCTTGGCGACTGCATCATCAACTGGCTGCAGGGCCTGCAGCGTCGTCGCGCCGTTTTTGGCGCTGATGCCCGACTTGCAGCCGGCGATTCCGCCGCCCGCGATCAATACGAGAATTGCAAGCTTCAGCCGTTTCGGCGTTCGGTTCATGACGGCTCTATTCTCC
>Ga0075425_100001069_pt1 | contig 26389 bp, 24 predicted proteins | sample SoiMethybrSBSTD4_FD_75300 | JGI IMG/M metagenome (GOLD analysis project Ga0075425, IMG submission 75300) | Bulk soil microbial communities from a Populus tree surrounding site in Tennessee, USA - Soil MetaG P. TD hybrid SBSTD4 | ecosystem: Environmental > Terrestrial > Soil > Tree plantation...
AAACGGATCTCGCACAACTGATGCGTGTCGGCGCGAGCGCAGTCGTCGTCGCAGTTGCCGGTGTCGCAATGACGTTCGCAGGCGGCTACGCGCTTGGGATGTTGCTCGGTTTTCCGACGATGGTCTCGCTGTTTCTCGGCGCGTCACTCACGGCGACGTCCGTCGGAATCACTGCGCGCGTTCTCTCCGATCTCGGCCATCTCCGCGATCGGGAAGCGCAAGTGATTCTCGGCGCCGCCGTCGTCGACGACATCCTCGGCGTCACCCTGCTCACGCTCATGGGCAGCGGCGGCGGCTTGGCGACGATCGCGCGCACGACGGCGATCGCTTTCGGCTTCGTCATCCTCGCGATCGTCCTCGGATCGATCCTCGCGCCGGTTCTCATCCGCGCCATCGAGCGCATTCAACTCGCGCGCGGTATCTACTTCGTCTCGCTCGTCTTCGCACTCACGCTCGCATATCTCGCTCAACGCGCCGGCACCGCGATCATCATCGGCTCATTCGCGGCGGGACTCGTGCTCGCGCGGACGGAGAAAGGGAAGGAGATCGAGCGGCAAGTTCACGACATCGTCCACTTCTTCGTTCCGATCTTCTTCGTCGCCGTCGGTGCGGCCATCGACATTCGTGCGGTATCGCTGCCGTTCTTCGCCATCGGATTCGCGCTTGCGCTCGTCGCCGTCGGCGGCAAGATCGGTGCGGGCTGGCTCGCGCCGGGCCGCGGATTGCGGCGCGGCGTGATCGGCGTCGGAATGATTCCGCGCGGCGAAGTGAGCTTGATCTTCGCGCAGATCGGATTGGCCAGCGGACTGTTGTCGCAAGGACTCTTCACCGCGATCACGGTGATGGTGATCGTGACGGCGTTTCTCACGCCGCTGCTGTTGCGTCGCATGTTGCAGCAGAGCACTCCCGAGGAGTCGCTCGTCGCGTGCGACGTCGTGATGGAACCGCCGATGGAAGATGAGGGTGGCGCTACTGCAGCCGCTCGCGAATCGTATGGAACTCCGGCTCGTCCGTGAGCAGGTTCGTCTTCTTCGGAAGCTTCGCCGCCGCCGCTTCGACGTCCTTGATGCGATCTTCGGTCAATGGATGCGTGGCGAAGAAACGCTGCACCGCGTTCGGGCGTGCCTTCTGTTCCGCGAGCAGCGTGCGGAACATGTTCGCCATTCCGCTCGGATCGTAGCCCGCGCCGTGCATCAGCTTCACGCCCATTTCGTCCGCTTCTTTTTCCTGTTCGCGGCTGAACTTCGCGGTCGCGCCGGCGCTGACCACTGACGCGAGGACTTGCTGATAGGTCGACGGGTTCTTGCCGAGGGCTGCGTTGGAGAGGACGTCGATGCCGTACTGGCGCGAGATCTCCTGCGTCCCGTGCCGCAGCGCGCCGTGACTGATCTCGTGCGCCATGACGCCCGCGAGCTCCGACGCGCTGTGCGCCGCTTTGATCAAGCCGGTGTTCACGTATACGTGTCCGCCGGGGATGCTGAACGCGTTCACTTCATCGTTGCGGACGATGTGGAACTCCCACGGATTCGTGGCCAGGCTCGTTTGCGACACCATCCGCTGTCCCATGTTGCGGAGGTACGCGAGCGCGTCGGGATCGTTGACGAACTGCAACTGCGTCGACAGATCGTGCGCCATCTGCGCGCCGAGCTGCCACTCATCCTCGACGGAGATCAGGTTGAAGTGCGGCGTGCTCGAGCCGCATCCGAGGGTGACGAGAATCGCGAAGACGATGACGAGACGTGCTGACTTCATGGTTTGCGCACTCCTGCAACGACGGTACCGTAACAGCGCATAGCTGTCACCCCGAGCGTGAGCGAGGGGTCTGGCGGGTGGGCGGCGCCGCGCTCGGGATGACAAGTGTTCCACATTCTGTTGCGCGATCCGAATGCTCGCGATCGTCCTCGCGCTCTCCTATTTCGCGGCGCACGCGTCGAATGCCGTCCATTGGGTTCCATGGGGCGACGCCGCATTCGCGAAGGCGAAGGCGGAGGACAAGCCGATCTTCCTCTCGATCGGATACGCGAGCTGCCACTGGTGCCACGTCATGGAGCGCGAATCGTTTCAGGATCCGGCGCTGGGCGCGTTCATCAACGCGAACTTCGTCCCGGTGCTCGTCGATCGCGATGAGCATCCGGACGTCGACGAGACGTACATGGCGTTCGTCGCCGCCGCGAACAACGGCAACGCCGGATGGCCGGCGAATCTCGTGATCACGTCCGATCGCTCGCCGATTCTCGGCGCGACGTTCCTCTCCAACGACGCCTTGCACGCCACGCTCGCGAAAGTGCTCGAGAAGTGGAAGAGCGATCGTGCCTCGCTGCTCGTGAACGGCGCCGCGATCGTCGCGGCCGCGCGCGAAGAGGCGCGCGAGTCGTCGCCGGCGGACGCGGTATCGCCGCGCATCGCCCAGAATCTGTACGAGCTCGCGCGCTCGTCGTTCGATCGCGAGAACGGCGGCTTCGGCACTGCGCCGAAGTTTCCGCAGCCGTTTCTCATCGACTTTCTGTTGCGCCGCAACGACAAGATGGCCATCACGTCACTCGATGCCATGGCCCGCGGCGCGATTCAGGATCAGATTGGCGGCGGCTTTCACCGCTACGCCGTCGACGCGAGTTGGCGCACGCCGCACTACGAGAAGATGCTCACTGATCAGGCGCTGCTGTCGATGCTCTATCTCGAGGCGTGGCAGCTCACGAAACGCGACGATTACGCGCGCGTTGTACGACGCACGCTCGACTTCACACTGCGCGAGCTGAAACTGAAGAACGGCGCATTCGGAGCAGGGGAGGACGCCGACAGCCTCGCGCCGATTCAAGGTCCCGCGGAGATCGAAGGCGCGCACTACTTGTGGACACGTGCGGAGTTGAGGCAGTTCCTCGGCAAGGACGGCGACTGGCTCGCAGATTACTTCGGCTTGAACGCCGGCTCTCATCCGGTGTACGTTGCGCGTCCCGAAGAAGCGAAAGGACGCGATCTCGATGCAGCGATCGCAAAACTTCAACTCGTCCAGTCGCATCGTCCGCTGCCGAAGCTCGACGACACGGTCGTCACCTCGTGGAACGCGCTGATGATCTCCGCGCTCGCTCGCGCCGGCGCCGCACTCGGCGATGAGCACTACTTGTACGCGGCGAAGGAAGCGATTCGCGCGATCGATGCGAAGACCCATGCGCACGGCGTCCCTGCCTTCGCGGAAGACTACGCCTTCGTCATTCAGGCCAATCTCGATCTCTTCGACGCCACATCGAATGTCGCGTATCTCACGCGCGCGATCGAGCTGCAGCAGAGACAGGACGAGCTGTTCTGGAACGGAACGACGTTGCGCTACGACGGCGGCAGCACGCTCCCGCCGTCGCTGCGCGGCGCGACGCTCGAGCGCGACGGCGACATCCCGTCCGCGAGCTCCGTCGCCGCATCGAATCTCATCCGCCTCTCGATCCTCACGGACAGCGAGCCGATGCGCGCGAAGGCCGACGCGATCTTCCGCTCGTTCGCCCCGCGCATGAACGATCTGCCGTTTCTCGTCTCGACGTTCGTCGCCGCGCAGGAGCCGCCGCGCGAAGTGGTGATCGTCGGCGACGTTACGCGCGACGAGACGAAGGCGATGATCCGTCTCGTGCACGAGAAGTTCGATCCGCTGCGCGCGTTCTTCGTCGTCGCGAACGAGAAGTCGCGCGGCGAGCTCGCGGCGTACGCGCCGTTCCTCAAAGAGATGAAGCCGATCGACGAAAAGCTACCGACGGTTTTTGTGTGCGATCACTACACCTGCAAGGCGCCCACTACGGACATCCATCAGGTCGCGCGGCTCCTCTCCATCGTCGATGCCGAGGTAGGAAAGAATGAGGCGCGTTAGCTCGCTCTCGATCGCGTCGGGATTGCTCAGCGTGTACAGCGGATCCTCGACGATCATCGTGTAGATCACCGCGCCGAGGGTCACGAGCGAGAACTCGATGGCCTGCTCGGGCTCCGGATGATTGATCTCGTCGGCGCGCTTGATCAGCACCGCGGAGATGGCGCGCATCACCTCGTTGTTCATCTCGAACGCGGCCTTGCGGAACGAAGGATCGCGGTGCGTGCGGCTGTAGAGGATCAGTGCGCGGACGACGTTGCGCTTCATCCGATTGCCCATGACCGCGCCGCGAATGATGGCCGGAACGAGCTTGCTCAGCGGCAGCCGCGATTGGCCGATGGTGGCGACGCCGGTGAGATTCGCCTGGCGCGTGCGCTCGAAGAAGCGGCGGTAGACAGCGCGGAGAAGGTTGTCTTTGTCGGGGAAGCGGCGATAGACGACGCCGACGGAGACGCCGGCGCGCTTGGCGATGGCCGGCACCGTCGCGGCGTCGAGACCTTTCTCTTCGAGCAGCGCCTCGGCTGCGTCGAGGAGGCGGTTGAACGTCTCACGGCTGCGCGCCTGCTGTGGGGGATGTTCCCTGAGCCTCGCGAACGGATCGCGTTTCGCCACGAATCTATCTTGACACAATCAAAAAGCGAATGTACATTCGCATTCACATATGCAAGAGAATGCAATCGAGACCCGCGCCCTGCGCAAGGTTTACAAAGCGCCGCCCCAGAAACGTGGAAGGCGGGCGCCCTCGCCCGCCCGGACAGGCGGGGCGCCTATCCTCCACGGGAAAGACGTCGTCGCTCTCGACGCGCTCGACCTGACCGTCCCGCAGGGCGAGTTCTTCGGACTCCTCGGCCCGAACGGCGCCGGAAAGACGACGACGATCGGCATTCTGACGACGCGCGTCATCGCTACGGCCGGCGAGGCCAGCGTCGCCGGCGTGAGCGTGCAGCGCGAGCCGTCGCGCGTACGCAGCCGCATCGGTGTCGTGCCGCAGCGCCCGAATGCCGATCGCTCCCTCACGGTCGTCGAGAACCTCGTCTTTCACGCGTCGTACTTCGGCGTGCCGCGCGACGTCGCCACGAAGCGGGCCGACGAGCTGCTCGAGAAGTTCTCGCTGACGGAGAAGCGCGACGCGAAAGTGGAAGCGCTTTCCGGCGGACAGCAGCAGCGGCTGATGATCGCGCGCGCGCTGAGTCACGATCCGCGCGTGCTGTTCCTCGACGAGCCGACGGTCGGACTCGATCCGCAGGCGCGCCTGGCGCTGTGGGACATCCTGCGCGATCTGCACCGGCAGGGACGCACGATCATCATGACCACGCACTACATGGAAGAAGCGGATCAGCTCTGCGAGCGCCTGGCGATCATCGATCAAGGGAAACTCCTCGCGCTCGACACGCCGGCGAAGTTGAAGGCGCAGGCGCCGGGCGAGACGGTGATCGAGGTGACGTTCGATGCGCCTGTCGATGGAATCGTGCCGGCCGTGCAAGCGATCGACGGCGTTTCGAAAGCGGAAGCGCGCGGCGCGATGCTGCGCGTCTTCAGCGAGCGGCGAGGGGAGACGATTCCACTGCTCATCGCCGCGGGCGAAGAGCGCGGTCTCGCCGTCAAAGACATTCATCTCGATCGGCCGAGCCTCGAGACGCTGTTCATCTCACTCACGGGAAGGAAACTGTCATGAGCGAGCCCAACGTCTCCACCGCGCGAATTTTTCTGGCGCTGCTGCGCCGCGACATCACCGTCGCGCGCCGCGAGCTCGTCTTCTTTCTCATCCGCACGACGATTCAGCCGCTCTTGTTCGTGGTCATCTTCGGCTTCCTCCTGCCGAAGATGGGAATCGTCGGACGCAACTACACGACGCTGATGTTGCCCGGCATCGTCGCCATCAGTCTGGCGATGAGCGGCATGATGGCGGTGATGCTGCCGATGATCGTCGACTTCGGACAGACGAAGGAGATCGAAGATCGACTGCTCGCTCCAATTCCGAATCAGGTCGTGGCCATCGAGAAGATCGTCAACGGCACGATCCAGGGGATCATCGCGGCGATCTTCGTGCTGCCGGTCGCGCGTCTGATCATGGGACCGATCAACGCGCTCACGCTGACGAACGTCGGTCCGCTGCTGGTCGTCGCCATCCTCGGCGGCGCCGCCTTCGCCGCGATGGGACTCTTGCTCGGCACCGCCTTTCCGCCGCAGCAGGTGGGGATGATGCTCAGCGTGATCGTCGCTCCGATGATGATGTTCGGCTGTGCGTACTATCCGTGGCGCGGACTCGACGCCATCCCGGCGATGAAGTGGGCGGTGCTCGTCAATCCGCTCGTGTATGTCGCCGAAGGAATGCGCGCGGCGATCACGCCGGCGACGCCGCACATGCCGCTGCTGGCGATCGCGTCGGCGCTGTTGCTGATCAATGTGATCTTCATCTTTCTTGGATTAAAGACGTTTATGAAACGCGCCGTTAGTTGAACGATTCGACCGCGATTTGAATCACTCCACTTGAATTTGCGGGAAGTACGCGTACCATAAAGCCGCTGGTATGGCTCCCCAGCCGCATGCCCGTCGGCGTTCGGTCCACGTCGAAGGGAATCAGATTCAGTAGTCATGAGGTGTTAGGCTCCGTCCTGCGCATACGGCTTTAGGCAGGTACGGAAAGATAGACTTCGACCGGCGAAGGAAGTACACTTCCACCGTCCGGTCAATTTCGACATTTAGAGGAGTATCCGTGAGTCCTGCAAAGAGCAATCGCGGTCGGCCAATTGTGCATACCGAGCCCTGGGCGAAGATAACCGTCGTGCTGCTTGACCGCCACGTCGCTTATCTCGACCGGCTAGCCATCGACATCCGCCTGAAACACGGCAAAGCGATCAGCCGCGCGGAAATTATCCGTGGCCTGATCGAGGCCGCCTTCCAGAGCGGCATCGATCTGTCGCAAGCGGATTCGATCGACACGCTGGTCGATCTGCTCGTCGGTTCAGCCGGGAAGAAGAAAGCGGTCCGCTAGCCGGCCGTTGCCTTCGCTCCTCCCGCCGCAACCGTCCCGCGGCGAGCTGGGCGATCTCTTCTTCACTCGACGCATCGGTGAGATCGATTCCGCTCTCTTCGATGCGATCGAGAATGGCTCGGATGGCGTGGGGCCATCCGAATGCCGTCGGCATCTCCGGGTTCATTGACTGACAAAGCCGTTCGAGATAGTCCAGATGACGATCGGAAAGCATCAGCGTTTCAAGCTCGCGACTAGGAGCGCTTTCCTGCTCGATCGGGATCAGGACTTTCATTGGCGGACCGTCTCTTCCGATATAGGAGTGACGGGGACGGATGGTTCCCTACCCTGAATTTTGTTAAAAAACACGGGCCGAGGCTAAACACCTCGGCCCGTTGTGTTTAGGGCCGCGATCGTGTCATCGTTTCAAACGATGCATGATGCCGTCATCGTCGGCGCCGGCCCGAACGGCCTCTCCGCCGCCATCGTTCTCGCCCGCGCCGGGCTCTCCACGCTCGTCCTCGAGGCGAACGAAACCATTGGCGGCGGCACGCGCAGCGAGCAGCTCACCCTTCCCGGATTCACCCACGACATCTGCTCCGCGATTCATCCGCTGTCGGTGGTTTCGCCGTTCATCGAGACCCTTCCGCTCGCCCAGCACGGACTGGAATGGTGCTGGCCACCGGCCGCGATCGCGCATCCGCTCGACGACGGCACGGCCGCCGTCCTCGAACAATCGCTCGAGCTCACATGCGACGCTCTCGGCGAAGACGGCGCCGCGTATCGCAAGCTCATCGGACCGCTGGCGAAACACGCCCGCGATCTCTACGGCGAGATCCTCCGGCCCATTCGCCTCATCCCGCGACATCCGTTTCTCCTCGCGCGCTTCGGGCTCTCCGGCCTTCCCTCCGCAAGATGGATCGCGCGCCGCTTCCGCCATCTGAAAGGGCGCGCGCTCTTCGCCGGATGCGCGGCCCATTCGTTCGTGCCGCTCGAGAACGCGGGAACGTCGTCGTTCGCGCTGGCGCTGATGATTGCGGGACACGCAACGGGATGGCCGTGCGCGCGCGGCGGCTCGATCGCCATCATCAACGCACTCGCGAGCTACTTCCGATCTCTGGGCGGCGAGATTCGAACGTCGCATCGCGTGACGTCGATGAAGGACGCGCCGCCGTCGCGCGTCGTCATCTTCGACGTCACGCCGCGACAGCTCGCGAACATCGCGGAGAGCGAGCTGTCGTCATCGTACGTGCGCAAGCTCCGCCGCTTTCGCTACGGCCCCGGCGTCTTCAAGATCGACTACGCACTCGACGGACCGATTCCCTGGCGCGCGAAGGAGTGCACACGATCCGCGACAGTGCACGTCGGCGGAACGTTCGAAGAGATCGCCGCGCACGAAGCGGCGATCTGGCGCGGCGTGTCGACGCCGAAGCCGTTCGTGCTCGTCGCGCAGCAGAGCCTCTTCGATCCTTCGCGCGCGCCCGCGGGGAAGCACACGCTCTGGGCGTACTGCCATGTTCCGCATGGATCGACCGAGGATATGAGCGGAGCGATCGAAGCGCAGATCGAGCGATTCGCTCCCGGATTTCGCGACCGCATCCTGGCGCGCCACTCCATGAATGCGAGCGACTACGAAGCGCACAACGCCAACATGATCGGCGGCGACATCGCCGGCGGCGCGAACGACGTCAGGCAGTTCGTGATGCGTCCGTTTCCGTCGCTCGATCCGTACGCGACGCCGAATCCGCGCATCTTCATCGGCTCCAGCTCGACGCCGCCCGGCGCAGGTGTGCATGGGATGTGCGGGTATTGGGCGGCGCAGTCGGCGTTGAAGCGGTTCTAGTGCACGAGTCCGAACGCGTAGTACAGCGCACAGAGAATCGCCAGCACGATCGTTCCGCCGCGCAGCTCGCGCCAGCGGCCGGCAACGATCTTCATCACCGGATAGAGCACCAGTCCGGCGGTGAGTCCGTTGGCGATGTTGTACGTGAACGCCATCGCCACGATCGTCGTGAATGCAGGTACGAGCTCGGTGAAGTCGTCGAACGCGATCTTCGTCACGGACGACAGCATGAGCATGCCGACGACCATGAGCGGCGGTGCGTACGCGTACTTCAGTGACTGCATCGGCTCGAAGAGCGGAATGAAGAAGAGGGAGACGAGGAAGAGCGCCGCCGTCACGATCGACGCGAGTCCCGTGCGCGCCCCTTCGCGAATGCCGGTCGAGGACTCGATGTACGCGCCGCTCGTCGAGGTTCCGACCAGACCGCTGAAGACGCACGACAGCGCGTCGACGATCATCGGCTTCTGCAGGTCGTCGCCTACGTCGCTCGCCGCGCTCAATCCGACGAGCGTGCCGAGCGTATCGAGAAGCGACATCAGGAAGAGAGTGAGAAGGATCGGAAGGAACGAGAGGCGCAGCACCGACGCGATGTCGAGCTTCAGCGCGATGGGCGACAGGTCGTACGGCATCGCCACGATTGCTTTCGGCGCGCTGCCCGCGCCGGCGAGAATGCCGGCGACGGCCGTGACGATCATGCCGATGAGAATCGCGCCCCGCACGCGCCAATGCAGCAGAGCAGCGGTGACGACGAATCCGAAGATCGCCAGGAGCGCCGCCGGCTCGCGCAGATTTCCGATCTGCACCGGCACCGCCTTCGCGCTCACCACGATGCCGGTCTCCACGAGGCCGATGAACGTGAGAAAGAGTCCGATGCCCGCGGCGAAGCTGTGCTTCATCGAAGGCGAGACCGCGTCGGCGAGCCACGTGCGCACGCCGGCGAACGTGATGATCAGGAAGACGACGCCGCTGACGAAGACTGCGCCGAGTCGCTGCTGCCAGGTGATGTGAAACGCGGCCAGACCGAAAGCGATGAACGCGTTCTCGCCCATGTACGGCGCGACTGCGATCGGACGATTCGCGTAAACGCCCATCAGCAGCGTGCCGAATGCGGCGGTGAGAATCGTGGCGACGGTGCTTGCGCCGGGCGGGATTCCGGCGAAGGAGAGGATGGCCGGATTCACGACGATGATGTAAGCCATCGAGACGAAGGTGGTGATCCCTCCGATGACTTCAGCGCGAACCGACACGCCGTAAGGATAACAACCCCGGAGGGGCGGACGCCCTCGTCCGCCCACGCGGCGAAGCCGCGCTCCGGGGTGAGGCTCGCGCGCTACCTCTTCAACTGAATGTTGTCGATCACGCGCTTCACGCCGTGAACGCTGTTCGCGGCGCGCACGATCTGGTCACGCTCGGCGGCCGTGTTCACGTCGCCGTTCAGCGTCACGACGCCGTCGTGGACTTCGACACCGATGTCGAACGTCTTGCCGGGATCGGTCTCGAGGATCTTTCCTTTGACGTCCGTCTTCATGGCCGTGTCGTCCATCGACGACGGAGTTGCGCGATTGATCGAGCCGCATGCCGCGCTGAGCACGAGGAGAAAGATTGCCAGGTACGAGAGTTTCCGAGTCATTGCTACATCCTCCTTAAAAAACACACCGAAACGAGATAGCAATGGGTGTACCTGCCGCGCTCGTAATCGCATCGTTTTTGGCACTCCCTTCGCTCTATTTTTCCATTGAACTTGCGTCGTTATCCGCGAAGGAGGTCACATGCGCAAGCTGTCCAAATTGAAATACTTAGTCGCGGCGGCGGCACTCTCGACCGTCGCCTGCAGCACCACTCAACGTGATGCGGTTCAAGTCAACTCTCCGGCGCCCGCGGTGATGCGCGGCGCGTCACTCAACAATGTTCCGCCGGTGAACTCAGCCGGTCCCGCGTCGATGACGGTTCCCTCGACGGAAGCGCTCGCCATCACCGCCGGCTCCGCCAATCGCGGCGGTACATTCCTCGGCTACATCGAAGGTGTCGGCCAAAGTCCGAGTGGCAACGTCAGCGCGCCGACCGGACAAGTGATTCCGCCGTCGCTCTATGCGAATCCGGAGATCACCGTGAACTCGTCGATCAGCTCGGGGCCGAATCCCATCATCACCAGCGGCGCGGGTGAAGGCGGCGGCGTATTCGTCGCCACCGCGGCAGCGCCAGTTGCGACGAACGCGGGCGTGAGCTCTGCGGTCGTTGCAGCGCCGATCACAACGAGCGGCGTCACGACTGGAACGACGACAGCGTCGGCCGTCGTTGCGCCGATCACCACCCGAGTCACCGGCGCGGCGCCGATCATCACCACGCCGTCGACCGTTGCCACTCCGACGAACACTTCGAACGTGCTGACCGCCGGTCAGTTCGCAGCGGGGCCCGGCGGCGTGACGAAAACCGGATCGGTTGCCATCGTCAATAGCGGTCCGCTGCCGGTTGCGAACGGCAACACGCTCGTCAACGGCAACAGCGGCACGTTGATGCCGACCGTGTCGTCGTCGTTCATTCCGTCGCCGACGCTCGCATCGAATCCTGCACTAGCGGTCGCGAACAACACGGTGACAACGCGAACGACCACCACACCGGCGACGTCGGCTTCTTCGAAGATCGCGACCGGCGTGGCCACGGGCGGAACGCGATTCGCGATCGGACCGAACGGCATGACCAGCAGCAGCACGATCACCAACAACAACAGCAACGGCTCGATCATCACGACGTCGGTTGCCGATCAACTCGCGGCGCGCGCGTCGAGCACGAGCACGACGACCGGCGCGCAGACGAGCGCGGCGGCGCGGGGCTCGGCGACGAACGCGACGACCGGCGGTACGCGTGTGCGCGCAGCGCGCAGCGTCTCGCCCGGATTGAGTCAACCTGTGATTGTTCAACCGTCGACTGCCTCGCGCCAGCGCGCCATCCACGTGACGACGTCATCGAACGGAACGCCCGTCGTGACGAACGTCAACGACAGCGCGTTCATGGAGCGAGCCGGCGTAGTGAAGCAACGCGATCAAGCATCACCGAACCAATGACGCGTCATTCAGCGGAGGACAGGCGTCCGCGCCTGCCCTCCGACATCCGCATCGGCACCTCCGGCTTTCACTACAAGCACTGGATCGGCCGCTACTACCCTCGAGACATCAAGCCCGCGAACATGCTCGCGCATTACCTGCGCGACTTCGACACCGTCGAGTTGAACAACACGTTCTATCGATTGCCCGACGAGTCGTCGTTCGACACGTGGCGCAAGTCGACGCCGCAGGATTTCGTTTTCGCGGTAAAGGGCAGCCGCTTCCTCACCCACATGGTGAAGTTGAAAGACCCGCAGCGCGGACTGACGAACTTTCTTCCGCACGCCGAACGGCTGAAAGGGAAGCTCGGTCCGATCCTCTGGCAGCTTCCTCCGAAATGGAACGTGAACGTCGAGCGGCTCGAGGAGTTTCTGCGCGCGCTTCCGCGCAAGCATCGCTACGCATTCGAGCTGCGCAACGAGTCATGGATGAACGACGACGTTTATGAGCTGCTGAAAGAGTACAACGCCGCGTACTGCATCTACGAGCTCGCCGGATATCACACGCCGTTCGTGCTGACTGCGGACTGGGTCTACGTGCGGCTGCACGGACCGACGCAGTTCAAGTATCAGGGCAGCTACACCGACGCGCAGCTCGCGACATGGGCCGATCGGATTCGCGATTGGAGCCGCGAGCTCAAGGCGATCTACGTCTACTTCGACAACGACGACTCCGCGTTCGCAGTGGAGAACGCGTTGACGCTCAAGCGGCTCGTCGCGCATCGACTGCAACGCCGCGCCGCCTGAGCATTCACGTCAGCGGCGGCGACCGCCGAAAATCCGCAGCAGGAAGAGGAAGAGGTTGATGAAATCGAGGTAGAGCATCAGCGCGCCGGAGATGGCGAGGCTTTCCTGCATCCCGCCGGTGCCTGCGAGCGCGAACGACTTCAGCTTCTGTGTGTCCCACGCCGTCAGTCCGACGAAGATGATCACGCCGGCGATGCTGACGATGAATCCGAGCGCGGACGAGTGCAGGAAGAAGTTCACGACCGAGGCGATGATGACGCCCATCAATCCCATGATCAGGAACGAGCCCATCGCGCTGAGATCGCGCTTCGTCACCGCGCCGTAGATGCTCATCGCCGCGAACGTGCCGGCGGCGGTGAGGAACGCGTTGACGATCGACGTCTGCGTGTAGACGAAGAAGATGACGCTCAGCGACAGACCGTTGAGCAGCGAGAAGACGAGAAACATCGATGCCGCGGCCGCCGGCGAAAAGCGCCGAAGGCCGGCGCTGATGCCGAGGACGAGGAGAATCTCCGCGCCGAACAGCACCCACACCATGATCGGATTGCCGAAGATGAGTTGCTGCATCGCCGGCGAGAAGACGACCCACGCCGATGCGAACGCCGTCGTCAACAGCCCGCCGAACATCCAGCCGTACACCGACTTCATGAACGTGCGGACGCGCGTGTCGGTCTCCGCGGTGCTCGCCGAGATCCACGCCGGCTGGGGATTGAATTGAGTCATGGTTGAACCTCCGAGGCGATCATAACAAGCGATGCCGAGCAGGAAATTTTCAGCTCACCCGTACAACACCCGATCGATCTTCTGATTCATCGAGATGCTCATCACGCACTCGCGACACGAATTCGGCAGCGTAGCCGCGCTGGTGAGCGACAGGCGGAAGTCGCGCGCCTGATCGGAATGCAGCACGTCGATGAGTGAGGTCTCTTTGATGTTGCCGAGGATGCCTTCGCCGCCGATGTGGCAGCAGGCCAGGACGTCGCCTTTCCAGTTCACCGTGCAGTGGTACCAGGGCAGATAGCAAGTGTGCGTCTCGTAGTAGCCCTTCGAGTGTTTGCCGTCGGCGCTGATGCGCGGCGCCTGCTCCTCTTCGGTCATGCCGAATTCGTCGCGATCGAGTCCGTCAACGCTCACCGGGATGCCGAGCTTCTTTCCTGCTTCGAGCATCTCGGGCAGAACTTCGTTTTCGAATCGAGCGATCTGTTCCGGCGTCGGAAGCAGCGAGCGCTCCGCTTCGCTGAGATGTCCGACGTACACCGGTGCCATGCGCACGCGCTTCACGTCGAGACTCGCCGCGAGCGGCACGAGGCCGATGAGATCGCGATTCATGTTGATGCTCGAGAGCACGCTGGTGAAGATGATCTCAGGCGTCGGACGGCGATCGCGGCGCAGATGGCGAACACCGGCGGTGAGCTTCTGCCACGCGCCTTCCTGTCCGACGACTTTGTCGTGCGTCGCCGCATCGGATGACTCGATCGACAGCGCCACTTCCTGCAGTCCCGCCGCGACGAGTCGCGCGGCGAAGTCTTCGGTCATGCGCGTACCGTTGCTCACCATCGTGGAGGAGATGCCGAGGTCGCGATAGCGGCCGATGATCTCGGGAAGATCGCGGCGCAGCGTCGGCTCGCCGCCGCTCCAGCTGACCATCTCCGTTCCGAGCTCAGCGAGCTCTTCGCCGAGCTTCATCAGACGCTCCGTCGTGAGAAACGAGCGGAGGTATTCGTCGCGGCGCCAATGGTTGCACATCACGCACTTGATGTTGCAGCCGTCGATGACTTTGAACTTGATCCACTTCAGCCGGAGGAACGTGCCGCTCTTGACGGCGCCGATGAACTTGTCGCGGTTACGGGACAGCCGTTCGAAGTCGGTTGTTGCAGCATCACCATTCATATTTCTTTCAGTATAACGTGCTCGGAAAGTGCTGCGGGCACACACTTTGTAGACAGGAATTAACAATGCTAGACTCAGGTTTGATAGAGCAGCAAAAGTTGACAACGAGCGGCTCATATCGCTCCAAGTCATAGAAGGAGAAAACGTTATGGCAAAGATCATCGGCATCGACCTCGGCACGACCAATTCCGTCGTCGCGGTCATGGAAGGCAACGAGCCGAAGGTCATCGTCAACGCGGAAGGGAGCCGCATCACGCCGTCTGTGGTCGGTTTCGCCAAGAACGGCGAGCGCCTCGTTGGACAGGTCGCAAAACGTCAGGCCATCACCAACCCGGAGAACACCGTCTTTTCGATCAAGCGATTCATGGGTCGCAAGTACGAAGAAGTGAACGAAGAGATGAAGATGGTCCCGTACAAGGTGACCCGCGCGTCGAACGGCGACGCCCGTGTCGAGGTCCAGGGGAAGCTCTATTCACCGCCTGAGATCTCCGCGATGATTCTTCAGAAGCTCAAACAGGCCGCGGAAGACTATCTCGGTGAGAAAGTCGATCGCGCGGTCATCACCGTCCCCGCGTACTTCAACGACTCGCAGCGCCAGGCCACCAAAGACGCCGGCGAGATCGCAGGACTGAAAGTCGAGCGACTCGTCAACGAGCCGACGGCCGCCGCACTCGCGTACGGTCTCGACAAGAAGAAGGACGAGACCATCGCCGTCTACGACTTCGGCGGCGGTACGTTCGACATCTCCGTCCTCGAAGTGGGTGAAGGCGTCGTCGAAGTGAAGTCGACCAACGGCGACACGCACCTCGGCGGCGACAACATCGACCAGAAGCTCATCGACTGGATCATCGACGAATTCAAGAAGGACCAGGGCATCGATCTGTCGAAAGACAAGATGGCTCTGCAGCGTCTCAAAGAAGCGGCGGAAAAGGCGAAGATCGAGCTTTCGTCGACGATGTCGACCGACATCAATCTTCCGTTCATCACCGCCGACGCGTCGGGTCCGAAGCACCTCAACATGGCGCTGACGCGCGCGAAGTTCGAACAGCTCATCAACGACATCGTGCAGCGCACGATGGGACCGCTGAAGCAGGCCATCAGCGACGCGGGCATCTCGCCGAAGGACATCGACGAAGTCGTTCTCGTCGGCGGTTCGACGCGCATTCCGCTCGTACAGAAAGTGGTGCAGGACTACTTCGGCAAAGAACCGCATAAGGGCGTGAATCCTGACGAAGTCGTGGCGGTCGGCGCGGCGGTGCAGGGCGGCGTTCTCGGCGGCGACGTCAAAGACGTTCTGCTCCTCGACGTCACTCCGCTTTCGCTCGGCATCGAGACGCTCGGCGGCGTGATGACGAAGCTCATCGAGCGCAACACGACGATCCCGACGCGCAAGTCGGACATCTTCTCGACCGCCGCAGACAGTCAGACGTCGGTCGAGATCAAGGTGTACCAGGGCGAGCGCGAGATGGCGGCGTCGAACAAGCTCCTCGGCGCGTTCCACCTCGTCGGCATTCCGCCCGCTCCGCGCGGCATTCCGCAGGTCGAAGTCGCATTCGACATCGACGCGAACGGCATCATGCACGTCTCCGCGAAAGACCTCGGCACCGGCAAGGAGCAGAAGATCACGATCACCAGCTCGTCCGGTCTGTCGAAGGACGACGTCGAGAAGCTCGTGCGCGACGCCGAGTCGCACGCCGAGGAAGACAAGAAGCGGCGTGAGGAGATCGAAGCGAAGAATCAGCTCGACGGTCTCGTGTACAACGTCGAGAAGATGCTCAACGAGAATCGCGAGAAGCTTTCCGGCAGCGACGTCTCCTCGCTCGAGAGCGCGGTCAGCGATGCGCGCAAGGCAATGGAGGAGGGCGGAACGGACAACATCCGCAGCGCCACCGAGAAGCTCACGAAGGCATCACACAAGCTCGCCGAAGTGATGTACCAGCAGGCGAGCGCGCAGGGTGGTGCGCAGCAGGCGCCGCCTAGCGGTGGTGCCGGCGACGGTAAGTCGAAAGACGACGTCATCGAAGCCGAGGTCGTGGACGAGAACAAGTAAGTAAGAGGAATGCGGCGCCGCCGTTCCCGGCGGCGCCGCGTTTTTTGAACCATGTCACGCCGCAGATCAGACGGATACGTGATGATCTCGATCATCGCGGAGCGCTACAACATCCATCCGCAGACGCTGCGCCTCTACGAGCGCGAAGGACTGATCAAGCCCGCGCGCACCGCCGGCAACACCCGCTTGTACGGCGAAGACGAGATCAAGAAGCTCGAGATGATCCTCACGCTCACGCGCGACCTGGGCGTGAACCTCGCCGGCGTCGAAGTCGTCTTGAAGCTCGCGCGCATGATGGCCGACGCCGACATGCCCTTCGAAGGACTCCTCGACTACATTCGCCAAGCCATGCTCGACAAACGCCACGGGATCTCGCGCGAGAACGCGCTCGTGAAGCACGTGGCGGCGCACCTCACGAAGACGAGCCGGTAGCGTCGGTGCGCGTCTGCGTTTACTGCCGCGCAAGCGAAGCGGATGGCGTCACGTTCAACGACGAGCACGTGCTGCCGAAGATGTTCGGCAAGTTCCGCAACAGCCAATCGCTGCTGCTGAAGTGTGTCTGTGAACCATGCAACTCGGCGTTCAGCCGCGACTTCGAACGCGATCTCGGCCGCGACAGCGTCGAGGCGGTTCTTCGACTGTTGTTTCGCGTCAAGAATCCCGATGATGCACGGGAGATGAGTTACTCGCGCGTCACGATGACGTACCGCGGCGAAGGCTTTTACAAAGGCGCGAGAGTTCGATTCGCGCCGGGTGAGACGGCCGACAAGCTCTTCAACGTCGAGCTCTTGCCGCAAGCCGTCTTTCACCATCCGAAGCATCCAGAACCGGTCGCACTCGAGCCGCACGAAATCAGCGCGGACGCGATTGCGCCATTCTCTCGTGGCGGTGCCGTTTATCTCTTTGGAAGCCGCGAGGACGTCGAATCGATGGTGGCCTCATTGAAAAATGCGGGTTGGCGCGGCACGCGCGAAGACTCTCCTCCCGTCGACGCTCCATCGGGCGAAAGCCTCATGCGGTTCGACTACCATCTCGACGATCCGGTTCGTCGAGCGGTGATGAAAATCGCCTTCAACTACCTTGTTGCCACAGCCGGATTCGATTTTGCGTCGCAGCCGGCTTTTGACGCCGTCCGCAGTTACGTCAGAACGGGCGCGCCGTCGCTGCGTCATTGGGTGCAAACTTCGTGGGGCTCGATGGAAGGCGACGGCTCGCGAAACCGATACGGCGATGGACATCTAATCGCGGTCCATTGGATGCACACTCCGGCATCGCAGGTCATCGCGCAGTTGAGCTTTTTCAATCGAATCACGCATCACGTGCTGCTGGCGGATGCTGCCGCGACCGAGAGAGTGATCTGGCGCGATATCAACGCTGCACATTTCTTCGATCTCGCAACTCGTGAAGCAAAGAAGCTGAAACCGAGTCGCGCATTGGATCTCATTCCCTTCCGACCGTGATGCTCGTTCTCAAATCACGTCGGCGCGACGCGCGTGACGTCGATCGCTGTCGAGTTAGGAGCTAGCCGGCAACCGAATCTCGATCGTCGCGCCGCCGTTCGCGCGGTTATGCGCCGCGACCGTGCCGCCGTGCTCCGTCACGACCTTCTGCACGATGGCCAGTCCGAGTCCGCTGCCGCCTTTGCGGCGCGTGAAGAACGGCTCGAAGACATGCGGGAGTTCGGCGTCGCGGAATCCGGGGCCGTGATCGGCGATGGTGAAGACGAGGTTTGCCTTGCCGTTGCGCTGTGCGCTCGCCGTGATCGCCACCGGTTGACCGGCGCTCGAGAACTCGACGGCGTTCTCGATGACGTTCTTCAGCATCGTCACGATGCGCTCGGCGTCGACCGCCGCGAGCGGCAGCGGACTGTCGATCATCTGCTGGATCTCGATCTGCCGCTCTTTCGCTCGCGGCGAACAGATGCGAATCGCCTCGGCGATCGCCGGCTCGACCGACTGTACGTGCTTCACGATGTCGCGCGGACGGCCGTACTCGAGCAGGTCGTGCATCAAGCGCGACAAACGCGCCACGTCGGTGCGCAGCGTCGACATGTACTCTGTCGCGCCTTCGCCGCTGCCGAATTCCGCTTCAAAAGCGTCAATGGTTGACGCGATCCCGAACAGCGGGTTGCGCACTTCATGGGCGACGCCCGCGACCAGCGCGCCCATCGCCGACATCGTCTCGCGGCGCCGCAGCTCTTCTTCCATCTCCTTGCGGTGATTGATGTCGCGCGCGACCGTGATCACGCGGCGCATTCCGCCGATCATCGCGGCGCGAAGGCTGATTTCGAACCAGGTGAGGGCACCATCGCGCCGGCGGGCCTGCCACTCCATGATGAAATGTTCGTTGATGCCGAGACCGCGAATTTTTTCCCTGGCGAAGCCGGCGCTATAGGGTCCGATTCCCGAAGCAAACGATCCGCTGAAAAACTGGAGCGCTTCTTCGCGCGTGTAGCCGAACACCTCGCAGAAGCGCGCGTTCACGTCGAGAATCGCGCCGCTTTCGGGGTCGTAGATGATGATCGTGTCGTTGACCGAATCGAAGATCGTCCGGAATCGCTCTTCGCTCTCGAAACGCCGGATCATCTCCTCCTGCAGCTCGATGTAGCGCTGATCGAGAAGGGTGATCATCGTGTCGAGCGACGACTTCAGATTCACGAGCTCCGACGCCGATCCGGAAGCGAGCGGCGCCGATTCTCCGTGGCCTCCCTTGCTCACCATCATTGCGTACTGCTCGATCTGCTCGACCGGCTGCACGAACATCCGATAGAGCACGGCGTAGATGACGAGGATGATCAGCAGCGTGCTCGTGGCGATCGACCAGACGATGCGAACGCGCTCCTCGTGCAGATCGTTTTCCATGAACCGCGGCGTCACGAGGATGCGCGCCGTTCCGAGGTTGTTGTTTCCGAGGGTGATCTTCGCCTCTTGCACCAGAAGGCCGGGCGGCTCCTGCGCGCCGAGCCATGGGACGAGAGTCCAATTCGTGTTGCGAATCACGCCGTGCGTTTTTCCCGCAGCGGTGACGCGGATCGCGTAGATCGACTTCGGCTGCGCCATCGCCGTGATGACGCGGTCGATTCCGTTGCGGTCGATGTTCCACACCGGCAACGCCAGCGCCACGGCCAGCTCGCGCGCTTGCAGCGCCAGCAGGCCATGCAGACTGGTGCGCTGCTTGTTCGCGAAGTGTACGTAGCTGAGGATCGAATACGTGCCCAGCACGGCCGTCGTCACGATCGCCAGCGTGACGGCGACGATTCCGGCGAGCGGTTTTCTTCGCGATCGCTTCACTTGCGTCCGAGCTCCCCGTACGTCTTCGGATCGAACCACAGCCGCTTGTCGTTGAACGGCGTCTCCGGTCCGACGAACGGATTCGCGATCCTGATGATGCGCCGCTCCTTCAAATGCAGCCGCTCGATCTTGCGCCGCTGATACTTGTCGAAGATCGCATCGTACGTTCCGTCGGCGATCATCATCCGCATCCCTTCTTCCGCGCGCGCGGCCAGGCGGCGCCCTTCGGCGTTCTTCGGAAACCAGAAGTACATCGGCAGGGGATAGTAGAAGAGGATGCGGTCTTCGATGACCAGATCATTCAGCTTCGTCTTGCGCTGATCGTACTCGTCGAGCACCTCGGTTGCGGCGCGCAGGAAGACGTCGAAGCGTTTGTGGACGAGCATCTCGAACAAGCCGTCGTAGCTCGATCCGGTGACGACGTTCAATCCGCTCGCTTTCAGGATGTCGACGTCGACCCATCCCAGTCCGAGGCCGAAGGTGAAGCGGCGGAGATCGTCGAGCGACTTCACGTTCGCGAATCGCTGCGTGTCCGCTCTGCGAATGAGAAAGACGCAGTAGCCGCCGAGGTTTTTGTCGACGGGGATGCGAACAGGAATCAGCTCGCGCTCGAATTCGGGAATCGTGCTGAGATACATCACCGTGATTTTTCCAGTGGCGTGCTCGATCTCGTAACGTTGTCGCGCCTCGGGCATCCGCTCTCTCGACTCAACGAGCCGATACGGTCCCCACTTCGCCTTCGTTTTCTCGAGCGCGGTGCGCAGGATTTCCCAGTGATAGACGTAGCGGACGTCGAGTGCCGACTCCGGCGGGTGATAGATGTAGCTCATCACCGGCGCCGCGGCGATCCGAGCGGCGAACAAGACAACGAACGCCGACGCAGCAATGAGTGCGCGGGTGTTCACGATTACACTATTGGACCGGTTCAATCTTACGCCGATGCTGCGAAATCGTGTGTTGCTCGTCGATGACGAGGCGGGTCCGCGCTTCGGCGTGCGTCGATTTCTGAAGTCACACGACTTCGACGTCGAAGAAGCGGACGACTGCGCCTCGGCGCGCGTGAAGTTCCGCGCCTTTCGTCCCGACGTCACGATTCTCGACTTCCGTCTTCCCGACGGCACCGCGCTCGATCTCATCCCTGAGTTCCGTTCCCTCGGCGACTCCGCGCTCATCGTCCTCACTGCATACGCGTCGATCGACAACGCAGTCGAGGCGGTGAAGCTCGGGGCCGAGCAGTTCTTCACGAAGCCGGTGCAGCTCGAGGCGCTGCTCGTCGTGATCGAGCGCATCCTCGACAACCAGCGCAACCGCCACCAGGCGCTGGCCGGCGCGGTGTCGAATGAGCAACGCCGCGTCGATCCGTTCCTCGGAGTGAGCGATGCCATTCGCGAGCTGCGCGAGAAAGCGGAATCGGCGCTGCGCACCGACAGTCCGATCCTCATCCACGGCGAGACCGGAACGGGAAAGACGGTGCTGGCGAACTGGATCCATTCGCACAGCCGCCGCGCGGGCGAAGCATTCGTCGATCTCAATTGCGCCGGCATCTCTCGCGACTTCCTGGAGACGGAGTTGTTCGGCCACGAAAAAGGCGCCTTTACCGGCGCGATCTCGACGAAGCAGGGGCTGCTCGAAGTCGCGCATCGCGGAACGGTGTTCCTCGACGAGATCGGCGACATGGATCCGCAGGTACAAGCGAGCCTGCTGAAAGTCCTCGAAGAAAAACGATTCCGCCGCCTCGGCGACGTGAAAGATCGCGCCGTCGACATCCGTCTGATCGCAGCAACGAATCGCGATCTGCGAGCGAGTGTCCGATCGGATCTCTACTATCGAATCAGCACGCTCGAGTTGACGGTGCCCGCGCTGCGCAATCGGCGCGACGACATTCCGATCCTCGCCGAGAGCATCCTCGAGCGCCTCGCGCGCGACCTCGGGCAGAAGCGCGTGAGCGTCGGCGCCGACGCCGAGCGCATCCTCCGCCGCTACGACTGGCCGGGCAACATCCGCGAGCTGCGCAACGTCTGCGAGCGCGCGTTGCTCCGCAGCCACGGCGACGTGCTCGATCACGCCGCGATCGTGATGCCGAGCGAAGTCGTGGCGCCTACTGTTGCGTCATCGGCGCGCAACGGCACGCTCGAAGACGTCGAGCGCGAATACATCGAGCAGATTCTGCGCGAAGAGGGCGGTGCGATCGACCGCGTCGCGGCGCGGTTGGGGATCTCGCGATCGGCGGTGTACTACAAGGCGCGGAAGCATCGGATCGAGATTGCGAAGATTCGGAACTGAATGTGGAGGATAGGCGCCCTCGCCTGTCGGGTGCGCAGCGTGGAGCTGCGCACTGCTTACAGGACAGGCGAGGCGCCTATCCTCCACTGGACGCATCGATTTCTAGATTTAGAAATTAGCGTGCTAGAACTAGCACAACGCTTTGTGACACAGTCCGGGAAACTCGCCTAACTCTCTCCATCTAAATCACTTACAAATCAGGCACGCGTGGCAGCCCGGTTGCTCTAAGGGGCGCCGTGACCAACAAACGGCTCCTCCTGCTCGACGACGAAGAGACGATCCTCTTCGCATTTCGAAACTACTTCACGCGCTGCGGCTTCGATGTCGTCTGTGCGCGCGAGCTCGAAGAGGCCGAGGCGCTCGTGACGTATGTCGAGTTCGATCTCGTCATTGCGGACGTCTGTCTCACCGCGCCGGGCAGCACGGAAGGATTGGAGTTTATCCGCTACGTCCGCAGCGTCTCGCCTCGCGCGCGCCTGATCGTCATTACGGGCCACGACGGCATGGGCGTGCGCGCGGAGGCGCTGCGCCGCGGTGCCGACGCCTTCGTCGCGAAGCCGCGGCCGCTCGGTGAGATCGCCAAGATCGCGGCGGAGCTGATGGGAGCGGCGGCATGAAGCGGACGCTCTTCGATCAGTTGGTGCAGCCGGGCGTGATCACCGTCGAGTTTCAGCCGATCCTCGACGTGCGCAACGGCCACACGTCGCTCTACGCATTCGAGGCGCTCGCACGCGGGCCGGTGGGCACGAGCCTGGCGCGTCCCGACGTCCTCTTCGAATACGCGCGGCGCAAGGGGGAAGAGTCGCGGCTCGACCTCGTCGTGATCCGCGAAGTCTTCACCGCCGCGCGCACGCTGCTGTGCGAGCCGTGCATCTCGATCAACATCCACGGCTCGACGCTCGGCAACATCGAGAACTTCGCGGAGAAATTCGTGACGTCGGCCGAGGCGCACGGCATCGATCCGAAGCGGCTGATGCTGGAGATCGTCGAGCATCGCGCGCCGTGGACGCTCGACACCTTCCGCAACACGATCGATCAACTCCGTAACGCCGGCGTGCGCATCGCCGTCGACGACCTCGGCATCGGCGCTTCGAACTTCCGCATGATCGTCGACTGCCGTCCCGATCATCTGAAAGTGGACCGCTACATCGTCGACGGCTGCAGCAACGACCGATTCCGCGCGGCCGTGCTCGAGTCGATCGTCACGCTGGCGACTGCATGCGGCGCCGCACCGATCGCCGAAGGAATCGAGACCGCCGACGACCTCGCGCAGGTCACGCAGCTTGGGATTCACCTCTTACAGGGCTGGTACTACGCGACGAGCATGCCCGCGCATCTCGCCGCCGACTGGGCCTTCAGACAACCGGAACGCATCGCCATGAAAGGGTTCAACCGATGAAGAAGAAAGTGCTCCTGGTCGACGACTCCAACACCGTCATCTTGATGGAGAAGATGATCCTCGCCAAAGGACCGTACGACATCATCGTCGCGCGGGACGGCGTCGAAGGCATCGCCAAAGCGAAGAGCGAGAAGCCCGACGTCATCCTGCTCGACGTGATGATGCCGAACATGGACGGGCTCACCGCGTGCGCCGAACTGCGCCGCGATCCCGAAACCGCGCACATCCCGATCGTGATGGTCACGACGCGCGGCGAAGAACAGAACATCGAGACCGCATTCCGCAACGGCTGCACCGACTACGTCACCAAGCCGATCAGCGGTATCGAGCTGCTCACGAAGCTCCACAACATTCTCGGGGTGGCAGCGTGAAAGACAATCAGCGTTCCTTCACCGAGAAAGTCACGAGCGACATGCGCGAGTACGTGCAGTCGCTGCTCGATGAGAACCGCCGCCTCAGCACCACGGTGGCGGAGCTCGAAGCGGACCGCGACCGCACCATCGAGGCGCAGACCGCGCTCATCGAGCGCCTCTCGCAGATCGAAGAAGAGAGCCGCGCCTTCGCCGCGAGGTATGTCGAAGTCGAGCAGCAGAACACGAATCTCGCCAACCTCTACGTCGCCAGCTATCAACTGCACGGCACCCTCGACCGCGAGCGCGTGCTCGGCGCGATCAAAGAGATCGTCATCAATCTGATCGGGTCGGAAGAGCTGGCCGTGTGGGAGATCGATCGCGACTTCGACGGCCTCGTGCTCATCGATTCATTCGGCATCGACCAGGCGCGATGGGCCGCGTTGCCGCTCGACTCGCCGCACGTCGCGAGCAAAGTCGCGTTGAGCGGCGAGACCTATGTCGCCGGACCGTCGACGCACTACGACAAGAACCTCATCGCCTGCATCCCGCTCAAGCTCGACGAGAAGGTGATCGGCGTGATCGGCATCTTCTCGCTCCTGGCGCAGAAGAGCGGACTCGAAGCGGTCGACTTCGAGCTCTTCGATCTCCTCGCCACGCATGGCGCCACCGCGCTTCACTGCACGCGGCTGGCGGTGCCGGAGACGGTGCAGTGAACGCGCGTTTTCTTCAGCCGGGACATCTCGTGATCTCCGTCGAGCCGATGACGATCACGACGATCCTCGGGTCGTGCGTTGCGGTCTGCATCTGGGACTACCGCAAGCGCGTCGGCGGGATGAATCACTTCATGCTGCCGATCTTCAGCGGCGGCAGCGCGACTTCGTCTCCGCGATTCGGCGACGTGGCCATGCACCAGCTCATCGAAGGGCTGCGCGCGATCGGCGCGAAGCTGCCGTTCATGCGCGCGCGCGTCTTCGGCGGTGCCTGCATGTTCGAGCAGATGCAGTCGGCGACGCATCTCGGCAACAAGAACGTCGAGGTCGCGCTCGACTTCCTCGCGGCCAACGGCGTTGAAGTCATCCAGATCGACGCCGGCGGCAGCCGCGGACGCAAGGTCCTGTACGAAACGGAAGGAGGGACGGCATGTCTGACGTCGATCTGAATGAACTGATGGCCACGTTCGTGGAAGAGGCGGCGGCCGATCTCAACGCGCTCGAGTCGGGATTGCTCGCCTCGGAGACCGCGGAACTGCTCGACAAGCACGAGCTCCTGCGTCTGGTGCACACGATCAAGGGCAACGCGTCGTGCGTCGGTCTCGACGAGGTGACGACGTTCGCGCATGCCTACGAAGAGATGCTCGAGCGTATCGACGGCGCCGATCGTCCGCTGATCACGCTGCTGCTCGCCGGCGTCGACACGCTGCGGCGCATGATCAATGGAAATGCCTCGAACACCCGCATCGCCACACGCATCGGGACCGACAAGCTCGATCGCATGCTCGATCTCGCCGGCGAGATCGCCATCGCCCGCGGCCGCGTACATGCGTTGATCGCGACGCGCGATCACGAAGCGCTGGCGGTCGTCGAACAGCAGATCGACACGCTGCAGTCGGAGCTGCAGGAGCTGATCATGCGCTGCCGCATGGTGCCGGTCGGCCCACTCTTTCAGCAGTACGCGCGCGTCGTGCGCGACGTCGCTTCGTCGCACGGCAAGGAAGCGCGCCTCGTCACCATCGGCGACGACGTCGAGATCGACACGACCGCGGTCGAGACGCTGCGCGATCCGCTGACGCACATGATCCGCAACGCCATCGATCACGGCCTGGAGACGCCGGAGCAGCGCATCGCCGCCGGCAAGTCGCCGAACGGCACGATCACGCTGGAGGCGCGGCACGAAGCGGCGTCGATCGTGATTCTCGTCAGCGACGACGGCACCGGCCTCGATCGCCGCGCCATCGGCGATCGCCTCGACGTGATCTTCGAGCCCGGCTTCACGACGTCGAGCAGCGTCACCGATCTCTCCGGACGCGGCGTCGGCATGGACGTCGTGCGCCGCGCCATCGAGTCGCTGCGCGGCACGATCTCCATCGACACGGCGGAAGGCAAAGGGACGACGTTCATGATCCGCCTTCCGCTCACGCTGGCGGTGATCGACGGCTTCGGCATCACCGCCGCGGGCGAGACCTACATCGTGCCGCTCGATCACGTGCTCGAGTGTATCGAGCTCCCGAGCGGCACGAAGAACGGCGCCGACTCCGGCGTGCTGCTGTTGCGCGACGAGATCATTCCGTACGTTCGCCTGCGCAATCTCTTCGCGCTCGACGGCGCATCGACGGCGCGAGAGAACGTGCTCGTCGTGCAGCACGGCGGCGCGAAGGCGGGACTCGTCGTCGACGAGCTGCACGGCGCCGGACAAGCGGTGATCAAGCCGCTCGGTAACTACTTCAATGAAGTGCCCGGCGTGGCCGGCTCTTCGATTCTCGGCAACGGCCGCGTTGCGCTGATTCTCGACACGCCGGCGATTCTGAACAGCTTCGGAGCGGCGGACGCCTCGTCCGCCGACCGCGCGTTAGCGCGGCTCTCGCCGCGCCGGGCGGACGAGGGCGTCCGCCCCTCC
>Ga0075425_100001070_pt1 | contig 26375 bp, 27 predicted proteins | sample SoiMethybrSBSTD4_FD_75300 | JGI IMG/M metagenome (GOLD analysis project Ga0075425, IMG submission 75300) | Bulk soil microbial communities from a Populus tree surrounding site in Tennessee, USA - Soil MetaG P. TD hybrid SBSTD4 | ecosystem: Environmental > Terrestrial > Soil > Tree plantation...
TCGCATTCGGCTGTTCCTCGATGCTTTGGAAGGAGTAGCACATGCTCACGCCCATCACATCGTCCATCGCGACTTGAAGCCATCGAACATTTTGGTGCGGACCGATGGCGAAGCGAAACTCCTCGACTTCGGGATCGCCAAACTCCTGGAATGCGACGGCAAGAACGCGGAAGCGCCGCTTACGGTCGAGGGCGGCGGAGCGATGACTCCGGAGTATGCCGCTCCCGAGCAGTTGAAGGGCGAGGCCGTGACCGCAGCCACGGACGTCTATGCGGCAGGAGTCCTGCTGTATGTGTTGCTGACGGGGCAACATCCGGCTGGTGCCGTCCCGCACACGCCCGCACGGCTGATCGAGGCCATTCTGGACACTGAGCCGCCTCGACCTTCCGACATCGTGGCTCGCACGCGGCCAAATCAAGAGACTGCGGTCACGAATGCCGGAAAACGCGCAACGACACCCGACAAGCTGGCCAAACTGTTGCGCGGCGACCTTGACACAATGATCGGCAAGGCGCTGAAAAAGAATCCGCAGGAGCGCTACTCGTCCATTGAGGCACTGGCTGTCGACCTGCAGCGATATTTGCGATATGAGCCCATCAGCGCTCGACCGGATGCCATCGCCTACCGTGCGGGCAAATTCGTGCGTCGACACTGGAGCAGCATGACTGCGGTGCTGCTGGTGGCAGCGGCTGTGGTTGGCACGGCAATCGTTACTTGGCTCTATCCTCGTCGGCCCGTGCCGTTGCCGCAGTTCAACCAGCGAAAGCTCACCGCAAACGCTCAGGATTCGCCGGTGCTGGATGCTGCGATTTCGCCAGATGGCAAATATTTAGGCTATGCCGACCAGCAAGGCATTCATTTGCAGCTTGTAGCGACGGGCGTAGTCCAAAGTGTGGCCTCGCCTCCTGGCGTCCAACCGGATACCGCCTCCTGGGCGTTTGGGACTTGGTTCCCGGACTCTGCGCGATTCATTGCTTCTGTCAGTGCGCCCGGAACTCCTTCCACGGTGTGGTCGATTCCGGCAGCGGGAGGTGAGGCGCAGAAGATTGCGGAAGTAGAGGATATGTTGGGAGGAGGAGCCGTTTCACCCGATGGTTCCAACATCGCCTATCAAAGGTTACGGAGCATCGGCGGAGCGCGGGAGATTTGGCTGATGGATTCGCATGGAGAATCTCCCCATAAGATATTGACTGCTGAGAGCCAGGCCTCCATCACCGGCGTTGTCTGGTCGCCAGCGGGAAATCGGCTGGCTTATCGCTACAGACGTCATAAAGCGGATCGCATAGAGATTATGGTGCAAAGTTGTGACCTCGGCGGCTCAGCTATAACGACCATCCTTCTCGACAATCATTTGATGGACAACCACCTGGGCGCATTCATCTGGACGCCCTCGGGCCGTTTCATTTATTCGCGAAATACGGAACTTGGCTCGGCCGAATCCGATAATTTGTGGGAATTGAAAGTTGACGCCAAGAACGGTACTCCGCAGAGCAAAGCGCGCCAGTTGACGGATTGGTCGGGATTTTCTGTGTACAGCTTCAGTACCACGGCCGATGGAAAGCAGTTGGCCTTTCTTAGAGGCAACGACCACTCTTCGGTCTTTGTCGGGGACCTCGGCGGCAATGACCGACCTCTGGTAAACACCCGCCGGCTGACGCTGGACGACAATTACAATATTCCTTCGGCATGGATGCCGGATTCTCGCGAAGTCATTTTTTCATCGCAGCGAGCGACATACCGGTTGATGTACCGGCAGAGCCTGGATCCGGGCAGTAGCGCTGAACTCATTACGGCAGGTGGAAACGCAAATTTTTATCTGGCTCGCCTGAGCCCAGATGGAGCTTCGATAATTCTGGAGGGTGCTCCAGTCGGTGTGCACCTGGGCCTCTACCGAGTCGAACTGGCCGGTGGCGTTCCACAGCGGCTATTTGACACCGGAGGCTTCGTCCTGTTTTCGTGCTCTAACAAGGCTGCGAACCTTTGTGTATTTGGCAAGCCGTCTGCCAACAAGGACGAGCTGGTAGTTTTTAGATTTGATCCCGTCGGCGGTCCAGGCGCAGAGCTCGCGCGAATTCCGCTTGAGGCAGGCACCAGCGCCGACATTGGATTTGATTACGCGTGGCAACTCTCGCCCGATGGCTCGCGAATCGGAATCGTGAAAAGGCACGGGAATCAGATTCGGCTAGTGCCTCTTCGGGGAGGTGAGGCGACAACGATCACGGTAAAGGGTTTCCCCGACCTCCTCGATATGAATTGGGCGGTTGATTCTAAAAGTATGTTTGTGTCGACCGTGCAAGCGGGTGCCTCCACGTTGTTGCGGGTCGCCCCCAACGGGGATGCGCAGCCGATCTGGGAGCAACGTCAGTCGGCGCTCACCTGGGGTATCCCCTCCCCCGACGGGCGTCATCTCGCGATCATCGGCGCAAGTTCAGAAGCGAATGTCTGGATGATCGGCAACTTCTGAACCAGTAGGGCCCCCTGAGCCGCAAGGATCCCCACCATCCCCCGCTCGCTCTGCGATCGGCTGGCCGAGTCAGCGACTCAAACGCAATGGTTTCAACTCCTTAACCGTCCTGCCTAGCTCGGTCCTATCCCCTGTCGTCTTTTCTCCTGCGTTTCCGATATCTCAAGTAGGGACCAATCATTCCCATCTTCGCCGGAAATGCTGCGAAGCGGACTTTGCGTACAGCCGAAAGACACAAAGGCCAGGAGGTAACCCGTGGAATTCAGGACAGCGGTCGTCTGCAGTAAATGTCGGCAGCCTATCTTCCCGGGAGAAGGTCCCGGCTTCGTGTACTTCAAGATTCCCGGCAAGGAAGGCTACTACTTCTTCCACTGCCGGTTGCAAGGCCAGGACTGCTGGGAAGCCTATCTAAGGGAAAGTAAGTAGTTTGGTTCGCAAGGAAAGAGGAGGCAGATCCAATGGGCGCGATAGCTAAAAAACCGATTCCAGAATTGCTGCCAACTGTAGCGCGTCACGTCAATGATGCGGCGACGCCAGTACGGATCGTCGGTCTTGAAGAAGCCCGGTCTATCGCGCAATTCGTACCGGTCATGGTCTTACTGCCGGCGGCCGCGAATGGCCAAGCTGATTCGCTACGGCAGGCAGGAAACCATTCCCTCGCCGGAACCTCCGCAACGTCAGCGATTTTCGAACTGTTCGAAAAAGCCGTCAAACCACACAGGTTCATGAGCCCCGATAGCGACTTGGTGTTCGGTGATGTGAAAGTGAACTTTTCATCTATGGAAGCGACGCGCAGAGGTCAGCCGGTGATGCTTACCGCCATGGAATTCAAGACCTTGAAGTACTTGGCTCAAAATGCGCGACGCGTTATTTCGCGAGAGGAATTCCTGAATGAAGTTTGGGGTTACGAAAATTATCCCTCCACTCGCACCGTCGACAATCACATCCTGCGATTGCGCCGGAAGCTTGAACGAGATCCTTCTCAGCCGATTCATTTTCGAACCGTGCACAGCGCTGGCTACAAGTTTCTACCTGAATGCCCTGCTACCGGTCGGGAATCCGGATATGACTTGGCGTTACATAAATAAAAGGTGAATCGAAATGAAGAATACCCTTACAGAACAGGTGACCAATGAGCAGCAAGCGATAGCGCTCGCCCAGCGCGGGGATCACGCCGCCTTCGAATACATCTACAACGCGTATCGCAGGCGCGTTTACAGCGTGTGCTTGCGCATGATCCGAAATCCCGCTGAAGCAGAAGATTTGACACAGCAAACTTTCCTCCAGCTCTTTCGAAAAATCGCGACGTTCCGCAGCGAAGCAAACTTTTCAACTTGGCTGTATCGAGTCACGGTTAACGTCGTGTTGCTGCACATGCGCCACAGAAAACCGGCTGCCGCCATGGTCGAAGATCTGGAGCAGTACACCGCAAAAGATGAAGGGAAACCCCAGCACGGTCCGGGCGGAGCTTCGCTGTCGAGTCTTGTCGACCGGCTAAACCTGAGGCGCGCGATCTCCAGGCTATCGCCTGGGTGCAAACGGCAGTTCTTGCTGTACCACGTCCTCGGATACAAACACAGCGAGATCGCCGAACTCTTGGGATGCTCGATAGGCAGCTCCAAATCGCAGCTTCACAAAGCCCGCAAACGGTTGCGCCGGCTGTTGCGCGGGGAATTTGGCAGAGCAGAGGCCAGCGTCGCCACCGCATAGGCGGGCAACCGGCCGGCCCCAAAAACAATATTGGAACGCTCGCTGTGCGTAACGCCTGGCTCGACAGCTGCTTGAGTGGTCGAACGAAAGGCGTTAGGCACCCACGGTAGAGCCCTGCGATTTTTATTTGCTCTAGGAGGAGCTAGCTGCTGTGAAACCCAGACTTGCCAGTTATTTTGCAGCCATCTTTCTATCCGGATTTCTGCTAGCGGCCGCTAACCTGAGCGCGCAGACGTCAGCCTACCGGCAGGCCAACCTCACCTCGAACCTTCCGGATGTCGCCAACAACGTTTTTCTCCAATTGGTCGATCCATGGGGAATCGCTTTCCTGCCTGGCCAACCGTTTTTTATCGCCGATAACACCGTTGGGTGTGCGTCGTCGCATGACGCTACGGGCATTGGCGTAGTGCCCGGAGGTTTTACCCTGCCGAACGCTGAGCAGACGGGATTCGACACTCCGACGGGAATTGTGGCTGACCAGAATTCCTCCTTTGGCAACCCCGGCCTGATTAAACCGTTTATTTTGGTCACCGACCAGGGGACGGTCTTTACCTGGGGCCCGGATGCTCGTGGTGACCTTCCACCGGCGGGGACATTGGTCATTAATCGCGCTTCAACCGGAGCGGTATACAAAGGCGTGGCCATCCTGAATTCCGCGCTGACTGCGCCTGCGCTTGCTGTCACCGATTTCCACGGTGGATTCATCGACACTTTTCTTCCCGGCTTCTCTCCCGTGGCCCTTCCCGGTTCGTTTACGGATCCAAATCTGCCCTTGGGATACGCGCCTTTCGGGATTCAAGTGATCGGACGGCAAGTTTTTGTAACTTACGCAGTGCAGGACACCGCCAAGCGCGACCCGGTTTTCGCAACGGGAAACGGCATCGTTGATATTTTCGATATGGACGGCAATTTCGTGCGCCGTTTCGCTACCGGCGGAAGCCTGAACGCGCCGTGGGGAGTCGCGCAAGCCAGCGCAAGCTTTGGCCCTTTCCGCAATGACATCCTCATCGGCAATATCGGTGACGGAACGATCAGCGCCTTTGATCCTGCGACCGGGCGTTTCCTCGGGCAGGTCAGCGACAGCGACGGCAAAGAAGTAACCGAGATTGGTCTGCACGGGTTGGTTTTTCGAGCGGACGGGTTTGGAGACGCGAACACCCTCTACTTCACATCGCAGGTCAGCGGCAAGCGCGATGGTCTGTTTGGCGCAATCACCAGTGGCCTCGTGAGCGCGACCAGGGTGTCCGTTCCTACTACGCCAACCGAAGCGCCCGTCACGATCACGGTCGAGGTCTCCGCAGGGGCAGGCAACCCCGGTACACCTACTGGCTCCGTGGAAGTTCGGGACGGCGATGTGGTCCTGGCCAAGCCGGTGCTAAGCGACGGGGTTGCGACGTTTACAACCACACTAACTGGTTTGGGAGCGCACACAATTGCTGCCAGGTACCGCGGAGACGCGACATTCTTGCCGAGCAGCTCCCAGACTGAAGCACAAGTCACTGGCCTGGCCACGACGGTGACGCTCGCGGCGCCAGCGAATGCCAGCCCAGGTGCCGCAATAACGTTGACCGCCTCGGTTACCTCGTCGGGCGGAATTCCCACAGGGAAAGTTGCTTTCGACGACGGCGCCACGCACCTGGGCAGTTCCTTGCTGAATGCGGCTGGCGTTGCCGTTCTGAGGACCGACACCCTAGCCTCCGGAGTTCATTCGCTGACCGCTTCATATATCGGAGACGACAAATTCTCAGCCAGTACATCTGCAGCCGTAAGCGTCGACATCACGAACCCTGATTTCTCCCTGGCCGCGTCTCCGACTACCGCGTCGGTCATCGCCGGCCAATCCGCTCAATTCGTTGTCACGGTCTCGCCGGTGGGAGGCTTCGCGAATAACGTCACGCTATCTTGCGCGCCCACCTCCGGGATTACCTGTGCTTTTAGCCCTGGGACCGTGGCTACTGCCCATGGAGCCGCCAACGCGAACTTGACCGTTGCTACCTCGAGCTTGGTCGCCGCAGAGGGAGTCGCGTTTCCGGCTTTGATTCACTTCTGCGCTTTTCTTCTGGCGCTAGCCGGGATCGGCTTTGCGAATTCGCGTCGCGGACAGGTCAGGAACCTGCAAGTTCCGCTCCTCGGTGCCACGGCGGCCGCTGCTTTAGCGGTCTTTTCCTGGCTGGCGGTTGGCTGCGGCGGAGCCGCCGCCAACACATCAAACCACCGTGCGGCTTCGATCGTGGTCACCGCGCAATCCGGCACTATCTCTCATTCGACAACTGTCAATGTCACGGTGCAGTAGCGCGGATATCCCGAACTGCATGTCGTCTTTTCTAGCCGGATTTCGATATCTCAAGTAGGAACCGTTTGGTTCGCCGAAACGCCGCACGGCACCGTTCTTGCCGATTGCGCAGCGGCGAAACACTGGAACCATCGCTTTGCAGGACCTCGCAAACGCACAATCTGAAGGACGAATAAGGAGAAAGCAGTGGACAAGACTTGCAGCAAGAAGTTCTGGAGCAGCCTGGCTGCTCACAGCATGATGGTGGCCTTGGCAGTCCTGGCAGTATCCGGCATTACCAACGCCCAGGAAAGGAAAGACGAGATCAGTTTCAACCTGCTGCCCAACCCGGCGGTCGTGGACTGTCTTCGTGCCAACCCGTATGAGGAGCCGCGGGCGCACGCCACAGTGATTCGTGGCAAACAGAACGACACTTTGATCCTGGACTTGGATGGCATCAAGCCGGGCCTGGTGTTCGACCTGTTCACCGTGCAAAACAGCTTCTTTCAGGCCAACGGGACGAAAGACCCCAAATTCACGGGAAGCTTTGGATTGGCCTGGTATCAGTCCGATATCAAGATTGGCAAAGCAACGGATGACGGCCACGTCCAGATCAAGACGATTCTCTTGGACGAGATCTTCGGATTTGACCCCGACGTGCGCTTGGCTCCGACGAATACCTTCCATGTCGGTTTCTGGTTTGACAATCCCCAGGACGCGGCGGCTCTGCCCACCTGCCACTTCGACCCGACCAAGCCCACGCCGTTCAACGGCGAGCACAAGGCCGGCCCCTTCGCCATGTTGAGCGTTCCTGATGCCAAGTCCGGATTGGGCCCCCTCTGCACGGACCCGAACAATTCCACAACGCCAGCCACCTGCACCCTTTGAAACTGCCGCTCCCATGGAGAACCGGGGCGATCACGATCGCCCCTCTTTCCATAACAGGTCGTCGGGACCGCCGCTGCCGGGTGACACAAGCGCAAATCGACGAGGTATAAGTAGCGCCTTAGCTTTGCAGCTTCGTGATCGAATGTGCCGCAGTGAATGGCTTAGAGAAACACCGCCGGAGAGACCTGAAAGCGGTGAGTTAGCTTTTCCATCTGTTCTCTGTTCAATTGCCGCTTTCCCTTCAAAATCAAGGACACAACACTCTCGCCGGCCAGGTCGTCCGCAAGGTACTTTTGTCGGAGTCCGTTGGCATCCATTAGTTCCTTTACCACCTCGATGCCCGAAGCCTTTTCAATAGTGAACTGCTTCGCTTCGTGGTCCGTGATCAAGACGACCAGCGGTTTGGCCGTTTCTGTTTCTTCCGCGCTTCGATGTGCTTTGCGTTGCAGTTCCAGAAGTCTGGAAACATAGACCTCGTGCTGCTCAAAACTCGTCGAATTCGCAAGGCGTCTCCAATCGGCTGCGTGGGATTTGAGGCGAAATACGATATTCTCGCCTGTGACCCGGACCGGCGCACGGCGTTTGTCCGGGTTCGCTTTTTGCTTGACAAATGAAATAGGCCTATTTCATTATATCAATGAAGACCTACTCGACAGTCAAAGTCGCAAAGATGCTCGAAATAGGTTGGAGCACGCTCCACCGTTGGATTGTTGAAGGCAAAGTCGAGGCCCCACCGGTCCAGTCCCTAGATGGATTCAAGATTCGCCGTTGGAACGAAGAAGATATCGCGAAAGTTAGGCAGTACAAGACGCAGCACTATTGGGGCAAAGGCGGTCGAAAGAAGCGAAGCAAACGGGCCAAGTGAAGTAGCGGGACGCGCAGGTGCTTGAACACCAAACGCGCCCCTGACCACCATCACCTCACAGGGAGGCAACGATGGTTGCAACAGAACTTATCCATTTCCCATTGTGGGCGCAACTCAGCCCGCGTCAATCGTTACCGGCTCGAACCCCATTTGGGCCTGCCGGTCTAATTTCTGCCGACCTTCGCGAAGGTAACTCTGCCGGCTGGAAATACGGCGACTTCAAGCAGCTTCGGGTCCTCGTCAGGAGCGAACGAGACAGGAGCGTGTGATGCGCCGAAATATCGCTCGTGCCTACGATTGCCTTCAAGACGAACACGATCGTGTGCGCGCAGCTTGCGTCAAAATCCTTGCCCAGAAGGACAGACATCTAGAGCGGGAGTTGCTCCGTGCAGACCTCGATAGTCCAAGACATCATGACGAAATGCTTCTTTACGAGGAACGCTTGTCTGGTCCCGAGAAGCGTCGCGTTCTCGATCTGAATCGCTACGGAAGAAAGATCGAACGCATCATGGATGCGCTCCTGCGTCTTCAGCCGTGAAAACCTCACCAGTCAATCTGGTCTGGGAAAAATTCCGCTATGAGATCTTGATAGAAAGGCAGAATCGCCTGCAGCTTCGGGCGCTCTCGTCCTTTTGAGTACAGATCGTAGGGATTGAATTTTCGCACCCACTCAAACATGCGCTCGTCATGATCGTCCATCAGGTGCCGGTACGCTCCATGTTTGTGCGCCGGATAAAACGAGTGATAGCGCAGCATGTATTGGGCCTTTTCCGGCAAATAGCGCCGCGTCACATGATAAATGTATTCGTCGTGGCCAAACGAAAGGTGGACGTTGCCGAGGCCGCAGTTCGGTTTGTACACGCCATACTTGCTCTGATACTTCGGCATCTTGCTATCCGGATTGGCCGCAAAAAATTCCGGAAAAACAATGTCGTTGGAATAAGAGCAGCCCACCGGAAACGTATCGCCGACCACCGCCCATTGCGGCTCGCCGTAAAGGCACAAAACTTTGCCGAGATCGTGCACGAAGCCGGCCAGAATAAACCAGCGCGGATGGCCGTCTTTGCGTATGGCTTCGGCGGTTTGCAGCAGATGTTCGATTTGCGTCAGGTCGGTGTCAGGATCGCTCTCATCCACCAACGTGTTCAAATACTCGGCCATTTCCCAGACGCTCTTCTTTCCCCGCGTCAGGCCGCAATACTCGGCTTTTTTCTGCAAGACAAAATCGAATGTTTGATTCGCGTGGTTCTGCCGGTAGAACTGCGTTACACCGGGATTGGCGTCGGCTTCGTAATTCCGGAACTCTTCTTCTGACTTGCCCTGGCGATACCGCGTGGCGACAAAATCGTCCCACTCCTCGAGCTGCTGCATCGGTCCGTTTCCACTTACGTGGCCCATGGCGATTCCCCGTCCTGATGCCGGTAACGCCGACATCGGTTGCAACGACCCGATTATGGCTTCGCGTTTTGCGACGCGCAACGATGAACTTTTTTAGCTGCGGAGCAGCCGAATGGCGGAGGCGTCGCCATCGTCGCGGCCATTTTTATCGGCGTCGGAGTCTTCGATCTTGGAGCCCTCGCCTTCGCCGGGCGCGAGGAACAGATTGCTTTCTACACCGTGCTGCCGCGTGTACAAGTCGTAGTAGCGGCCGACGAGGTCATACAAAGACTGATGAGTGCCGCGCTCGATGATGCGGCCAGCTTCGACCACCAGAATCTGTTCGGCTCGCCGAATTGTTGAAAGACGATGCGCAATAACAAAAGTAGTACGACCACGCATCAAGTAACGCAAGCCTTCCTGAATCAGCGCTTCCGATTCGGAATCGAGGCTCGAGGTCGCTTCATCGAGAATCAGAATGCGCGGGTCGGCAAGGATGGCCCGCGCGATTGACACCCGCTGTTTCTGCCCGCCCGACAATTTGACGCCGCGCTCACCGACCACCGTCTCGTACTTGTCCAGGAAGTTTTCCGCAAATTCGTCCACGCGCGCGATCCGGCAGGCATTCAGAATTTCTTCCTCGCTGGCACCGGGCCGCGCGAAAGCCACGTTTTCGCGGATCGAACCGTCAAAGAGAAACGTGTCCTGTAAGACGACGCCGAGTTGCGTTCGGTAGCTGCGCAGTTTCACCGTGGCGAGATCGATGCCATCAACCAAAACCCGGCCGCCCGCCGGTTTGTAAAATGCCGCGATCAAACCAATGATGGTGGACTTCCCTGCTCCCGACGGCCCCACCAGCGCGGTCACCGTTCCTGGCTGCGACTCAAACGAGATGTCAAACAGCACCTGTTTGCCGGTGTCGTAGGAAAAATCCACGTGCTCGAAAATCACTCCCCCATTGATGCGCTCGATGGTGACACTGCGGCCGGCGTCTTCATCTTCCGCTCTTTCGTTGAGTATTTCGCGTGTGCGTTCGAGGCCGGTGATGGCTTCCGTCAGCTGTGTGCCGATCGCGACGATCTGAAACACCGGTGCCACCAGCATCGCCAGAAACGCCGAGTACATGAAGAACATGCCCAGCGTCATGGTGCCCTCAATGATCCGATGTGCGCTGATGTACATAATGATCGCGCTGACCAGGCCGATCAGTGTGGTACCGGAAAGGCTCATCAGCGAAGTGGCGGTTAGAGTCTTCAGCACATTGTCCAGCAGACGCTGTACTCCGCCTGCAAAAACCTTCTCTTCGCGCTCCTCGGCGTGGTAACCCTTGACCACGCGCACGCCGCCAAGCGATTCGGTAAGCCGGCCGGTAACTTCCGCATTGATTTTTGGCCGCGCGCGAAAAATCGGCCGGATGGTCGCAAATGCCTTGTTGATCAGCAGGCCGAAGACCAGCAGGATAAAGAACGCGATGACCGTCATCATCGCGCTGATCTTGAGAAGAATAACCAGCGCCAGAACCGCCGTCATCAAGCCGCCGAGGAATTCAACCAAGCCGGTTCCGATCAAATTACGAATGCCTTCCACATCGCTCATGATGCGCGAAACCAGTTCGCCGGTCTTGTGGGAGTCGTAATAGGTCACCGGCAGGCGCCCGATGTGCGCCTGAATGCGTTTGCGCATCTCCGTAATCATGCGTTGCGCGGACTTGGAGAGCAGTTGCGTCAGCGTAAACGACGAGAGCCCTTGCAGCAACGTCGCAGCGACCACCGCGAGAATCAGCCACAGCAGGAACTGTGTCTGGCGCTTGCCGATAATGTTGTCTACCAGAAACTTCGTGGACGCGGGTAGCACCAACCCGCAAACTCGGTTCACGGCCATAAGCCCGAACCCAAGCAGGAGCACTCCCTTGCGGGGCTGCAGCAGCGCCCAGACTTCGGGCAAGGCTTTCCACGTTTCCGCCGCAGATTTTTTGGGTTTGCTCGAAGGTGCTATCGAGCCTCCGCCCGCTGAGCGCGGGGCGGCTCTTTCCGAATGACCGATTCGATTGGGACTTCCAGGCAGCGTGGGCACGATATTCTTTCGATGCGTACGGGCGAGCTATGACTATACGCCAGCGCAACTGGTAGCGCGACAAGGCGCTGCTGGACTATAAAGGATGGACGTGTGCGGCTGGAAGCGTTTGAGATATCGGGGTGATGCAATGATCGAAAATCGTTCTGCGCCACCGGGCCCGGTGGTTCCGGTGTTGGCTTACCAGGATGTGAACAAGGCGATAGAGTGGCTGACCGCGGCTTTCGGGTTCACGGAACGCCTGCGCATCGTCGATCCAGATGGAAGTATTCATCGCCTCCAAATGGCCGCGGGACAAGGCGGCGTGGTGCTGGTGCCGCCGCGCAAACCTGACCAGGCCGGCAAAGCTCGCGTGTTCGTACGCGTGCAAGATGCGCGCGCGCACTACGAGCGCGCGATACGGGCAGGCGCAAAAGTGAACCATCCTCCGCAAGATCACGAGTACGGCGAGCGGCAATACGCCGCGGAAGATTGCGAAGGCAACGAGTGGACATTTTCGCAGGCGATTGCGGACGTGGACCCCAAAGAGTGGGGAGGAACACCCGGGAAAATCGAGCCCATGGTCGCGCGGCTGGAGCGGCCGCGCTTTTGCTATGTGGAAATTCCTGCCAAGGACGCGAAGCGGTCGGCGGCATTTTACGAAAACGTGTTTGGCTGGAATATTCGCAACCGGGACAGCGCGCGGCCGAGTTTCGATGACGCTTGCGGAGTGATCAGCGGGGCGTTTGTGGCGGGACGTGAGCCGGCGCGCGAAAGTGGATTGCTGCCTTACATCTGGGTAGATGATTTGCGCGCGAGCGTAAAGAAGGTCGGAGACTTCGGGGGAACCGTCGTGGACATACCCCGCCCGGATCATCCGGGCGGAACCAGTTGGATTGCCACGTTTCGTGATCCGGCGGGGAACCTGATGGGGCTCTATCAGGAGGATGTTTCTGCTTGATGGTGCTTGGTCAACAACCAGCCACGCAGGCGAAACACCCGCTCTCTTCGACTATTTCGACGGAGGCGGAGTCCAGCTCTTGTGAATTTCGGCCAGGAATTTCGCCTTGTCTTTTTTGATGAGGCGGACCAGCGCTTGATTGCCGGTGTCTTCGTGGGCAGCGGCCCAGAGAACCATCTCGGTGAGGATGGGGGCGAGGTCCATGCCCTTGGCGGTCAAACGATAAAAGAGTTTGCGGCCGTCGGAAGGATCGCGCTCGGTCGTGATGATGCCGTAGCTTTCAAGGCGGCGGAGGCGGTTGGCGAGGATGTTGGTGGCTATGTGTTCGTCGGAGGAAAGAAATTCCTTGAAGGTGCGATAGCCGCGCACCATCATGTCGCGGATGATGAGCAAGGACCAGCGATCTCCCAGCATTTCAACAGAAGCGTTGAGCGGACACCCGGAGCGGCGATCAGGGGCGGGCTTTTTCCCTGCCATTCCGGGATGCTAGCAAGTTTCGCTTGCTTTTTGCAAGCGAGATGAGCAGACTGGCGCGAGCTGACCAACCAGACGGAAAAGCGTCTATTTCCGTCTAGAATTTGGGCAGGCGCCGGCTAGAAGGCCGGCCACTACAAGCAGGAGAAGAGAGCATGAGCGGAGTGCGTGTGCTGGTGGGAACGAAAAAAGGCGCTTTTATCTTGGCCTCGGACGGAAAGCGGGAGAAGTGGGAAGTGAGCGGACCGCATTTTGCGGGCTGGGAAATGTATCACCTGAAAGGATCGCCGGCGGATCCGAACCGGATTTATGCTTCGCAAACGAGCGGATGGTTCGGGCAAGTGATTCAGCGCTCGGATGATGGCGGCAAAACATGGTTTCAACCGGGAACGCCGCCGGGCGAAACGAAGGCGCCCGACGGCACACCCAAGGGCGAGAGCAACAAATTCGTGTACGACACTTCGCAAGAGACAGGCGCGCCGTTAACCACGCACCAGTGGTACGACGGAACGCAGCACCCGTGGGAATTCAAACGCGTTTGGCATCTGGAACCGTCGCTGGATGATCCGGACACGGTGTACGCAGGCGTAGAGGATGCGGCTCTATTCTGCTCGACCAACGGCGGAAAAACGTGGGAAGAATTTTCCGGACTGCGCGGTCACGGGACTGGGCCGCAGTGGCAGCCGGGCGCGGGCGGAATGTGCTTGCATACGGTCGTGCTGGATCCGGTGAACAAGAACCGCATTTTTGCAGCGATCTCTGCGGCGGGAGCGTTCCGCAGCGACGATGCGGGAAAAACCTGGAAGCCGATCAACAAGGGCTTGAAATCGCAATACATTCCGAATCCGGAAGCGGAAGTGGGACATTGCGTGCATCGCATCGCGCAGGCAAGTTCGCGCCCGCAGCTGCTGTACATGCAGAAGCATTGGGACGTGCTGCGTTCTTTTGATGCCGGGGATTCGTGGACCGAAGTGAGCGGCAACTTGCCGACGGATTTCGGATTTGTGATTGATGTGCACGCGCACGAGCCGGAAACGATCTACGTTGTGCCGATCAAAAGCGACGGGGAGCATTATCCGCTGGACGGAAAGCTGCGTGTGTACCGGAGCAAGAGCGGCGGCAACGAATGGCAAGAGTTAACGAAAGGTTTGCCTCAGAGCAATTGTTTCGTGAACGTGCTGCGCGACGCGATGGCGGTGGATTCGCTGGACAAGTGCGGCGTGTATTTTGGCACCACCGGCGGGCAGGTGTACTGTTCGCCGGACGCCGGCGATACCTGGGCGCCGATCGTGCGCGATTTGCCCGCGGTGTATTCGGTGGAAGTGCAGACGCTGGTATGAGGTTCAGGCAATGATTCGAGTACTGCTGCCACCGCATTTGCGGGCGCTGGCGCGGGTGAAGGGTGAAGTGACGGTCGAGGTGACGGGCACACCGTCGGTGCTATCGGTGCTCGATGCACTGGAAGCGCAGTATCCGATGCTGGAAGGCACGATTCGCGATCACGCAACGCGGCGGCGGCGGCCATTTTTGCGATTTTTCGCGTGCGCAGAGGATTTGTCGCACGATCCGCCGGAGACGCCGCTGCCCGAAGAAGTGGTGAACGGCAAGGAGCCGCTGCTGGTGGTGGGGGCGATTGCGGGCGGCTAGAACGCGGTATGCTGTTCCCACTGCCATGCCTACCTCAAAGAACGGAGCGAACTCGCATGAAAGTGGTCGTCATCATCGCAAGGATCTTGTTGGGGCTGATGTTCTTTGTTTTCGGGCTAAACGCCTTCTTAAAATTCCTGCCGGCGCCCGAGCTAACGGGAGTGTGGGGACAGTTTCTCGGCGCGCTGGTCGTTTCACACTACGTTTGGCTCGTGGGCGGGGCGCAGGTGATCAGTGGGGCGCTATTCCTGATCAACCGCTATGTGCCGCTGGCCATTGCGCTCAGTGGGCCGGTGATCGTAAACATCATCGCGTATCACCTGACAATGCACCTCGGCCAAGCACAGCTCGCGGTGCTGGCGACGATCTGCTGGTTCATACTCTTCTGGCGCTACCGCGCCTCGTTCGCGCCACTGCGGGTGCAAAAGGCATAGTCGCCTTCCGCCGGCGCTACCACTTTGCTGTTTGAACGCAGCACGTAACACTAAATCCGCTTAACTCCGCTTCCGACGTTAAACTGTCAACGGTCGACGCGGCTTGCATAACGCAGGTTGACCGCACAGGAACTCATGGCGACTGACAAGAAGCGTTTGCGCGTAGGGGTACTTTTCGGAGGGCGGAGCGGCGAGCATGAAGTGTCGCTGGCTTCGGCGGCTTCGGTGATTCGCGGACTTGATCCCGACCAGTATGAAGCGGTGCCAATCGGAATCTCCAAGGAAGGCCACTGGCTGATCGGAGGAGCGGCGCAGAAGATGCTGCCGGAAGTGCTGAAAGCCGGGCAGCGCGTGGTCATGGCTGCGGACCCGACCGATGCGGCGCTGATTCCGCTGGACCGCAGCGGCGGCGCGGGCGGGCACCGGCTGGACGTGGTTTTTCCGGTGATGCACGGAACGTATGGCGAAGACGGCACGATCCAGGGGCTGCTGGATCTTGCTGGTTTGCCTTTCGTGGGCGCGGGCGTGCTGGGCTCGGCGATCGGCATGGACAAGGACGTGGCGAAGAAGTTATTGCAGCACGCGAAGATTCCGGTGGTGCCGTGGGTGACGGTGCATCGCGCGGACTGGGAACGCGATCCAGGTCCGGTGCAAAAACAGATTGAGAAGAAATTCCGTTATCCGGTATTTGTGAAGCCCGCGACGCTGGGCTCGTCGGTCGGAATGACCAAGGTGCATTCGCGGTCGGAGCTGGGGCCGGCGCTGAACTTGGCTTCGGAATTTGCGATGAAGATTCTGGTGGAGCGTGCGGTGAGCGCGCGCGAAATCGAAGTGTCGGTGCTGGGCAATCACGAGCCGAAAGCGTCGGTGCCAGGCGAAATCGTGCCGCACCGCGAATTCTATGATTACACCGCGAAGTACCTGGAAGAAGGAACGGCGCTGATTATTCCGGCGAAGCTGAAACCGGCGCAGGTGAAAAAGATTCAAGAGCTTGCCGTTGCGGCTTTCCGGACGCTGGAGCTTTCAGGCATGGCCCGCGTGGATTTCTTTCTGGAGAAAAAAGGCGGCAAACTTTTCCTGAACGAAGTGAACACCATCCCCGGCTTCACTTCCATCAGCATGTATCCCAAGCTGTGGGAAGCGAGCGGGATTCCGTTCCGCGAATTGATCGACCGGCTCATTGGGCTGGCGCTGGAAGTGCAGCGCGAGAAAGCGCGCACCAAGTATGAAATCGAACTGCCCGAGGGAGCGGGTGGGGCACTGGAAGCATAGCGGTGGTGTCTAAAGAGCGAGCGCAACCTTTGTGGGAGACGCTGCCAATTTGTTAGGATGTAGGCGCGCTCGCGGAAAACAATGTCATCTTCACTTCTCTCGCCTCCTCCCGAACCGTCGAACAAATATAAAGCGCTGACGTATACAGGCATCGCGCTGGCGATCGCGCTGGGCGTGGTGTTGTATTTTGCGTTTCGCTACTATCCCGAGAAAAGGGCCGCCCAGCATTTTCTGGATGCGCTGGTGGCCAACAACACCAAGCAGGCGTATACCCTGTGGAAGCCGTCTGAGAGCTATAGGTACGGCGATTTCCTGGCGGACTGGGGCCCGGATGGCGGGTATTACGGCCCGGTGAAGAGCTATACAATCGTGAAGGCTTCGGCGCGCCGCGGCGCCAATGGCGTTGTGCTGTTGATAGAAGTGAGTCCATTTACGCCAATGCCAGACAGGAATGATGTGGAAAAGAGCCGGCGCACGAAGCAAGTGAACCTGTGGGTGAACTCGGCCGATAAGTCGTTTAGCTTCCCGCCGTCGTTTTAGATCTCTTGCCAAGCGTAATTTTGAAATTACCCTGCTGCTACCCTCCCCCCGTGTTCGCCAGCCCTTTAAAAACAAAAGAACTGCAAATGTACCGAAAAGTGAAGGAGTTTGAAAATAAAGAGGCTAGCGGGCCGAAAACTGTAAGAACAGAAAGGGTCTAGCGGGAAAAAAGGCCCGGCAGTCAATTTCAGCCAGCGCGGTGGAGGTCGTTGAGGGCGGCGGCGAGCTCGGGGACGGTGACACTGGCGGTGCCGAGTTTGCCGACGACAACGCCGGCGGCGGTATTGGCGAGGACAGCGGCGTCGGGGAGCGACGCTCCGGCGGCAACGGCTAGGGAGAGGACGCTGAGGACGGTGTCGCCTGCTCCGGTGACGTCGAAGACCTGGCGGCCGGTGGCGCCACGCTCGACGCCGGGCTGGCCGACGCGGGCGTAGGTGACTTCAAAACTGGTGGCGGGGATGGAGATGTGGCGAGGCGAGGACTCCTCAAAAATGGTCATGCCCTTTTCACCGCGCGTGATGACCACAGCGCTGCAGCCAAAATGCGCCAGCAGATTGCGGCCAGCTTCTTCCAGGGATTTTTCGTCATGCAGCGGGCGGGTGACAAAAAACTCCGCTTCTTTGGTGTTACACGCGATCAGACGAGCTCCGCGGTAGGCGTAAAGCCGCGTGGTCTTCGGCTTAACGAATACCGGGAGCTTCGCTTTATGAGACGCGCTGAGCACGCGATCCGCGAATGAGTCCGACATAAACACGCCTTTGTCGTAATCAGAAAGAATCAGGCCGTCGAGATCGGCGAGAGACTTCAGCAGTTGGCGAAAGAGCTTCTCCTCAAGCTGAGTAGAGATCCCATCTCTGCGCTCAAAATCGATGCGTACAATCTGATGTTTTCTCGCGATGACGCGGGTCTTTATAGTGGTGACCCGCGACCTGTCCGCGATGGTTGCCCTGTCATCAATACCAACTTTGCGCAGGCAGGCGCGCAATGCGCGGCCGGGTTCGTCTTCGCCGATAACACCGAAGACCTCCACCCTGGCTCCGAGGGCAACGAGGTTCGCAGCGACATTGCCCGCACCACCGAGGCATTCGTTCTGTTCTTTGAAATCCACAACCGGAACAGGAACTTCCGGGGAAAGTTTCGACGCGTCGCCCCAAAGATAGCGGTCGAGCATGAGATCGCCGAGGACGCCGATGCGGCGGCGCTTGAGTTTTGGGAGCAGGCGTTTCAAGCGAGGCAGCGATTCTTGGACAGGATCGGACATGCGGCGGCGATTCCTTTTGGACGGAATTTTATTCGCTGGCCATGGAAGCTTCTTCCGGCAGCATCACGGGAATATCGTCGCGCACCGGATAGATACGGCGGCACACCGGGCATTTGAGTCCGCTGTGGTCGGCGAGCGGCTGAATATGTTCCTTGCAGATGGGACAGACCAGCATTTCGAGCAAGTCCTGCGATAAGGCCATGCGAATCACCTTTTTGCGGTTCTTTTGGGACTGTAGCAGAGCGCAAGCGGGAGGGGCAACCGCGGGATAAGGGCGCGACAACGGCGGCGCGAATTTCGCGCTTGCGTTCGCTTGCCCTGGTGCCAGGGATAGTGGCACCGCGCACACTGAGCCGAGGGAATGGAATGAGCGGATCCGCAAAACTTCAGGGCCTGGCCGTTATGCTGTGTGTGATTTTTGCGGTGACTTCGACGGGAACCGAATGGAGTCTCGAGGATCTGGCCAGAAAAGGGGTAATCGCGAATTCACGGGCGACGCTGACATTTCCGGAGGCCGGGAAAGTTGCCGGGAACGGGTCGCGTAACCGGTTTACCGGAACTGCGGAAATTAACGGGAGTGCGATAAAACTAGAACCGCTGGCGTCGACCCGGATAGCGTGCGTAGGAGAGGCTTCGACTCAGGAGACCGAGTACTTGAAGGCGGTGACCGCCCCGGGGAGGCCCCAGCCGCAAAGACGCAAGCGCGCCTCAGAAGACCGCTAGCAATTCTCAAGCGTCGGTTAGAGCCCTTTGGAAGCGCGGAATTCGCGCACGACGGCGGCGACGTCGCGCTGGTCGGCGTCGACGGCGCGGTTGAGGTGACGCATTTCGTCAACGGAGATTTTGTCGGCAAGATCGGTGAGCGCTGCACGCAATTGCGGAAATTTTTCCAGCGACGCTTTGCGGACAATAGGAACGGCGTCGTAGGGCGGAAAGTAGCGGCGGTCGTCCTGCAGGGGAACCAGGGCGAGGGCGTCGATCAATCCGTCGGTTGAATTGCCGGCTACGATGTCCACTTTTTTTTCGGCCAGCGCGCGGTAGAGCAAGCCGAGGTCGAGGACGCTGGGCGGCTTGCCAAACTGCAACCCGTACCGGGCAGTCCAACCTTGATAGCCGTCGGGACGTTCGAGGAATTCGTACCCGACCCCCGCGCGCCAGCGCGAAGCGAGCGGAGCGATATCAGAAATTTTGCCAAGATGATGATCGCGAGCGTCGGCGCCGCGTATGACCATGGCGAAGGTATTCTCGAAGCCGAGGGGTTCCGTGACCTCGAGAGCGAACTGTCGGGCATATGCATCGCGAACTCGCTGATAGACCGCGTTCGAATCGCCTTCCGGCTTTTCGCCCAGGACCGCGGTCAGCGCCGTGCCAGTGTATTCGACATAGAGATCGACGTCACCCGAAAGCATGGCTTTGTGGACGAGCAGCGTGCCCCCCAGATTGGCTTTGCGAATGACGGGAATGCCGGTGCGCGCTTCGATGTGCTGGGCGAGAAGTTCGGCGAGGATGACCTGTTCGGTAAAGAATTTTGAGCTGACGATGAGATGCGGCTTTTGCGGCGAGCGGCAGGCGACCGAGAAAAGCGCGAGAACGAGCAGCGATGAAAAAAGAGCGCGTGCCATTTTTCAGGTAACCCGCAAGCGGCGTTCGAGAAGGCCGAGAAGAAAATCGGCGAGCAACGCGAGGATGGCGGCAGGGATGGCGCCGGCAAGAATCACGGCATCGCTCACCATGGCCACGCCGCGAAAGATAAAAGTACCGAGACCGCCTGCGCCGATGGCAGCAGCGATCGTGGCGACTCCAATGGTAATGACCGCGGCCGTGCGAATGCCGGCCATGATGACGCTGCTGGCAAGAGGCAAGCGCACGCGAAAAAGAATTTGCTGTTCGGTCATGCCCATGCCCTCAGCGGCTTCGAGGATAGCGGGGTCGACCGAGGTAAGCCCGACATACGTGTTGCGAAGAATAGGCAGCAGCGCGTAGAGAACCAGAGCGACGATCGCGGTGTGCGCGCCGATTCCACCGACAAATGGGAGGGGGATCAGAAAGCCAAACAACGCCAGGCTGGGAATCGTCTGAAAGACGCTGGCGATGGCGAGCGCGGCGGCACGAAGACGCGGACGGCCAACGATGGTCATCCCGAGCGGGACGCCGATGGCGGCGGCGATGGCCATGGAAATCAGCACAAGGATCAGGTGTTCGCGCGTGGCGGCCAGAACTTCGACGCGATGGCTGGTTATGAATTGCCACGCGTTCATGCCTGGGCCCCCGTTGCGAGTTCCGCCGCGGCGAGAAAGTCGCGCGCGATAGGGTGAGCAAGGCGGACGAATTCATGCGGCGTGGCCTCGGCTATGACGCGGCCCGAGTCCAGAAGGACAATGCGAGTGCCAAGCAGCAGCGCCTCGCGGACGTCGTGCGTGACAAAAACAACGGTCTTCGACATCTTGCGGTTCAACGCCAGGAACTCGCGCTGGATTTCGGCGCGGGTAACGGGATCGAGCGCGCCGAACGGTTCGTCCATCAGAAGAATCTCCGGGTCGGCGCCAAGGGCTCGGGCTACACCGACGCGCTGGCGCTGGCCGCCAGAGAGCTCGCGCGGGTAGCGAAGCGAATAGACGGAGGGCGACAAGCCGACGGACTGGAGGACTTCAACGTAGCGTGAGGAGATGCGATCAGGCGGCCAATTCTCGAGTTGAGGCACGAGGCAAACGTTTTCACGCACGGTTAAGTGCGGAAACAGGCCGACTTCCTGAATGACATAGCCGATGCCCCGGCGAAGCCGGATGGCGTTCCAATCGCGGACATCGCGTTGCTGAACCAGCACCGCGCCCGAAGATACCCGGCGAAGGCCGTTGATGAGCTTCAACAGGGTGGTCTTGCCGCTGCCACTGCGGCCCAAAAGGGCAATTGTTTCGCCACGATGAACCTGGAGAGAAACGCCGGAGAGAATTGGGGCCGATGAAATAGTGGAAATTTGGTATTCCACCTGGCGAAACTCGATGATAGGGTTGCTCATGTAGAGAGTTTTTGCCGTTGTTTCGGCGGTTGTTTCAATTGACGCGCTCGCGCCGCAGCGTCAACATCCTAACTTAGCCAGCCTCTCCCGCGCCGGAAATTCCGTGCATCCTTCTCCGGGAAGCCGCATCAAAGGAAGGGACTTTCATGGGAGCACTCGCCGCAGTTCGTACCCGCCACGAATACCAGGTACGGTTGGCGCACGCGCGAAGTACAACCGACCAACTGTTTCAGGTGCTGAGAGAAGAGGCGCTTTACGAGCGGCCGATCGCCGAACGGCACCGCGTTGTTTTTTACCTCGGGCATGTAGAGGCCTTCGACTGGAATTTGCTGGGGCAGCGCGCGTTTGGCCTGAAACGGTTCCATCCCGCATTTGATCAGTTGTTCGCGTTTGGAATTGACCCGGTGGGCGGGGGCCTGCCTACCGACAAACCGGAAGACTGGCCGGCGCGCAGCGAAGTGGAAGCCTACAACCGGCGCTTGCGCGAGGAGCTGGATTGGGCCATCGAGAGAACGCTGGAACAGCCAAGCCAGGGACATCCGCACATCCTAACCATGCTGAATACCGCGATCGAGCACCGGTTGATGCACGCGGAAACGCTGGCGTATATGTTCCACCGCCTGCCGGCGGACAAAAAGAAAGCTCCGCGAGCGGAGCAGCGATGGATGGCGCCGCAGGTCCGGCACCGGCTGGTGGAGATCGAAGTAGGCCCGGCAACGCTGGGGCTGGCGCGCGATTCCGAGCAATTCGGTTGGGACAACGAGCGCGGAATGGTGACGGTGAACGTGCCGGAATTCGCGATCGAAAATCACAACGTAACGAACCGACAGTTCTTGTTGTTCGTTCAAAATGGCGGATACCAGAATCGCTCTTTGTGGAGCGCCGCGGACTGGGCTTGGCGTGAAGAGAACGGCGTCGAGCATCCGGCGTTCTGGTATCGCGACGGGAATATCTGGATGCAACGCGGGATGTTCGGAGATACCCGCCTGGCGCTGGATCATCCGGTGTATGCGAGCCACGCGGAAGCTACGGCGTATGCGAAATGGCTGGGACGCAGGCTGCCGACGGAAGAACAGTTTCATCGCGCGGCTTACGGAACAAGGGGATCCGAAGCACAGCGCCAGTATCCGTGGGGTGATGAAGCACCCGACCCGCATTTTGGAAATTTTGACTTCTCGCACTGGGAGTCGGCGCCGAGCGGAGCGCACCCAGCCGGAATGAGCGCGTTCGGAATACACGATCTGGTCGGGAACGGATGGGAATGGACACGAACGATTTTTGCGCCGCACCCGGGTTTTGCGCCGATGCCGTTCTACCCTGGTTATTCGGCGAATTTTTTTGATGGGAAGCACTATGTGATGAAGGGCGGATCGCAGCGCACAGCGGCGTGCATGCTGAGGCGCTCTTTCCGGAACTGGTTTCAGCCGCATTATCCGTATGTCTATGCAGCATTTCGTTGCGTGGAAGACTAGCAGTAAAAACTGACAGGTCACCCTGGCCCTTGGGAGTCGAGATGATCGTTCAAGCCCCTTCACGGAAGGCAATCTCGGAGTTTGCCGAGGATGTTCGCGCAGGGCTCAACAAGAGCGGGCAGCGCGAATTGCCGAGCAAGTATTTGTACGACGAAGTCGGATCGGAACTTTTCGAAGCGATCTGCCTGTTGCCGGAGTACGGGCTGACTCGGGCTGATACGAGACTGCTGCAGAGACATGCCGAAGAGATGATGTCGCGGATGCCGACTCCTACACACGTGGCGGAGCTTGGAAGCGGCAGCGGAAAGAAAACGCGGATGATCCTGGAGGCGCTGTCGAAGCGGCAACGGACTTTTTATTATCCGATAGAGATTTCGCCGGCGGCGCTGGCGGCTTGCGAAAAAGAACTGGGCCAACTGGATTTCGTAAGTCTGGTGGGCTACGAGAAGCCGTACCTGGAAGGTTTGCGCGCGGTGGCAGCTCGGCGGGAGGCCGGCGAACACGTCTGCGTGCTCTTTCTGGGAAGCACCATCGGAAATTTCGACCGGCCGGCGGCCGACGACTTTTTGCGGCAGGTGCGAACCGCACTTCAGCCCGGGGATTCTCTGCTGCTGGGCACCGATTTGGAAAAGGACGTGGCCATGCAGCTTCTCGCCTACGACGATCCGGTTGGGGTGACTGCGGCGTTCAACTTGAATTCGCTGGCGCGCGTCAATCGTGAACTGGGAGGGAATTTCAAGCTGCGTGATTTCCGGCATTTGGCTATCTGGAACGAGGACGAACGCCGCATCGAAATGCATCTGCAAGCCACACGGCAACAATACGTCGAAATCCCGGGTGCGTCGCTGTACTTTCGCATGGAAGAGGGCGAAACGATTTGGACCGAGAGTTCCCATAAATACTTACCCGATGAGCCCGCGCAAATGGCGCAACGCGCCGGCTTCCGGCAAACCGCGCAGTGGACCGATCACCAGTGGCCTTTTGCGCAAAATCTGTGGATCGTCGAGTAGACAGTTCCCGTCAATAGTTACGTCAATAGTTACCGTTGCCAGAAGCAAACGCGCAAGGATATGATGCGCGCTGGATCCTTTTACTTCAGGTGACGGAATGAAAAAAACAATTTTCATGTTCGCTTTAGCGTTGTGTTTTGTCGGCCAGGCATCCGCGGCAAAAAGCTATTCGTATTTTCGCGTTGGCAATGCTTCGGACGTCGCGACAGCTACGACCGCGGGAACGGTGCTCATGGGCGGCGGCACCGACGTGGACGCGGCCTTTCAGTGGATGTGCCAGCGCAGCGGCAATGGCGACTTTCTGGTGATTCGCGCGACCGGCACCGACGCCTACAATCCATACATTCAACAGCTTTGCCCCAGCGAAAATTCGGTGGCCACGCTGATTATTCCGAACCGCACCGCGGCGAGCGATCCGTTTGTGATCAGCACGATCCAGAACGCCGAGGCGTTGTGGATTGCGGGCGGGGATCAATCAAACTATATCAATTTTTGGAAGGGCACGCCGGTAGAAACGGCATTGCAAGCATTGATTGCGCGAAATGTACCGATTGGCGGGACCAGCGCGGGCATGAACGTGTTGTCGCAGTTTGTGTACTCGGCTCTGGCGAGCCAGGGCGTGACGTCGAGCCAGGCGCTGGCCGATCCGTTTACGCGATACATTACGCTGGACCGCGACTTTGTGAGTATCGCGACCGTGGCGGGACTCATCGGCGATCCCCACTTTGTGACGCGCGACCGCATGGGACGTGACCTGGCGTTCTTCTGCCGGATCAACTTGAATGGATGGTCCGCTACGCCACGCGGCATTTCGATTGACGAACAAACGGCGCTGCTGATTGATGGCAGCGGCAGCGGAACGGTTGTGGGCATCAGCACGGTTTATTTCTTACAAGCGCCGGGTGCTCCGCAGGTTTGTCAGTCCAAGACGCCGCTGACCTATCAGAATATCGGCGTGTATCGCATCGTAGCCGGCGGAACGTTTAATTTGTCGAACTGGACCGGGCACGGCGGCATTAGCTACAGCGTGTCGGCGAATGCTGGAGTGCTGAGTTCGACGCAGTCGGGCGGATCGATTTACTGATATTCGCGCGAATTACGATTCAGATCGTTTCGAGGCGCCAGACGACGCGCGCGGATAGGACTTTTTGCGTGCTGAGCCGCCAGCGCGCCAGTATCTGAGAGCCCTGATAGACGCGCTCAAAGCCGTCCTCGGATTCGGAAACAGTTTCAATGGGCGCAATCCAGAAATTCTCCGATCCGGGCGCGTGCAGCGTGACGCGTATCTTCTGCCACCCGTCCTGCATGTGCAGCACCGGCCCGGGCAACGCACCGCTGTAACGCAGGCTTTGCGGGCCGGAAGGCGTTTCGAAGAAGCGGTCGGCCTCGTTCGGCGCGAGCAGGTTGACGATCGTCTCGATCGCCAGCATCACCGCACGATCGAGCGGCTCTTTCAACTTCAAGCCCACCTCACAGGAAACTTCGCATCCGCCTGGCGCTGGCGAGAAGGAAAAACGCTTGGTCACAGAAACCGGAGTGGCCACGCTCGCCGGATTGCTGGCTCGAATTGTCGTCTCGCGGGTCAGATCCGCCTGGAACGGGCCTGACGATTGCACGGCGAATTCGCCGGACGCGAAACTCGGGTCTTCCATCAACTGCAGTGATTCGTAGTCCGCATGGGTGCGTTTGGGATCGAAGACCAGAATCCGAAAAGCGTGGCGAGGCCAGCGATCATATTGCAGGAAGCGCTCCAGGTTAGGTTCCTTGACGCGCGTTTGTTCGTGCAGCGGGATGCCCCCTGCGGTGTTGGCCAGGGAAGCTTCGCGCAAACGCGCGTGATAGGCTTCCGGTCTGCGCTGCAAAGAATTAACCAGCGTTGCGCAGACCGGACGAAAATCGAGCGCGACCAGCGTGCCACCGTCGGATGGCTTGACGAGCGCCTGATATTCCGGACCGGTGAAGAGCAATTCGTTTTTCCCATCGGCGTCATAGTCGAGCAGCTCCACGCGCCCGATCTGGCCGCCCGGGGTCAGACGGTCGGCGGCGGCTTCGGCGCGAACGAGATTGCGCCAGAGTTCGGTACGCAGGTGAGGCGCATAGAGCCCGCCAAAGACGCCGTGCCAGTACGCGTCGTTGCACTGGGCGCGCAATAGCAAATCGCGCGCGTTTCCGATTTCCTGGGAACTGCGCGCCTCGGTGCGGCGTTGCGGAACGGCGGCCAGCCGCGTGCTGGCCCGCAGCATTTTCTTGTGCAGCAGATTGGACTCCGGATATTTTCGGAAGAATCCGCGCCACGAGCCGCCGCGCAGAAATGCTGAGACTTCGGGGCGGGTGCTGAACTCCCGTTGCACCAGGTGGAAGCGCTGCCGAACAGCCGTCGGCAAAGCCCATTCCATCATTTCAGGGTACGAGGCAGCCGGCAGGTCGGCGCGGCCAAGCGGAGCGTGAGTTTCCGCGTACTCGCCCGGAGGCGTCAGGCTGAGCCAATCGGCGTTGGCTTCGAGCGCAATGAAAAAATCTTCCAGCCAATGGTTCGTATAGCAATACTCGAAAGTGCCCGGCCACACGCCGAATTTCTCCATGTCATCGCCGAAGACGGCGATGCCGTCGGGATGGGTCGCGGCGGTCTCTTTCAGGTAAGCCACGGCGTCGGAAACCTT
>Ga0075425_100001071_pt1 | contig 26372 bp, 26 predicted proteins | sample SoiMethybrSBSTD4_FD_75300 | JGI IMG/M metagenome (GOLD analysis project Ga0075425, IMG submission 75300) | Bulk soil microbial communities from a Populus tree surrounding site in Tennessee, USA - Soil MetaG P. TD hybrid SBSTD4 | ecosystem: Environmental > Terrestrial > Soil > Tree plantation...
CCTCGCCCAACTGCCGCAAGTGATTGCGACGCCGCACATCGCGGCGTCGACCGAGGAAGCTCAGGAGCTGGTTGGCATCGAAACGGCGGCAACCGTTCGCGATTTCCTGCGCGACGGGATGGTGCGGAACGCCGTGAACTTTCCGTCGATTCACCCTGACGAGTTGCAGCGGCTACAGCCATGGATCCGGCTCTCGGATCAGCTTGGCGGCCTCGCCTCGCAGCTGGGCGCAGCGCGGATCGAGGCGCTCGGCGTCCGCTACTACGGCGCGCTCGCGGAAAGCCGCGGCGTCGAGGTGCTGGCCGCGAGTGCGGCGGCCGGCATGCTGCGGCCAATTCTCTCGAGCGGCGTCTCGATGGTGAACGCGCGCGCGGTCGCGCGCGCGCGCGGCATCGATATTGTCGAATCACGCAGCTCCCGCTCGCGGCACTTCCGCAGCCTCGTATCGATCAAGCTGCATACCGACGGCGGTGAGCGCTGGGCGGAAGGCACCGTCTTCGAGCCGAACAGTCCGCGCCTCGTCTCGCTGCGCGGCATCGACGTCGAAGCGCCGCTCGGCGGCACGATGCTGATCGTCGCCAACGACGATCAGCCCGGCGTGATCGGCGAGGTCGGCACGATTCTCGGCCGTCACCGCGTCAACATCGCCAACTTCGCCCTCGGCCGCAACGCCTCCGGCGCCGTTGGCGTCGTCAACGTGGACGAGGAACCCGGCGCGCCGGCGATGGATGCGGCCGTCGACGAGCTACGCCGCATCCCCGCCGTGCGCGAGGTGTTCCTCGTCCGGCTCAATTAAGAATTAGGAATTAAGAATTCATACAAAGCGGTGTTAGTTCAGATAGTCAGGACGTCGCGAACCCAGTCACGAATTCTGAATTCTTAATTCCAAATTCTTAATTGCGTGCGACAGCCACGCGTAGCGCGGCAGGATGAACGCGCGCGCGAAGCGTGGTACCGCCCGCCACAGGCTCGCCGTCGACGTGAAAGGTCAACGGCGCGTCGGCGCTGATGGTCAGTTCGCGCAGCCGCGCGATCGTGCAGCCGGCGATCTGGTTCACGGTGCCGTTGAACAGCCGCGGCAGGGCGCACACGGTTCGGAAACGCGAGCGCTCCTCGAAGGTCACCAGATCCAGCTCGCCGTCGTCGACGCGCGCGCTCGGCGCGATGCGGGCGCCGTTGCCGAATTGCGCGGAGTTGGCAATCGTCACCAGGACGGCACGGACCGTCTGGATCGGTCCACCATCGACCGAGATGCGGTACTCGAGCGGGACGTAGCTCGCAAGCGCGCGAGCGGTGAGATTCATGTAGCCGAGGAAACCGCGGCGGCGCGCGCGCGCGAATCGCGAGGCGACGTGGGCGTCGAAGCCGATGCCGGCCGTGTTGACGAAGTAGCGGCCATCCACGTCACCCACATCGATCGGTGACGGCGTCGCGCGGACCGCGTCGGCAATCGCGGCGGCGGGCCGGCGCGCGATGCCGAGCTCGCGCGCGAGCCCGTTGCCGGAACCGGCCGGCACGATGCCGAGCGCCGCGTTCGACCCGATCAGCGCCGACGCGACTTCGCTGATCGTCCCGTCGCCGCCCCACGCAATCACCAGGCGCGCACCTGCGGAGGCGGCCGCGGCGGCGAGTTCGCGTCCGTGGCCGACGCCCTCGGTCACCTGCACGCTCGAGTCGACATGTGCGGCGGCGGCCGTCGCGCGCGCGAGACGCACCTTCGCGTCGACGGCGTCGAGGCGGCCGCCGCCCGCAATCGGGTTGATGATGATCGAGACGGGATCTAGCGTAGTGCGAGCCTGCGCGGCGTGTTCGTCGCCAGGTCCTCGAGCTCGACGACGTCGGCGGAGATGTGCGCGACGCGGTACCGCGCCGTCACCATCTCTCCTTCCTTCACCATGAAGAGCTGTCCCTCGCCGCTGATGAAGGCGATGCGGACCGGACCATCGGCACCCTCGTCCTCGCCGATGCCGGCGAGCTTCAGCGATGGCTGCGGCGGCGCGAACGCGGCCGGCGCTTCGGTGATGGCGGGATGCGGTGCGGGTGCGGGAGCGCTGAGCGGCTTCGCGACGGCGCCGCGATACGTGAACAGGTTGCGCGCCGGATGGCGTGGCGGCTCGCTCGGATGCAGGTGTTCGTGCAGCCTGGCGATCTCGCTGGCGAGCGCATCGGCGCTCTGCTCGACGACGCTCGACGCCGCCGGCGGCATCGGCGAGGGCGAACGCATCGTCGTCGCGGCGCCTGCGAGCCATGCGATGAGTGCGCCGCCGACGAGTGCAATCGTCGCCGTTCGCTTGAAGTTCATCATCGGATGTAGTGCAGGGCTTCAGCCCTGTCGCGATGGTAGCACGCGCACTTTCCCCGTGTGCTATTATTCGTCGTGCACCCTGCATCGACTGGTCCGAGAGTCGATCCGGTTCCTCCCCTCAGCATCGTCGCCGTCATCCCCGCCCGATACGCTTCGACACGGCTCCCCGGCAAACCGCTCGCCGATCTCGACGGCCGTCCGATGATCGAGCACGTCTACCGCCGCGTCGCCGCCTCGAAACTGCTGTCGCAGGTGATCGTCGCCACCGACGATCTGCGGATCGCGACGCGCGTCCACGACTTCGGCGGCAAGGTGCGGCTCACGAAAGCGACGCACGAAACCGGCACCGATCGCCTTGCCGAAGTCGCCGCGTCGCTCGACTGCGACGTCGTCGTCAACGTGCAGGGGGACGAACCGCTGATCGATCCGCACGCCATCGACGAACTGGTCGCGCCGTTCGCCAACGAGCCCGCGGTGCAGATGACGACGTTGTTCCGCCGCATCCACGACGCGGCGGAGCTGGCCAACCCGAACATCGCCAAGGTCGTCGTCGATCGCGGCGGCTTCGCGCTGTATTTCTCGCGTGCGCCAATCCCGTACATGCGCGATCCGCGCGGCGGCTGGCCGCCGATGTACAGGCATATCGGGTTGTACGGGTATCGCCGGAAGACCTTGCTGGTTCTGGCCTCGCTCGAACCGACGCCGCTCGAACGCGCCGAAGCGCTGGAGCAGCTGCGCGCGCTCGAGCACGGCATCCGCATCAAAGCCGTCGAGACGAGACACGAATCGTTCGAGGTGAACACTCCCGAGGATCTCGAGCAGGTCCGGCGGCTGCTCACGACCTCGACGACCAATTGAGGCCTATGACGAACATGGACGCGCGGACCCCGAAATACATCTTCATCACCGGCGGCGTCGTCTCCTCGCTCGGCAAAGGGCTGGCGGCGGCGAGCATCGGGTGTCTGCTCGAGGGTCACGGCTACAAGGTCACGCTTCAGAAGTTCGACCCCTACATCAACGTCGATCCGGGCACGATGAGCCCGTACCAGCACGGCGAGGTGTTCGTCACCGACGACGGCGGCGAGACCGATCTCGATCTGGGCCACTACGAACGTTTCACCAACACCGTCACCACCCGCAACTCGAACTGGACCACGGGCAAGATTTACCAGAGCGTGATTCAGAAAGAACGGCGCGGCGATTATCTGGGCCGCACCGTCCAGGTGATTCCGCACATCACCAACGAGATCAAGGATGCGATCCGATCCGTGTCGACCGACGCCGACGTGGTGCTGGTCGAAATCGGCGGAACGGTTGGCGACATCGAGAGCCTGCCGTTCCTCGAAGCGATCCGCCAGTTCCGCCAGGACGTCGGCCGCGACAATTCGCTCTATGTCCACCTGACGCTGGTGCCGTTCATCGGTGCTGCCGGCGAGTTGAAGACCAAGCCGACGCAGCACAGCGTCCGTGATCTGAGATCGATCGGTATTCAGCCGGATATCCTGCTCTGCCGCACCGACCGGTTCCTCGACCCCGACATCAAACGGAAGATCGCGCTGTTCTGCGACGTCGACGAAGAGGCGGTGATCACCGCGAAGGACGTCTCGACGATCTACGAAGTGCCGGTCGTCCTCGCCGCCGAAGGCCTCGATCGAATCGTCCTGAAGTACCTGCATCTGCCGGAAACCGAGCGGCGGATGCAACCCTGGGAGGATCTCGTCAACCGGATCAAGAACCCGAAGGACGAGATCACGATTCACGTCGTCGGCAAGTACGTCGGCTACGAGGATTCCTACAAGAGCCTGAACGAGGCGCTTTACCACGGCGGTTTCCCACACCGGCTGAAAGTGAACATCAAGTGGATTGAAGCCGAGGCGCTCGAGGAACCGAATGGGCCGTCGCTGCTCGACGAGGCCGACGGCATCCTGGTCCCGGGCGGCTTTGGCAACCGCGGCACCCGCGGCATGATGATCGCCGCGCAGGTCGCGCGCGAGCGGCAGATTCCGTATTTCGGGATCTGCTACGGTTTCCAGTGGGCGACGGTCGAGTACGCGCGCAACGTGGCCGGCCTCGCCGACGCCGATTCCACCGAGTGCAACCCGGACACGAGCGCCAAGGTGATCTACAAGCTGCGCGATCTGCTCGGCGTCGACGATCTCGGCGGTACCATGCGGCTCGGCAGCTATGCGTGCGAGCTCGCGCCCGGGTCGCTTGCGCAGAAGGTCTACGGCGCCGACCTGATTCACGAGCGTCATCGCCACCGCTACGAGTTCAACTGCCTGTACGAGCGCACGCTCACCGATCGCGGGCTGAAGATTTCGGGCCGTTCACCCGATGGCAAGTTCGTCGAGATCGCCGAACTTCCCGGCCATCCGTGGTACATCGCAGTGCAGTTCCATCCCGAGTTCAAATCGAAACCGACCAGGCCGCATCCGCTGTTTGCCGCCTTCGTCGCCGCGGCGCACGAGCACAAGACCGCCGAAGGTCTGGTGGGTCAAGCGGGTCTGGCGGGTCAGGCAGGTCGGTCGAGCCACGCTTCGCGGGTTGGTTGAGAAAGTCGCGCCACGGGATTCAATCGGCGGGACTCACACAGGAGGACGACGGTATCCGACCTGCCCGGCCTGCCCGACCCGCCCGACCTGCCTGACCGACCTATAATCCCTTCGTGAGCCCGGGACTCCGCGCGATCTCATGGGATCAGCGCGACCAGCACTTCAGCATCGGCGGTGGCAGCCCGCTCGTCCTGATCGCCGGCCCTTGCGTGATCGAGAGCGAAACGCATGCGCGCGATCTGGCAGGCCGCCTCGTCGAGATCACGCGACGTGCAGGGGTGCCGTTCATCTTCAAGGCGTCGTACGACAAGGCGAACCGGACCTCGATTCGTTCCCACCGCGGGCCTGGGCTCGACGAAGGGCTTCGCGTCCTGGAAGCCGTCAAGACCGACACGCGCCACCGCGTCCCGATCCTGACCGATATCCATGAGCCCTCGCAGGCCGCCCCCGCCGCCGAAGTCGCCGACGTGTTGCAGATTCCCGCGTTCCTCTGCCGGCAGACCGATCTCATCGTCGCCGCGGCGAAGACGGGGCGGATCGTGAACATCAAGAAGGGACAGTTTCTCGCGCCCGAAGACGTAAAGCATGCGATCGCGAAGGCGCGGGATGCCGGCAACGACAAGGTGATCGTCACCGAGCGCGGCAGCAGTTTCGGTTACCACAACCTGGTCGTCGACATGCGCGCCTTTCCGATGATGCGCGAGGAAGGCACCATCGTCGTGTTCGACGTAACCCATAGCCTCCAGTTGCCCGGCGGTGGCGACGGCGTGACCGCCGGGCTGGCGCAGTACATCGAGCCGCTGGCGTCCGCCGGCGTTGCGGCGGGGGTTGATGGCGTGTTCCTCGAAGTGCACGAGGACCCGTCCCGCGCGAAGAGCGACGCGCAGAACGCGCTCCGGCTCGATCTGCTGCCGTCGCTGCTCGAACGGTTGACGGCGATCGACGCGATTGCCAAGCGCGCGGAGGCGCGGCTGCATGGCTGAAGTCGACAGCGCCGCCGCCAGCCAGGCGCGTACGCTGGCGCGCAAAGTCCTGCAGACCGAAGCCGCGGCGATTCTTGCGCTCGTCGACCGGCTCGACGAGCGCTTCGACATGGCCGTGGCGCTGCTTCGCAGCTGCCGCGGCCGCGTCATCCTCACCGGCATGGGCAAGTCGGGGATCATCTGCCGGAAAATTGCCGCGACGCTCACCAGCACCGGCACCGCCGCGGTGTTTCTGCATCCTGCGGAAGCACGGCACGGCGACCTCGGCATGATTCAGAACGACGACGTCGTGGTCGCTCTGTCGTATAGCGGCGAGACGGACGAAGTCCTGCTCCTGCTCGAGACGATCCGGCGCCTCGGCGCCAGGCTGATCGCCATCACCGGCGGCACGCGCTCGACGCTGGCACAGGCGGCCGACGTTGTCCTCGACTGCAGCGTTGTCGAAGAGGCGTGCCCGATGAACCTCGTGCCGACGGCGAGCACGACGGCGGCACTCGCGATCGGCGATGCGCTGGCGATGACGTTGCTCGTGGAGAAGGGGTTTCGCGAGGAAGATTTCGCTAACCTGCATCCGGGCGGCAAACTGGGCAAGCGGCTGATGCGCGTCGAGAATCTGATGCACTCCGGCAAGCAATGCCCGGTCGTGCGTGCCGAGACGCGGATGCGCGACGTGATTTACGAGATGTCGAGCAAAGGCCTGGGCATGACCTGCGTTGTCGACGGCGAGGACGACGTGCTCGTCGGGATCATCACCGACGGCGACCTGCGCCGGCGGATGGAACGCGGCGGCGAAATCCTCGGCCTTCGCGCCGGCGACGTGATGACCAGGAATCCGGTCTCGATTCCGCGTTCTATGCTCGCGGCCGCCGCCTTGAACATCCTGGAGCAGCGGAAGATCACGTCGCTGGTGGTTGTCGAGCCCGGCGAACCGCCGCGGATTGCGGGTGTTCTGCAGATCCACGATCTGTGGCGGATGGAAATGTTCTGAAGGAGCCGGGGCTGGGGGCTGGGGGCTAGCCGTCCGCCGGGGATGCGACAGCTAGCCCCCAGCCGCGAGCCCCTACAGCGACAGTGCTGACCCAACGAGCTGCAAGAATCCGACTGGTTCTCTTCGACGTCGATGGCGTACTCACCGACGGCAAGATCGTCATGCATGCCGACGGCAGCGAGAGCAAGGTCTTCGACATCAAGGACGGCACCGCCGTGGTGTGGGCGATGCGGCTCGGGTTGCAGGTCGGATTTCTCTCGGCGCGGTCTTCGGCGGCGACCGCCCAGCGTGCGGCGCAGCTCGGCGTGACGCTGGTCCATCAAGGAGTCGCAAGCAAGCTCGAAACCTACGATCAGATTGCAGACAGCTTGCTCCTGGACGACGATCAGATCGCGTATATGGGAGACGACGTGCTCGACCTGCCGGTGCTGACGCGTGTCGGCCTGGCGACGGCGCCGGCCGACGCCGCCGACGAGGTCCGCACGCGCGTGCACTGGGTCAGCCAGCGGCGCGGCGGCGACGGCGCCGCCAGGGAGTTGATCGAAACGATCCTGCGGGCGCAGGATCGCTGGGACTCGATCGTGGCCACGTATCTGGCCGAAGCGCAGGACTCGCAGCCATGAGCTCGTACGCGCCGCTGCTCGCGGCCCTCGTCGCGCTGCTCGCCGGGCTCACCATCGGCAAGGCGTGGGAGCGCTACAAGCTGAAGGACGGCCGCTGGATCGACCGCCGCCGCGCCCGCGAATCGCCGCACTATATCCTCGGCCTGAACTTTCTCGTCGCCAACCAGATCGACCTCGCCATCGAAGAGTTGAGCCGCGCCGCGAGCCTCGACGGCGACGCCCTCGAGACGCACATGATCCTCGGCAACCTGTACCGGGAGAAAGGTCAGGTCGGCAAGGCGATCACCGTTCACCAGACGCTGCTGCAGCGGCCCAAGCTCTCGAAGATCGAGCACGCCTACGTGCTGCTCTGCCTTGGCCTCGATTACAAGCGCGGCGGGTTTGTCGATCGCGCCCTGGAGGCCTTCAACGAAGTGCTGCGCCTCGATCCGAAGAACGAGTACGCGCTGCTCAACCTGCAGAAGCTGCACGAGGAACAGCATCAGTGGACGGAGGCGTACGACACACGCCGGCGGCTGGCGAAGCTCGCCGACATCGATGCGAAGCCGCAAAGCCACGCGATTCTCGCGTTCCTCGAGAACGAGATCGGCCTCGAGCACATGCGCCGGAAGGAGTACGCCCAGGCGGTGCGGCGGTTCGAGGCGGCGATCGATCTCGACGCGCGGGCGGTGCCGGCGTACCTGAACCTCGGCGACGTCCGCGTTGCGGAAGGCAACGAACGCGAAGCGGCGGCGGTGTGGGAGCGGCTGATCGACGTCGCGCCCGATCGCGCCTATCTCGCGTTCGATCGCCTGGAGTCGCTGGCGATCCGCACCGGCAACCCGGAGCGGTTCACGCGGATGTGCCGGCGCCTGATCGACACGAATGCGCAGGACTGGCGCGCGCGGCTGGCGCTGTCGCGCCATCTCGCCGGCAGCGGCCACCCGCGCGAGGCGCTCGACCTGCTGTTTGCCGCGCTCGTCCAGAACCCGCACGCGCTCAGCATCCACCAGGCGATCTGGCGCGCGCTCGGCCAGCTGCACCATCCCGCGTCGCTCGTCGATCGCTACCGCGAGCTGACGCAGCACGCGGTCTTCTACCTCGACCCGCACGTCTGCCTGCGGTGCCGCTATCGAAGCACCGAACTATTGTGGCAATGCCCACACTGCCACGACTGGAACACGTTCGTGGAGGAACGGATCGCCCCGGCGCAGGATCCGAGCGAAGTCGAAGTCTGAGCCGCAAGCCGCAAGCTTCAGCCTCAACCACGATGAACGTAGCGCGAAGGCTTTAGCGGAGCGAACGTGAGGCCAGCTGCGTAATGATCTCCTCCACCTGTCGGTCTGTTTCCTCGAACGCCCCATCGGTAGCGATCACGAAATCTGCTCGCGCCACTTTTTTCTCGGTCGGCCACTGCGCCGCCAGCCGTTGCCGCGCGGCATCCTCGCTCAGGCCGCGCGCTTTCAGCCGTGCGATCTGAATTTGTGGCGGACACGCGGTGACGATCACGCGATCGAAGGTCTGGGCGGCGCCGGTTTCGTAGAGCAGCGGCACGTCGACGATCGCAAAGGCATGTGTGCCGGTCAACTCGAAGGCGCGAACGCCGGCGGCAATCGCCCGATAAACCGCCGGGTGGACGATGGCTTCGAGCTCGCGCCGCGCCGCCGGATCGGCAAACACGATCGGTCCGAGTTTGGCGCGGTTCACCGAACCGTCACCTGCCAGCACCCCGGCGCCGAATCGCGCCGCGATCGCCGCGGTCGCCTCGGTTCCCGGCGCTTCGACGCCGTGCGCGATTTCGTCGGCGTCGAGGCACGGCACGCCGCGGCGGCGGAATTGATCGAGCACGTAGCTCTTCCCCGTCGCGATCCCGCCCGTGAGTCCGATTTTGAGCATCTCTCTTGTCGTCGGAGCGCGAAGGCTTCAGCCGGGCGATCAGCGCGCGACACGCGAATACGCTCGGCTAAAGCCTTCGCGCTCCAAATTCGCCGCGGCGCTCGTAGCCGCGGCGGCGTTCGCGGCCGTCCCAGCCGAAGCGCGCCTGCGCGGCGGTGACCGTGTTCTTCAGCAGCATCGCGATCGTCAGCGGACCGACGCCACCCGGTACCGGCGATAGCGCGCCGGCGACCTCGGCGACTTCCGGGTGGACGTCGCCGACGACGAGCGCGCCGCGCTTCTCGAAGGCGGCGTGTCGCTTCGATCCCGGCGGGAACAGGCGTTCGATGAGCGCGCGATCGCCAACCTGCGTCGTGCCAACATCGACCACGGCGGCGCCGGGCTTGACGAAGTCGGCGGTGACGAAGGCCGGGCGGCCGATCGCGGAGACGAGGATGTCGGCGGCGCGTGCGACTCCCGGCAGATCCGCGGTTCGCGAATGACAGATCGTCACCGTCGCGTTGCGGTGCAGCAGCAGCAGCGCCATTGGCTTTCCGACAATGTCGCTGCGCCCGATGACGACGGCGCGGCGGCCGGCGATCGGCACCTGCGATCGCTCGAGCAGTTCGATGATGCCGGACGGCGTGCAGGCGGCGAGCGCCGCGCGATTCTGGACCAGGGAGCCGACGTTCAACGGATGAAACCCGTCGACGTCCTTGTCAGGGCGGATCACGTCGAACACGCGACGCTCGGCGTCTGCACCCATTGCCGCCGGCAGCGGCGACTGTACGAGGATGCCGTCGTGCGCCTCGCTGTGATTCAACTGCTCGACGACGGCGAGCAGATCCTCGAGCCGCGCCGCCGTGGAGAGGCGCTGCAGATCGGCGCGCAGGCCGGCGTCGGCGGCCGACTTCAGCTTGCTGCGCACGTAAATCTCCGACGCCGGATCGTCGCCGACGAGCACGATGCCGAGCCCCGGCGGCCGGCCCGCTCGCTCGGTGAAGGCCGCGACCGCCGGGCCGACCTCGGTGCGAATCTGCTGCGCGACCGCCGCGCCATCGAGCACTCGCGCCGCCATCAGACCTTCGCCTCCGCCGCATCGGTTTCGAGCCGCTTGAGCGAATCGGGACGCCCGAGCACCACCAGCTTGTCGCCGGACTCGATGCGCGTGTCCGGCTCGGGATTGAACTGCATCCGCCGATCGTGCCGCTGGATGCCGATGACGATCACGCCGTAGCGCTGGCGCAGGTTGGCGTCGACGATCGACAGGTTCGAAAAGGGGGATTTCGGCGCGATCGTGATCTCCTCCATTGCCAGCTCGATGTTGTCGGCGCTCGTCGCCAGCTCGACGAAGTCGACCACCGCCGGCCGCAGCGCCGTCTGCGCGATCTGCATGCCGCCGATCTGATACGGCGAGATCACCCGGTCGGCGCCGGCGCGCTTCAGCTTTTGCGTCGCATCGTCGGTTTCGGCGCGGCTGATGATGAACAGGTTCGGACGCATCACCCGCGCGCTCAGCACCGTGTAGACGTTTTCGGCATCGGTCCCGACCACCGCGACGAGGCCGCGCGCACGGTCGATGCCGACGCGCTTGAGGACCTCCTCGCGGCTCGCATCGGCCTCCACGCCGAGCGCGCCCTGCTCCAGCGCCAACTGCACGCGCTCGGCGTCGCGCTCCACGACCACGTACGGAATCTGCTGGCGCCGGAACTGTTCCGCGACGATGCTGCCAATCCGGCCGTAGCCGCAGATGATGAAGTGATCGGTGATGGTTTCGAGCATTCGGGCCTCGCGGCGCCGCTGGAGCCGCTTCGGCAACCCGCCCTCGACGACGACGGTGGCGAGCAGCGTGAACGTGTAGAGCGTCGCCCCGACGCCGGCGACGAGCAGGAACACGGTGAAGACCTGGCCGCCCCGCGACATCGGCGGCACATCGACGGTCGTGATACCGAGCACCGTGACGTAGAACGCCTGCCACACTGACCAGCGCTCGATCAGCGCGTAGCCGACAGTGCCGAAGACCACGACGGAAACGAGAAGGGCGACCGGGAACACCGGACCCTGCGTCCGGAATCCGCGCTCGCCCTTCGCAATCGGCACGCGCGACGCTAGCGGACTGCCGCGCGCACGCTCGTCGTCTCGCCGGTCTCCAGCCGACTGTGGTTCCGGCCGTAGCCGAAGTAGAAGAACAGGCCGATGATCAGCCAGACGATCAGACGCAGCCAGTTCGTCCACCCGAGGCCGTAGATCATCGAGCCGCACACGACGATGCCGAGGACGGCGACGACCGGCAGCGCCGGCACGGTGAAGCCGCGCGGCACGTCGGGCCGGCGCACGCGCATGATCCAGACGCCGGCGCACACCAGCATGAACGCGAACAACGTGCCGATGCTGGTCATCTCGCCGACGATGCTCTCGGGCAGGAATCCGGCGAACGCGGAGGTGAGGAAGAAGAACAGGATGTTCGACTTGTAGGGCGTCTTATAGCGCGGGTGGACGTCCGAGAACACCTTCGACACCAGGCCGTCGTGACTCATCGAGTAGAAGACGCGCGACTGCCCCAGCAGCATCACCAGGATCACCGACGAGAAGCCGGCGAGAATCGCCACCGTGACGAACTTCGCCAGCCAGGCGTAGCCGACCATGTACTTGTTGATCGCGTAGGCGACCGACGCTTCCTTGCCGGCGGTGCGGAAATCCTCGACCGTGGCGACGCCGCTCAACACGTGGGAGAAGAGGACGTAGAGCACCGTGCAGACGACCAGCGAACCGAGGATGCCGATCGGCATGTCGCGGCTCGGGTTCTTCGCTTCCTGCGCCGCCGTCGACACGGCGTCGAAGCCGATGAACGCAAAGAAGACCACGCCCGCCGCGCCGAGAATGCCCATGATGCCGCCGTATGGGTGCGTCACCCCCTCCGACGTGGTGTAGGTCGTCGTCGCGGGAATGTAGGGGGTGTGGTTCGCCGGATTGATGAAGCCCCACCCGATCACGATCACCATCAGCACGATGCTGACCTTGGTGATGACGATAATCGTGTTGACGAACGCCGATTCCTGCGTGCCGCGGATGAGCAGCATCGTCAGCAGCGCGAGGATGACGATCGCCGGGATGTTCATGATCCCCGACACGCCGGCGGCGGAATGCTCGAGCGGCGAATGGCTCCATTGGTACGGCACGCTGGCGCCGACAAACTCCAGCACCTTGTTGAAATACTCGCTCCACGCGATCGCAACCGTCGCGGCGCCGACTGCGTATTCGAGAATCAGGTCCCAGCCGATGATCCACGCGACCAGCTCGCCCATCGTCGCGTAGGAATAGGTGTAGGCGCTGCCGGCGATCGGAATCATCGAGGCGAACTCGGCGTAGCACAGGCCTGCGAAGGCGCAGCCGACGCCGGCGACGATGAAGGCGATGGTGACCGACGGCCCGGACCGTTCTGCGATGGCCGCCGCGGTCCGCACGAACAGGCCGGCGCCGATGATCGCGCCGATGCCGAGGGCGACGAGTGCGGACGGACCAAGCGTCCGCTTGAGCGTCGCTTCGCCGCTCGCCGAGGCGTCGACGAGCAGCTTGTCGATTGACTTGGTCCGAAACAGGGAACCGGCCAAAGTAGCCTCTCAGTTCTTGAAGAATTAGGCGGCGAATCTCAACGGGAACACACGGATTATACGCAGGGTCGAGTTTATCGCGGCAGCTTCCTCGCCGCGACCTCAGGCAGCTTTTCGGTCCCGGCCAGCAACGACGAACGGCGGCCGAACAACTCCTGGTCGAAGAACTCGCGGACCACCTTGCGCGTGATGGCGGTGACGCGTTCGGGCGGAATCGTGCCGAGCGCTGGCCGCTCGCGCAGCGGGCCGCCCCAGAACGTCATGTCGCAGAAGTCGAGGTGCCGCGTGTCGGCGACGTCGACCCGATAGTAGGTTTGCGCGGCGCGGCGGTAGATCGGGTCGTTCGCGCCGAGTCGGCCGGGCCGCGCCGAGTAGACCATCAGAAACGCGTGCGGCATCGTCCGATCGATCATCGTCCCGTACTGCGGTATGCCGTCGAGATTGAGACCGGCCCGGCAGCGGCGATCGTCGACGCAGAACTGACCGGCCACGACGCCGCCCATCGAATGCCCGAAGACGCCAAGGCGCGCGAGGTCGGCACGGCCGGCGAGCTCGCCGGCGCGGCTCGTCGCTGGCAGCGACGTCCACTGATCGAGCACCACTTTCGTGTCAGCCCGCCAGCGCTGCACGACCGCGATGGTTTTTGCGAGCGTGTTCAGGTAGCCGCGCAGCAGGCGAAGCTGCTCGTCGCGAGAAGTAGTTGACGTGACGGCGGCGACAGTCGAGTCCTCGGGCCCCCACTCCGCGAACACCTCGCGGATTTCCGCACGCGGCGCTCCGCCCGCATCGAGCATCGAGACGACGCGTCCGTCAGCGAGCGTGGCTGCCGTGAGCTCGTAGGGATGGACGATGTTCAAAACGACGTAGCCATGGCTGGCGAGATCTTCGAGCAAGGCGGTCGCGTAGCTCGGGATACCGGTGTATCCGCCGGAGAAGACCAGCACCGGAAACCGCCGCGGCGAGGCGGCAAGCGGCGCATCAATCGTTGCGTGGGTACGGACGCGAGCGAAGGCGTCGAACGTGTCCTCGGCAACCCGCAGCAGCCTGGTGTAGGAGCGAACTTCGACGAGTCCTTCGCGGAGGTATGGCGCCGGCTGCGAAGCGGAACTCGCTGCGGCCGGATACCACGCGAAGACTTCAACGTTGCGATACTCTCCGGGCGCGCCAAACGGCTCGGCGCGCGATGCGTCGATCACGCGCCAGGTGGTCGTGCCAAGGGGGTAGCGGCCGGTTGGCGCCGGCAGCTCGAAGGCGGCCGACGGCGCGGCCTGCGGTCGCGCGACGTGCAGCGGCGCCGCCACGAGGAGCGCTGCCGCTATCGCTGCGGTCCTGATCGGCACGCGTGCATCTTGTCTGCGCTCCTTCGCCACGTCAACCGGCGCGGCGCTCGAGGGCCACGAGATACTCGTGCGTCCGGCGCTCGGGATCGCCGGTGCTGAGCAAATCGCCGATCACCGCCACCGACGCCGCGCCGGCATCGATGACCGAGCGCGCAGTCTGCAGTGTGATGCCGCCGATCGCGACGAGCGGCAATCCGTGAGCTGAGGCCCGCGCCGCGGCCGCGCGCACCATCTCGAGCCCGATCCGACTGTAGCCCGTGTCCTTGGTCGTCGTTCCGAAGACCGGACCGACGGCGACGTAGCTGACCGGTTCGGTCACGGCGCCCTCCATCTGCTCGATCGTGTGCGTGGACAGGCCGACGATCGCGCCCCTTCCGACGAGCGCGCGAACGGCTGACGGCGCGAGATCGTCCTGGCCGACGTGGACGCCGTCAGCCGCGGCCAGCCGCGCAATGTCGGCGCGATCGTTGACGATGAGGCTGGCGCCGCACGACCGCGTGAGCTCGACGATCGCCGCGGCGGTGTCGAGCAGCGCCGCGCCGCCCATCGTCTTGGCGCGCAGTTGCAGGAACCGTGCGCCGCCGTTCAGAAAGGCGTTTGCGAGATCGACCGGCCGCCAGCCGGCGCGGCCTGCCGCGTCGACGTCGATGATCGCGTTGAGAGCCGGGATTGGGGATTGGGGATTGGGGGGGACTGGTGGCTGGTGATCGGGGTGGGTGGTGTTGATCCCGTAGCCCAACCCCCGCCTCAGACTGCCTCGGCGAGCCGGCCGCTGTTCGGTTTCGCGAGGAAGCGCTCCATGAACGCGGTGTTCAGCTTGCCGGCGATGAATTCCGGATCGCTCAGGATGCGCAGGTGCAGCGGGATCGTCGTCTTGATCCCTTCGATCACCGTCATCTCGAGGGTTCGCTTCATGCGCGCGATCGCTTCGCTGCGGTCGCGGCCGTGGACGATGATCTTCGCGATCATCGAGTCGTAATACGGCGAGATCGTGCAGTCCGAATGCGCAAAGGTTTCGACGCGGACGCCTGGACCGCCCGGAACGCTGAACGCGTGAATCAGGCCCGGCGACGGGACGAACGTGTCGGGATCCTCGGCGTTGACGCGGCACTCGATCGAGTGGCCGGTAAAGACGACTTCGCCCTGCTTGAAGGCGAGCCGCTCTCCAGCAGCAATACGGATCTGCTCCTTGACGATGTCGATGCCGGTCACCATCTCGGTGACCCCGTGCTCGACCTGCAGGCGGGTGTTCGCTTCCATGAAGTAGAAGCGCCCTTCGGAGTCCATCAGGAACTCGAACGTGCCGGCGTTGGTGTACTGCACCGCTTTGGCGGCGTCGATGACGATGCCGCCCATCCGGCGCCGCATCTTCTCGCTGAGCGCCGGCGACGGCGATTCCTCGATCAGCTTCTGATGACGACGCTGGATCGAGCACTCGCGCTCGCCGAGATGAACCACCGAGCCGAAGTGATCGCCGAGAATCTGGAATTCGATGTGGCGCGGCGATTCGACGTACTTCTCGATGTAGACGTCGGCGACGCCGAAGGCCGCCTCGGCCTCGCGCTGCGCCGTCTTCACGGCATGCGACAGTTCCCCGGCGGCGCGAACCACGCGCATGCCGCGGCCGCCGCCGCCGGCCGTCGCCTTGACGATCACCGGGTAGCCGATCTCTTTCGCCAGCTTGAGTGCCTTTTCCTCGTTCTCGATCGGGCCGTCGCTGCCGGGCAGAATCGGGACGCCGGCCTTCTTCATCACCCGGCGGGCGCGCGCCTTGTCGCCCATCAGCCGGATCGCCTGCGGATCGGGGCCGATGAACTTGATGTGGCACGCCTCGCAGACCTCGGCGAGGTAGGCGCTCTCGGACAGAAAGCCGTAGCCGGGATGAATCGCGTCGGCACCGGTGATTTCGGCGGCGCTGATCACTGCCGGCACGTTGAGATAGCTGTCGGCGCTGCGCGCCGGGCCGATGCAGACGTCCTCGTCGGCGAACTTGACGTGGAGCTGGTTCTCGTCGGCTTCGGAGTAGACCGCAACGGTCTTGATGCCGAGCTCGCGACATGCGTAAATGATGCGCAGCGCGACTTCGCCGCGGTTCGCGATCAGGATTTTCTTGAACATCGCTGGCGCGTTATCGCGTCCGGATCGCGAACAGGCGCTCGCCGTACTGAACCGGCTGCCCGTTCTCCACGTAGATGTTCATGACCTCGCCGTCGTACTCGGAGTCGATCTCGTTCATCAGCTTCATCGCTTCGATGATGCAGAGGACCTGGCCTTTCTTGACGGTGGTACCGATGTCGATAAACGGCGGCGCGCCCGGCTCCGACGACCGGTAGAAGGTGCCGACGATTGGCGACTTGACGACGGCGAGCTCGATCTCGGTGTCGGCGGCCGCATCGCCGGCCGGGACGGCCGCAGCGGGCGGCGCGGCGGCGGCGGGGGCAGCAACCGGCGGCGCGACGGCAGCGGCGGCGCCAGGTACGACCATCGCCGGAACGACCGGCGCGGGCAAGGCGACGACGTGCGCGCCGTTGATGTCCTTGCGGACTTTCAGGCGCAGGCCATCGTGCTCGATCTCGAACTCGGAGAGCTCGTGTTCACGAACGAGGTCGAGGATTTGTTTGATCTGGTTCAGGTCCATCAGACTTCGGTCAGGTCGGTCGTGGCGTCGGTCAGGACCTCGACCCCGCTATCGGTCACCAGGACGTCGTCTTCGATCCGGACGCCGCCCCATTCGGGAAGATACGCGCCGGGCTCGATCGTGAAGATCATGCCGGGCGCCACCGCTTCGTCGTTCGCATCGATGTCGCGCCGGCGGCGCGTGATGCGGGGATCCTCGTGCACTTCGATGCCGAGCCCATGACCAGTCCCATGACCGAAGGCCTCGCCGAGCCCGCGCGCCGCCAGCACATCGCGAGCGGCGGCATCGATGTCAAAGCGCGAGCGGCCCGGCGCCACGGCCCCAATCGCGCGATTGCGCGCCTCGCGAACGGCGTCGTAGACCTCGCGGACGCGTGAATCCGCCTTCCCGACCACCACGGTCCGGGTGAGGTCGACGCAGTATGAGTCGTAGACACCGCCGAAGTCCAGCACGACGAGGTCCCCTTCGGTAATTTTTCGCTCGGTGGGACGGGCGTGCGGGAGGGCGGCGCGGGGTCCACTGGCGACAATCGTATCAAAGGCTGAGCGCTCGAACCCGGCCTCGCGGATCCGCCAGTCGATGGCGGCGGCGATGGCGCGCTCGGTGCGGCCGCGGCGCACCTCGCCGGCCACCTCCCGCGCGACGGTGCTGAGCCGGCGCGCTGCTTCGCGCACGGTGGCAATCTCGTAGCCGTCCTTGCGCACGCGCGCCCGCTCGACGAGGTGCTCGGTTGGGACGAGCGAGACGGTCGCCGACCTGCTGCGCAGCGTCGCCTCGATCCAGTTGTAGCGCGCGACGGTCAAGTGCGACGCTTCGAACCCGATGCGCCGCGGCGACAGTGCTTCGATCTCGGCGGCAAGCGAGACGTCGTAGGAACCCTCGACGGCCACCGGCTCGAGGCCCGGACAGTCGTGCGGCGTGCCGCGCATCGCCGCGATCGCGGTGACGTATCGGAAGTCAGTGAGAAACCTGATGCGATCGGCATCCAGGATCGCGATGCCCGAGCTGCCGGTGAAATTCGTGAGGTAAAGGACGTTCGGGAGCGAGGTGACCACGAGCGCATCGACGTCTGCGGCGGCAAACGCGTCGCGAACGATTTGATGGCGCCGGTTAAGGGCTGCGGTGGGCGCGTGCGACATGGATCGCGTCGAGCCACTGCTCGAGCACCGCGATCGTCCGCATGGCTTGCTCACGGGCACCGCCGTCGTCGAGCGTCGAGGCCTCTGACAAAGACGAATGGTACTCCGTCTCGGGCGCTGGCGCCTGCGAGAGCGTGATGGTGTCGGCCGGCTGCGACCAGAGCGGCGGTTCGGCGTCGGCAGTTACCGGCGCCGCTGCTGGCGTCGGCTCGAATGACGGCGTCGTCACCCCGAACGACGGCGACGATTCGAATGATGGCGCGACCTCGAACGACGGTGCCGACTCGAGCGGCGGTGCCGGCTCGAATGATGGCGCCTCGACCGTTGCCAACGGCTCGAGATCGACGGGAGCCATGGGCGTGGCGTCGGCCGGTGACACCGTGAGGTCGACCGGTTCGAGCGGCGCGGCCGTGGCGGGCTCGACAAGCGCCACGACCGGGTCTTCGACGGGCGCTGGCGTCGGCGCCGTCTCCGCTGTGACGGGCGGCGTCGGCGGAGGGCCCATCTTCAGGAACTCGTTCGTGAGCTGTTCGAACGACAGCCCCTGGTCGGCGGCCGGCGCCGCCGGCGGCTCGACCTGCCGCGCCAGTTCGGCGACCGTCTGCTGCAGATCCGGATCGTTGCGGGCGAGCGCCAGCGCAGCGCGGTATTGGGCCAGCGCTTCCGCGAGGTCGCCGCGGCGATGATGAATTTCGGCGATGCCGCGAATCGCGGCGAGATTCTCCGGAGCGCTCTTGAGGACGACGGTCAGTTCCTGGAGCGCCTGATCGAGATCGTTCATCTCGATCAGCGCGCGCCCGAGCGTCACGCGTGCGGAGAGATAGCCAGGATGGATCGCGAGGCCGGCGCGGCACACGTCCACCGCTTCTTCAACCTGCCCGGCGCGCCGGCATTCCTCGGCGAGCTGCGCAAACGCAATCGACGCCGGATCCTTCTGGACCCGGCGTCGAAGATCTTCAATCCGCTGATTGTCTGCCACGCGGCTTGCTGGCGATCAGCTGACGGTGACCCGTTTGCCGATCAGTTTCGTCTGACCCGCATCGTCGGTGACGGTGAGCGTGACGCTATACGCTCCGGCGACGCCGAAGTCGTGGGTCACGACAACGCCGGTCTTCGGCTGCGACGCGTCGTTGAAGTCCCACCGATAGTTGACGATGGTCCGTCCAGGGTCCGCCAGCACGCCTGACGCATCGAACCTGACGTCTTCGTTGACCTTCGGCGCGGCCGGCGAGAAGGTCCAATCGCCCGCCGGAACGATGTTTCCCGGCGGCATCACCCGAAGCTGCACGGAGAACGGGTTGATGTTCATGAAGTTCTCACCGAGCGTCGGCGCCGCGACGATGTCGACGCAGGTGCCCGCAAGGCCGTTGCAGGTGTCGAAGATGCCGTTGGCCGGGCTCGCCGGTGCGGTGAAGGTGACCGACGCCGTGCCGGACGCGCCGGTGGTCACCGATCGCGCCGACAGCGTGCCGAAATCAACGGCCTGGCCTCCGACGAGCATATCGACGCGAAGCGGCACGCCGCTCTTGGGCCGGCCGTTCTCGTCGATGGCGAGCACCGTGATGCTGGAGGTCGAGACACCGTCCTGCGGCAGGCTCGCCGGCGACGCGGTCATGCGCAGCGTCAGCGCCAGCTGCGACGGACCGGTGAGCGGCGGCGGCTCGATACTGTGAACCGTGCAGCCGGCGCTGGCCGCGATCATCGCGGCGACCCCGGCGTAACGGCGGGTGATCGTGGACAACATGGTTCTAGATATCCCCAAAGTTTCCGAAATTGATCTGGATGTAGCCGGTGGCGCTGACGTCGTTGCCGACGCGATCCTTGCCGTAGAACGTCACCCGCGCGTTGGTCACGATGATGTTCGGGCTGGTGCGAAGTTCGGCCAGCGGCGCCTCTTGCTTGGCGGTGTGGCGGACGATCTCGAAGCTGATCGTCAACGTGTTGTTACCTTCCGGGATCGTCCCGGTGATGGCCCCGTCGATGGGATACGGCACGTCGACGCCCGGGACGTTGCGGCCGTCGGTGCGCGTGTATTCGACGGTGTAGCGCGTGATCGTCACTTCGTTATTGGTCGTCGGCACCAGCGGCGTCGCACCGCCGATGTTCTTCAACGGTGCACGCAGCCTGACCGTACCGCTGTCGTCGAACACCGTCGGACACGGCGAGCTCGTCGAGCAGGGCGCCGGCGTGGTCGCGTTGGTGATCACGTCGGACAGCAAGGTCGACGCCGCGGTCGAGCTCGTCGATCCGCCGCGGGTCGCGGCAAGGCTGTCAATCACGAGGTACACGGGCGAACTGCCCTGGCGGACGACATCGCCGCAGGACGTGGCGCCGGCGGCGACGAGCGCCAGGCCGGCCAGACGAAAAACGTTACGCATGCTCTCCCTCAACCCTTGATGATTCGCGGCGTGATGAAGACCAGCAGTTCCGTGTTCTGGTCGGTCACCGAATCGCGTTTGAACAGCCACTTGAGCAGCGGGATCTGGCCGAGCCCCGGCGTCTTGTCGGTCGCGGCCTGCTCCTGGCTGACGAAAATGCCGCCGATGACAGTCGTCTGACCGTCGGTCACCAGCACCTGCGTAATCGCGCGCTGCGTGTTGATGGGCGGAATGTTGTTGACCGCGCGGCTGAAGTCCGGCGAGGCGTTCTCCAGCGCGATCTGCATGATCACCGTGTTCGCGGCGGTGATCTGCGGCGTCACCTTCAGCGTGAGCGCCGCGTCCTTGAAGCTGACAGTGACCGTGTTGTTGGCGACAGTCTGAATCGGAATCTGGACGCCCTGGGTGATTTCCGCGGCGATGTTGTTCTGCGTGGTGACGCGCGGCGTCGACAGCAGGCGGCCGTTGCCGGTGCTCTCGAGCGCGGTCAAGGCGACGTCGAGGTTGAACGAACCGTTGACGGCGCCGAGCGCGAGGCCGACAGCGCTCGACGCGCCGGGCACGCCAAGGTTCACCGACGTCGGCACGCCGGTGGTCGCGCCGGTGGCCGGGCCCTGCACGCCGCCGGTGCGGCCGCCGAGGCTGCCGTTGTTCGGAAACGCCAGGTTCGTCGTGTTGCCGAGCGACGGATCGACGCGGCCGTTGAAACCCCACTGGACGCCGAGCGCGCGCGCGTAGTTCTTGTTGGTCTGCACGATGCGCGCTTCGATTTCCACCTGCGGCTGCGGCCGATCGATGGTCGAGATGAGCTCGGTGGTTGCCGACAGGCGATCCGCCAGGTCGGTGACGATCAACGTATTGGTTCGGGTGTCGACGAACGCCTGGCCGCGGTTCGACAGGACGTTCGCCTGCTTCAGCAGCGTGACCATCTCTTCGCCCTTCGCGTAACTGAGCTGACGCGTCAGCGTGGTCACCTGGCCGGCGTCGGCCTGCGCCTTCGCCAGGTCGCTGCGTTCCTTCTCCTCGGCCGCGAGCACGTTCAGCGGCGCGATACGAACGATCGTGCCGTCGACCATGTAGCCGAGTTTGTTGGCGCGCAGGATGATGTCGAGCGCCTGATCCCACGGCACGTCGCGCAGCGCGACGTCGACCGATCCCTGCACCGCCGGATCGATCACGACGTTGAGGCCGCTGATTTCGGCGAAGGTGCGCAGCACGGCGCGCAGGTCGGCGCCCTGGAAATCGAGGCTGATCGGATGCCCGGTGTATTGCTTGCCGGGCCGTCCCGGTTGATCGATTGTGGTCGTGGCCGGCGGCGGCGTGGGCGGCTGCGGCGTCTGGGTCGCGCCGGTGCCACGCGTCGCGAGCGCATTCACAACCGTCACCGGCGTCGTCGCGCCGCGGCGCGCAGCCGCTGCGGATGGCGCCGGCGCAGATGGCGTCGCGGGCACCGACGCCGCCGACGGTCCGCCATCGAGGCCGAGCGCCGCAATCGGATCGGCCGTGGTGGCCGAGGTTTCACGCAGCGCGTCCATCGCATTCAAGGTGCCCTTCGCATCGCCGGCCGTCTCGCGCGCCTGCGGCGGCAGGACGTAGGGCGGTCTCTTCGCCGACGGCTTGTCGAAGTCGACAACCACGGTGTTGCGGTCGCTGCGGACGCGGTGCGCGACCGGCTGCGCGAGCGCGATGCGGACGCGTGCCGCCGGTGCGCCCATCGACTCGGCGCTCTCGACGGTCACGTTGGCGATCGCGCCCTTCGGCGTCGCCTGCACCAGGTTCGCGACGTCGGCGTACGAGACGTTGCGGAAATCGACGAATACGGTCAGCGCGTCCGGTCGTGTGAGCGAGTAGCCGACCGGCTCGGACGCTTCGATGACGAGCGACGCGCCGCCGGAGTTGGTGCGGGCGCTGATCGTCTTCAGCCGCGTGGTTGGCGGACCGGCCGCCGGACCCGACGCATTGACGAGCGCGCCGCCGACCGCGAGCGTGAGTAAAAGGGCGAAACCCCTCGTAACAGTCATTCCTTGGCGTCCTCGAGCGAGCGCAGCAGTTTGCGAATCTCCCGCTGCTTGACGAGCGACAGCGGATCGTTGACTTCCTGCACCACGACCAGCCCCTGCGGCGTGATCGCCTTGATGGTGCCGTCGAGCAGCTTGTCGCCCGAGTGCACGATGTAGGTTTTCTTTTCCGGCCCCATGATCATCGCGACCAGCGAGCCGCGGCTCTGCATGACGCCGTGAACCGAAATCTCGCCGACGGCGAGTCCGGCCGCGCCTTCGCCTTTGCGCGACGTCGCCGCCGCCGTATTGCCGAATCCGACGAGAGTCTGAAACGGATCGCGCCGTCCCTCGGCGTGGTAGCTGTAGACGTCGGCTGGCGGCGCAGCGGGCGCCGCAGCCGCGGGAGCCGCCGCGTCTGCCGGAGGCGTGCCGGGCTTGGCTGCCACAGTGGGTTGCGCAGTGGCCGGCGCTCCAGGCTTGGGCGCCGCCGCGGGTTGCGCCGCCGACGGCGGCGTTCCCGGCTTGGGCGCCGCGACCGGTTGCGGAGTCGCCGGCGTCGCGCCTTTGGGCGCGGGCGGCTGCGGCACTGGCGCTTGCGCGGCCGCAGCAACCGACAACAGACCGGCGGCGATGGTGACGAGCGCGATCGTTCGCATGACTACGCGCCCCGTCCTGACGGTGGCGCCGTGCCGCGCGCCGGCGGCACACCGCCGCGGCCGCCACCGGCGGCCGGCTTGTCGAGCAGCACGAACGTCGTGGCGACGCAGGTCGCGTTGATCGTGTTGTTGGTGTCGGTTTTATCGCGGCCCTTGACGTCCAGCCCCGAGATATTGACGATGCGCGTGAACTTGCCCACGCGATCGAAGAACGTCGCCAGGTTGTGGTACGTCCCTTCGAGCTCCAGGGCGATCGGCCACTCGGCGTGCAGCTGCTTGGTGACGGTTGGCGACGGCTTGAAGCCCTTGATCGTCATGTTCGACTGCGCGGCGACGGTCTGCATGCGGTTCAACAGATCCGCAGCGTCCTTCTCCTCGGGGAGAATCGCCTTCAGGTTGGCGAGACGCGCCTCGAGATCGGTGACCTGGTTCTTGAACTCCGGCAGTTTCTTCGCCGTGTCGAGCCCCTTCTTGATGTCGTTGCGCAGCGAGGTCAGCTGCAGCTCGCGCGCCTGCATGTCGGCGTGCGTCGGCATCTCGTAGTAGTAGTAAAAGGTTCCGCAGCCCGCGATCGCGAGGACGACAAATGCGCCGACCTGCGCATACCACGGAAGTTTTGTCAGGGTCAGTTGCATCGGATCATCACTGAGCCGTATCGGGGCGACCCCATACGACCTTTAAAAGGGGTTTCCATCGCTTATCCGCCGACCTTCGCAGGCGCTGCGCCTGCGGCCGGAGGCGCCGCGGCGTCGGGCTGCCGGAACGTCGCCTTCAGCGTGAACTTGATCAGCTCGCCACCGGCCTGCGGCGCCGTTTCGGTCGCCGTCGAGACGATGTCGATCGAGCGCTTGAAATAGCCCGATGCTTCGAGGTTCGAGATGAATTCGGCGACGGCCGTCTGGTTCGTGCACTTGCCGTCGATCTGGATGTCGTCGTTGCTCTGCTTCAACTCGGTGAGCCACAGCATCGGCGGCAGCGCTCGGCTCAACTGATCGAGCATGTGCACCGGACCGGTCTGTCCCTTGCGCAGCGTTTCAATCAGCGCGACGCGCTGCTGGAGCTGCGCCTTGCGCTGCTCGAACTGCTGCACCTGCTGGATCACGGAGTGGAGCCGCGTGGTTTCCTGCTGCGCGGCGGCGATCGCCGCGTCGAGCTGATTCGATTCCCGGGCGAGTGCCCAGTAGCGCCAGCCGATGAACCCCACCGCCAGCAACAGGATCAGGCTGCAGCCGATCGCCATCTTCTGGCCGGTCGTGCCGAAGGTGACCGCCTTCTTCTTGGTGCGCTCGCGCTCGGCGGCGAGGAGGTTGATGCGAATCACCGGTCACCTACCCGTCTCAGCGCCAGGCCGACGGCGACGGCCGCCGCGGGACCGACGCCCTCGGGATCCTCGATCCCGAGCTTGTTCGGCTCGAACGTAATTTTCTTGAACGGATCGAACTTCTCCACCGGCGTGTTGAACCGCTCCGCCAGCGCCGCTTCAAAGCCGTCGACGCGCGACGCGCCGCCGCTGAGGACGATGCGGTCGATGCGATCGCTCGACGCGCTGGCCTTGTAGAAATCGAAGGTCTTCTGGATTTCGAGAAGCACGTTCTCGGTCATCGCGTGCAGCACCGGCGTGACTTCCTCGACCGTGACGCCCTCGACCGGCTGGCCGCGCTTCAACTGCTCGGCGCTCTCGAACGGCAGGTTCAGCTCTTTCTGCACCGCCTCGGTGTAGCTGTTGCCGCCCATCGAGATGTCGCGGGTGAACACCGACTGATCGCCGGTGACGATGTTGATGTTCATCGCGCTGGCGCCGGCGTTGAGCAGGACGACGACCTGCTCCTTGTCGAGGCCGTAATTGACCTCGAAGGCGTTCTGCAGCGCGAAGGCGTCGACGTCGACGATGATTGGCGTCCGGCCGGCCTGCGAAATGACGCCGGTGTAGTCGGCGATCTTTTCCTTCTTGGCCGCGACCAGCAGCACGTCCATCGTCCCGCCGGATTCGCCGCCGGTGCCGGCGTCGAGAATCTGGTAGTCGATGTTGACGTCCTGGATGTCGAAGGGGATGTACTGCTCGGCCTCCCAGTAGATCGACTCGGCGAGTTCCGCCTCGGTCATCACCGGCAGGTTGATCTTCTTGACGATCACGGCGTTGCCCGAGAGCGACGCCGCGACTTCCTTCGTCTTGAACTGTTTGTTCTCGAAGACGCGGCGGATCGCGTCGGCGACGGCGGCGCCGTCGATGATGGCGCCGTCGACGATGCTGTCGGGCGGCACCGGCTGAATGCCGAACGCCACCACTTTCCACCCTTTGCCGGCGGCTTTCAGCTCGACGGCCTTGACGGCACTCGATCCGATGTCGAGACCCACGACTGCCTTCGATTTTCCTAGACCAAACACAACGGTGTCCTTTACCTTCGCCAACGGCAAGGCCGGTACCACACCTCGGCCGCAGTTGGCTGCCAAAAACCGGCGCAATCTTCCAAAAGTGGATCGATCGCGGATGCTGCAGGGCGAGTCCGGATTACGCTTCCGTTACCGCGCTACACATTTCGCCGGACGGCTGTTGTTACCCTTGCGCTGGTCTTTATCGGCACGTGTGTCCTCTCCCTGCACAACGGCCCAGCTCGATGTTCTCGTCTTGACACTCCCCAGAAGCCTGCGTATGATTTGGGTTTACCGTTGCTTGGACCTGTCAGACCGTGCCTCGTCCGGCGAGCGTCGGTGAGACGTGGGCGGGACGCAGGCGAAAACGGGTCCCGGCGATTCCCCCACATCGGTTTGTTTGGTCGGAAAGGGCGTTGTAAGGAATGTCTACGTTCATGGCCAGCGCGGAAACGGCGGCCGCCGGGAGCCGCTGGCACATCATCGATGCCGACGGCCAGGTGCTCGGCCGCATCGCCACCGTCGCCGCGCGGCTCCTGCAAGGCAAGAACAAACCCACCTACACGCCCTTCATCGATACCGGCGATCACGTCGTCATCGTCAATGCGGCGAAGGTGAAGCTCACCGGCCGCAAGGAAGATCAGAAGATCTACCGGCAGCACAGCGGCTACGAAGGCGGGCTACGCGAGGAACGGGCGCGCCTGGTGCGTCAGCGCAAACCCGAGAAGCTGGTCGAAGACGCGGTCCACGGCATGCTGCCCAAGACCAAGATGGGCGAAGCGATGTACCGCAAACTCAAAGTGTACGCCGGTCCGGATCACCCGCACGCGGCGCAGAAACCCACCAAGCTCGAGGTCGCGTAACGTGGCAGCAGTGCAGTACTACGGAACCGGTCGGCGCAAGACGTCGACCGCGCGTGTCTTTCTCCGCCCCGG
>Ga0075425_100001072_pt1 | contig 26362 bp, 26 predicted proteins | sample SoiMethybrSBSTD4_FD_75300 | JGI IMG/M metagenome (GOLD analysis project Ga0075425, IMG submission 75300) | Bulk soil microbial communities from a Populus tree surrounding site in Tennessee, USA - Soil MetaG P. TD hybrid SBSTD4 | ecosystem: Environmental > Terrestrial > Soil > Tree plantation...
GCGCGCGCCGCGAACCGCGAAGGTTTCCGCGTCCTGCCCGCGAGTCAGCCGTCGCCGAGCGCATAGTCGATCGCTTCCTCCGGCTCCATCTGCCGGCCTCTCGCGACGGCCTCGCCGAACCCGACCCGATCCACCCGCGCGAGCTCCGCCTCGTAGCGCGGACGCTCGGGCTCGGTGAGCGGGAAGCCCCCCTCTTGCTCCAGCATCTCGACGGCTCCCCACAGCGTGCCCGCGCGCTCGACATCCCCCGACGCTGCCGCGGCGGCCGCCAGGCCGGCGGTGCAGTACACGAGGATGCGGCTGAATCGGAGCTCACGGCCGACGGCCAGCGCTTCCCGGTACCCGGCGGCGGCTGCGGCGAGGTTGCCGAGGTAGAGCTCCGCGTCGGCCAGCCCATGGATCGTGGCCGCCGCAGTCCACAGGTCGTCGTGTGCCCGAGCAAGGTCCGCGGCCTTGCGAAGACGGGGCCGAGCACGGTCGGGATCGAGGTGATCCCGCTCGAGCTCACCGAGCGCGTGCAGGCCCCGATACAGGTTGATGGGATCGTCAAGGCGCTCGGCCAACTCGATCGACTCGCGGAAACTCGCATTGGCCTCGGCGAACAGACCGAGTCCCGCAGCCGCGTCGCCCTGATGGCGGACGAGGCGGATGAGAAGGCGCTCGTCGCCGATCTCCCGGGCGAGCGCGACGCTGCGCACCGCGAGCCTGTGTGACTCCTCGTACGCTCCGAGGGCGATCTGCGTGGAAGCCGCGTCGGCGAGCACGAGTGCGCGGCGCCGCGGCTCCAGGCGGTCTGCGTACGGGAGCGCCTCGTCGAGCCACCGCGCGACCTCCCTCGGCCCGATGGGAAACAGGTTCGCGGCGGCCGCCAGCCGAAGCCCCACCTCCGGATTCGGACTCGAGAGCGCCCACCGCACGGCGGCCCGGTAGTTGTCGGCCTCGGGTCTCGCCTGGGCGAGCAGCTGCCTGCCCTCAGGCCAGGAGAGCGGGTGATCGACATCTTCGGCCAGCGCGAGGTAGTAGTGCGCGTGGCGCTGTCTCAGCCGCTCGGCATCCGTGTGCTCCGCGAGCCGTTCGAGCGCGAACTCGCGGATTGTCTCCAGCATGGAGAAGCGGCCGTCGTCGCTGCGGACGAGACTCTTCTCGACGAGCGAGGCGAGCGCATCGAGGTCAGCCTCCGCGACCTCCTCGGCTGCCGCGAGCGTGAAGCCGCCGACGAAGACGGACAACCGCGCGAAGAGCGCCTGCTCCTCGAGCGGCAGGAAGTCGTAGCTCCACGCGATCGTGGCGCGGAGCGTCCGCTGCCGCTCGGGAGCATCGCGTCGGCCTGAAGTGAGCAACGGGAGCCGCTCGGACAGGCGAGTTGCGAGCTCCCGCGGCGAGAGCAACCGGATACGAGCTGCAGCGAGCTCGATCGCGAGCGGCAGGTTGTCGAGCCGCGCGCAGATCTCTGCGAGCTGCTCGTACGAGGCGGCGAAGCCGGGCCGAACGGCCTCGGCCCGTTGCCGGAAGAGCTCGACCGCGGGCGCCTCGGCGAGCGGGCGCAACGGGTACTCGCGCTCCGCGGTTGTGCGGAGCGGCTCGCGGCTCGTACCGAGGAGGACGAGTTGGGGGCAGCCCGTGACGAGATCGGCGATCTCCGGTGCGGCCGCGGCGACCTGCTCGAGGTTGTCGAGCACCACGAGCACTCGGCGGTCGCCGATGTGGTCGGCGGGTCCGTTGTCGGCGCCGATCGCCGCGCCGATCGTCGGCAGCACGAGCGCCGGCTCGCGGATCGCGGAGAGGTCGACGAACCACGCGCCGTCCTCGAAATCGGAGCTCAGCTCCCAGGCCGCCTCGACGGCGAAGCGCGTCTTGCCGACGCCGCCCGGTCCCGTAACGGTCAGTAGCCTGGCGCCGTCCTGCCGGACGAGCCGGAGGAGGTCGGCGAGCTCGCGCTTCCTCCCGACGACGCCGGGCGGCGGCTGTGGCAGCCGTACCTGACCTGAGGTTCGAAGCGGAGGGAAGGTCTCGTCGCCGAGCTGGTAGAGCGCGATCGGCTCGGGAACGTCCCTCAGCCGATGCAGGCCGAGCGGCCGCACCCGGGCACCGGCGAGCGCGCTCGTGCGCTCCGAGAGCAGGGTCTGTCCCCCGTGCCCGGCGTCGGCGATCCGCGCGGCGACGTGGACGTCCATGCCCACGTATCCATCCTCGGTGACACCTGGCTCGCCGGTGTGGAGCCCGATTCGCACGCGCGGGCCCGCTGCGGCCTGGGCCGCCTCCGCCGCCGCGACGGCATCGGACGCGCGTTCGAACGCGACGAAGAACGAGTCGCCCTGCGTGTCGACCTCGACCCCTCCGTGGCGCCGGAAGGCATAGCGGAGAGCGCTGCGGTGCGTCGCCAGCGCCTCGCCGTAGGCCTCCCGGCCGAGCTCGGAGAGCAGCCGCGTCGAGCGCTCGATGTCGGTGAAGAGGAACGTGACCGTGCCGGACGGGAGCGCCGTCACGCCTACAGCTCCTTCGGGACGACATAGGCGACCAGGCGTCCCGCGCCGGGCGCCACCGCGTCCCACGATTCGGCATCGACGTCGAAGGACGCCATGGCGCCGGTTGGCATCTTCTCTCTCATCCGCCCAATCTGCCGTGCGTCGCCGGCCGCGGCAAACCGAACCGCGAGGTCCTGCAGACCCGGGTTGTGGCCGATCAGGAGGATCGACGGCACGTGTGCCGGCGTGGTGTGGATCACCGCAAGGAGTTCCTCGGCGCTCGCGCCGTAGAGCGCCGGTTCCAGCCGCACTTCACCGTCGAGCGGGCCCAGGCGTTCGAGCGTCTCGACCGTCCGTCGCGCGGGCGAGCACAGCACAAGCGCGGGCTCGATGCCGGCCGTTTGGACATATGCGCCGAGCTTCTTCGCGGCGCGGAGGCCGCGCGGGGCAAGCGGACGGTCGAAGTCGTCGAGCGACGGATCGTCCCAGCTCGACTTCGCGTGGCGGAGGACATGTAGCGCCTTCATCGGGCCACCCAGGTTGATCTTGTCAATCCGACCACGATCGCCATAGGATCAACCGATGCGGGGCCGTCTACTCCTGTGCGCATTCGCCGTCGCTGCGGTAATGCTCGTGCCAACAGGCGCAGCGTCGGCCGGCACTCCAGGCAACTGGACGCAGTTCACCACCTCCAACCTCCACAACTTCGCCGAGCCCGGCCTCGCCAGGACCGCCGACGGCGTGCTTCACGTCGTCTGGCACCGGCCCGTCTCCGCCAGCAGCGACGACCTGATGCACACGGCCATCTCGCGGACCGGGGGAGTTGTGGGTGGCCCGGTGACGATCGAGTCGGGCTGGCAGGGCCTGAACGCCCAGCCCGACCTCGTCGCGGCGCCGGGCGGCACCAGCCTCCGGGTCTTCTTCGCCGGCACGCACACGCTGACGCTCGACGACACGCTCAACTACCAGCTGCTGACCGCCACGGCTGGCCCCGACGGCAGCTCCTGGTCCGCGCCCCAGCGCGTGACCTCCTCCAGCCATCCGAGCTATGCCAGCGCCGGGATCGGAGCTGCAATGGCGCCGAACGGGACGCCGGTCGTCGCGGCAGGCGACCCGGGGAACATCTTCCACTTCGGCATCGGCGGCCCGGACTTCGTCTACGAAAGCCGTGCGGGCATGAACGTCTACGACCCGGGCGTCGGGGTCGACTCGACTTCCCGGCAGGCCGTCCTCGCCTGGTTCTCGCTCGGCGACGCGAGTGAAGGAACGTACGCGCGGGCGATCACGCCGTCAGGTCCCAGCGGCAGCACGGTCTTTCTCCCCGGGTCGGCGTCGGCCGACCGGCGCAGCGCGAACCCGCCGCTTCAACGCACCGCGATCACTGGACGGCTCGGCGACAGCGGCGTCTACATCGCGTACGGCGTCGGGTATCCGAGCAGAACGAGCGTCGCTCTCGCCCGCTTTGGCGGCGGCTCGCTGACGGTCGGACGGGGGACGAGCATCGACAACGTCGCCATCGCACCGGCACCCGAGGGTCGTCTGTGGGTCACATGGTCGGACGGTCCGAAGATCTATGCGGTGCGGACGAACAAGGCTGCGACACGCGTCGGGCCCAGGGTCGCGATCAACCGGCCGCCTGGCTCGGTCAGCGTCTTCGGCGTGTTCGGCGAGGGATCGCTCGGCACTCTCGATCTGATCGCCAATTCGGGAACTGCTTCGAACGCCGTCGCGATGTGGCACACGGAGGTGTTGCCGCCGCTGGAGCTGCGTGCGAGGGGCGGGCGCGGCTCGGTGACGGCCACGGTGACGGATGCGGGCGACCCGGTTGCGGGGGCCGCCGTCGCCGCGGGCGGCCGCCGTGGCACGACGAACGGTCAGGGCGTCGCCACACTCAAGGTGGCTCGGACGGGCCGGGTCACGGTCAAGGCGACGAAGGGCGGTTATCGCGCCGCGTCGGCTGGCGCGCGGGTGCTCCGGCCGAAGAAGAAAAAGAGGTAGCGGCGATCAGTACTGCGGGGCGCCGGCGCGACGCGCGTGGCGTTCCGTGCGGCGGTGACGCAAGTACCGGCTGGTCTGGCCGAGCGCGATCACGCCGACGAAGACCAGTGCGACGATCAACATCGCCGTGATGATGCGCTTACCTTCCGTGGCCGCGTCGATGACCTCGGCGAGCGGGAGCCAGGCGAGGAGCGCCATCGGGGCGACTCTAGCGGACGCGTGGCGCGTGCGCGGCCCGGGCTCGCTCGACCGCCTCCGCGCCCGCGACGCTCACGGCCAGCGCCGCAAGCGGCTGGACGTCGCCGCGCTCGCGAAGCGCCGCCCTGGCCTCGCCGAGCGCTCCGGAGCCGATCAACGCCACCGTCGACGCCCAGGCCCAGTCCTCGCCCGCCCCGTCATCTGCGCGCTGCTGCGCGCAGAGCGAGATCAGCTCGGCGAGATCCGAGACGTGCGTGACGTCGCCTTCGTCTGCGACGCGGACGAGCCCGTGGGCGTAGAGGTAGTCGCCGAGCAGGAGTGCACGCTCGGGCGTCTCCGGCGCGAACAGGCGCGGGCGCCCGTAGTGCAGCAGGTAGCCCTCGTAGATCGTCTCGATCCCGAGAGCGAACCGCGGCTCGCCGAGCGGAGAGAACACGGGGATCCGCTCGCGCTCAGCGGGCGGCAAGAGCGCCTCTCCCCACAGCGAGCTCTCCCGCTGCGCCTCGAGGGCGATCGTGTCCCAGAGCTCAGCGGTTGGCGAAGAAGTCGGCAACGGCCTCCACGGTCTGGTCGATCTCCCGGTCGCCGTGGGCGAGCGAGAGGAACCACGCTTCGAACTGGGACGGCGGCAGGTAGATGGCGCGCTCTAGCAGGTGCCGGAAGAGACCCGCGAAGCCCTCGAGGTTGCAGTTCTCCGTGTCCTCGAACCGGCGCGCCGGCGTGTCCCGCATGAACAGCGTCAGCATCGCGCCGACCCGCTGCACGCGCCGGAACTCGCTGAGCCCGGCCTCGAGCCGCTCGCCGCGGCGCTCCAGCTCCTCGTACACCGCGGGATCCCGGAGCCGGCGCAGCACGGCGAGCCCGGCGGCGGTCGCCAGCGGATTGCCGGACAGCGTCCCGGCCTGGTAGACGTCACCGGTCGGTGCGACGAGCGCCATCAGGTCTGCCCGGCCTCCGAAGGCGGCCAGCGGCAATCCGCCGCCGACGATCTTCCCGAGGACGGTCAGGTCGGCGTTGACGCCGTATCGCTCCTGGGCGCCGCCGCGTGCGACGCGGAAGCCGGAGATCACCTCGTCGAAGACGAGCAGCGCACCGGACGCGTCGCAGAGCCGCCGGAGGGTGTCGAGGAATCCCGGCTCCGGGGGGATCACGCCCATGTTCCCCGCGACCGGCTCCACGATGATGCACGCGAGGCCCTCGCCGAAGCGGGCCACCGCCTCCGCGAGCGCGTTGATGTCGTTGTACGGGCACACGATCGTCTCGCGCGCCACCGCTGACGGAACGCCCGGGCTCGCCGGAATGCCGAGCGTGGCGATCCCCGAGCCGCCGCTCGCGAGGACGACGTCGCCGTGGCCGTGGTAGCACCCCGCAAACTTCAGAACGCGGTCGCGCCTGGTCGCGGCTCGGGCGAGACGGACGGCGCTCATGGCCGCCTCCGTCCCCGAGGAGACGAACCGGACGCGCTCGATCGACGGGAAGGCATCGACGATCTCGGCGGCGAGCTCGACCTCCTGCTGCGTCGAGGCGCCGAATGACGTGCCGCCCTGAGCCGCCTCGGTCACCGCGGCGATCGTTTCCGGATCGGCGTGACCGAAGATCAGCGCTCCCCAGGACTGGACCCAGTCCAGATAGCGGTTGCCCTCGACGTCCTCGATGTACGCGCCGGCACCCCGGCGCACGAAGAGCGGCTCGTCCAGTCCAACGGCCCGCATCGCGCGGACCGGCGAGCTCACCCCGCCCGGCATGAGATCGAGCGCGCGCTGGTAGAGCGCGCTTCGCTCGGTCAGGGGCGCAGTCCTCCTCGTCATCTTCCTCCCGAGCGAAGCGATGGGACTGCTCGGCTCCCGGAAAATGCGACAGCATTTTTCGGGTTAGTCAGAGCCAGCTCGCGAGCCCTTTCGCCCAGTAGGAGATGACGATGTCGGCCCCGGCGCGCTTGATCGCGACGAGCGATTCGATCGCCGCCTGGCGCTCGTCCAGCCACCCGCGGGCGGCAGCAGCCTTCACCATCGCGTACTCCCCCGAGACGTTGTACGCGGCGACCGGGACCTGAAACCGATCGCGGGCGGCTCGGATCACGTCCAGGTTCGGCAGCGCGGGCTTGATCATGACCACGTCGGCTCCCTCGGCGAGGTCAAGCTCCACCTCGCGAACGGCTTCGCGAACGTTGGCCGGGTCGAGCTGGTAGCTGCGACGGTCGCCGAACGCGGGCGCCGACTCGGCGGCCTCGCGGAAGGGGCCGTAGAACGCCGATGCGTACTTGGCGGAGTAGGCGACGATCGGGGTGCCGTCGAACCCGGCGCCGTCGAGCGCGGCCCTGACCGCGCCGATCCGCCCGTCCATCATGTCGCTCGGGCATACGGCGTCCGCTCCGGCCTCCACATGGCTGACGGCCGCGCGTGCGAGGAGCGGCAGCGTCGCGTCGTTGTCGATCTCGCCGTTCGCCACCACTCCGCAGTGGCCGTGCGATGTGTACTCGCACAGGCAGACGTCGGTCAGGAGGAGGAGCTCGGGGAAGCGAGGCCTGAGCGCACGCAGCGCGCGCTGGACGATGCCGTCGTCCGCGTACGCGCCGGACCCCTCGTCGTCCTTCTCCTCGGGGATGCCGAAGAGGATGACGGCAGAAACGCCGAGCCGGACGCACTCCTCGACCTCGCCGACGAGATCGTCGACCGCGAAGCGGCCGAGGGCGGACAGGTCAGGATTCGGTCGTGTGTCCGGGCCCACGAACAGCGGATAGACGAAGTCGGACAGGTCGAGCCGCGTCTCGCGAACCAGGTCGCGGAGGGCGCCCGTACGCCGTAGCCGCCGCAGTCGGACGGCCGGGAATCCCGTCGTTTGCTGCGCATCGACGCGCACGTTGACAATCTACGCGCAACCCCGTCCGTCGCGAGGCGTACCGTGGGCCCGGACCTGGCTCGCAGGCGCAAAAGCCAAACGCGACGCCGCCCGGGCACCCAGCGCGCCACCCGGGTCGACCAGCCGACGTCCTCCGCCTGGGACTGGTCGTTCGAGACGGAAGGCGCGCTCGCGCTCGACCGTCACGAACTTTGGGAGGTTCCCCAGAGAACATCGAGGGTTCGGGTGTCACAAAGTCCCGTCCCCCGACCCGATTTGAAAGCGGAACCCACCTCCGCTACCGTGCCGCCGATGCCGCCCCGCCGAGCCCGCAGGCAGACGGTCCAGATGCGGCAGCGCCGGGCGCGTGCCCGCCGGATCAGGCGGATCGTCGGGCTGGGCTTCCTGGCCGTCGTGCTGCTCGTGACGCTGCTTCTGACCGCATTCGGAACGGGCCAGTCCAAGGCGCCGGCCGCGCCGGCGCGGGCCGCCCACGCGATCCCGGCCGGGCCGCCCCGCCCGGAGGTCGTGGCCATGCAAGGCTCGCTCCCGCTCCAGCTCCCGGTACAGCAGGCTGGGGTGACGGCGATCGGCTTCCACGCGCCCTCGGATGGCGCGCTGGCCCTCGAGCCGCTCGGGCACAAGGCGAACCAGGGCTTCCTGAGCAGACTCTTCCACCGCGTCTTCGGGGGCGGCGGCAGCAAGGTCCGCTACTACCAGCTTTCCGGCGGGAGCGGCCCAGGCACGGGAAGCCTCGACGTCGGGGCGCCGGCGGGGACGGACGTCTACTCGCCCGTCGACGGCACCGTCGTCAGCGTCGACGACTTCGTGCTGAACGGCGAGCAGTACGGCTCGCGTATCGCCATCGAGCCCGCTTCCGCACCGTCATTGCTCGTTTCGGTGACTCGTCTTCGCGTCGATCCCAACCTCGGCATCGGCTCCACGGTCTCGGCGGCCTCGTCGAAGCTCGGCGTCATGCTGGACCTCTCGCACGTCGAGCACCAGGAGCTCTCGCGCTACTCCCACGACGCGGGGAACCACGTCTCCATCGAGGTCCACTCGGCACCGGCGCCGTCCCTGCCTTAGTGCGAATTCTCGTCGTCGGCGACGTGTTCGGCGCGCCCGGACGGCTGGCGATCGAGTCGCGCCTGGGTCGGCTCCGCGAGGAGCTCGGGGTGCATTTCTGTGTCGTCAACGGCGAGAACGCCGCGGACGGCGCGGGTCTGACCCCACGCCTCGCCGAGCGCCTCCTCGGCGCCGGGGCCGACGTCGTCACGCTCGGCAACCACGTCTGGCGCCGTGCCGAGCTCGCCCCGTACATCGACGAGGCGGACCGCATCGTCCGCCCGGCCAATCTGTCTGCGCGTGCGCCTGGGCGCGGTTGGACGGTCGCCGAGGCGACCGACGGCACCCGCGTCGCGGTCGTGAACCTGCTCGGAGCGCTCTTCTTCGGCGACGTCCCGCACGGGCCATTCGAGGTCGTGGACGACATCGTGGAGCGCGCGATCAGGGAGACGCCGGTGATCGTCGTCGACTTTCACGCCGAGGCGACGAGCGAGAAGATCGCACTGGCGCGGTGGCTGGACGGGCGGGTCACCGCCGTGGTCGGCACACACACGCACGTCCAGACGAACGACGCGCGCGTGCTGCCGGGCGGGACAGCTGCGATCACGGACGTCGGCATGACCGGTCCCCACGACTCGGTGATCGGCGTCGAGGCCCACCTCGCGATCCAGCGGATGCGCACCGCGATGCCGATTCGCTTCCGACCTGCCGACGGTGACGTACGTATCGAGGCGCTGGTCGTCGACTGCGGCGCCGACGGCCGTGCGACCGCGTGCGAGGCGCTCAGAGTGCAGATCGGCTAACCGGCGGGCGGCCCTTGACGACGAGCACGACGGCGAGCGCGACAAGAACGAGATCGCGCGCCAGAACCAGCCAGCTCTCGGTGGCGGCAAAGCGAAGCGCGTAGTCCCAGTACCGCTGGGGGAACCAGAGCTGCGTCAGGACGAGGGCAGCCGCCAGCAGCCCGGAGGCAAGGAGCCCGCGCCGCCCGCGGACGAGCGGCACGAGCGGGATCAGCCAGATCAGGAACTGCGGCGAGAGCACCTTGCCGAACGCGACGAAGATCGCGACCGCGCCGGCGCTCGCCGCGACGAACTCGCGGTTCCTGCGCGGCCGTGCGGCGAACCAGATCCAGAGCGCCACGACCGCGGCGGCCTGTAGGCCGGCCTGGATCGCGCCGAGCGCGTTCGGCGCACCCCCGGCGAGGTTCTGCGACCCGAAGCTCGAGTCCATGCGAACCGCGCTGCCGGCTACGTGGTGGACGGCAATCAGCGCCGCCGCGCCCAGGCTCTCGATCTGGAGCGGGCGGCGGGCCTGATCCTCGACGGTCACGAGGAGCGCGTGGGGCGCGAGCGCCGCGAACGGGACGACGACCACCGCGAGGACGACGACGAAGACGGCGCCGGCCTCGAGCGCCACGCGCGACCCGCGCCGGCGCCACACGTGCGCGAGCGCCAGCGGAACGAGCAGGGCGGGGAAGAGCTTGACGACGGTTCCCGCGCCGAGCAGCCCGAGGCCGAGCCTCGGCCGGTCGTGGACGAGCGCCGCGAGCGCGCACACGGCGAGCGCCGCCGGGAAGAGGTCGAATCTGGTCTGGACGACAGGCCCGAGCGCCAGGGGCGCCAGGGCGGCAAAGGCCAGCGCGGCGGCGAGCGCAGACCGCCCCACGCCGAGCCCGACCAGCACGAGCGTCATGCCGGCGATCGCGGCGCAACCGCACAGGAACATGAGCAGCTCGAACCGGTGGCGGTAGTCCTCGGCCGACCGATTGTCGGCGCCAAGAGAGGGCACGACGAACGCGGCCAGCGCTCCCGGCGGGTACTCGACCGCAAAGTCACGGTAGGGCACCTCGCCGGCGACCATCTGCTCGCCGTAGCGCTGGTAGAGCGGTGTGTCGACGATCTGGGACCGCGCGAAGAACCCGTGGTGGAGCGTCAACCACGAGCCCGCGAAAAGCAGGATCGCCGCGCCCGCGAGGAGCGCCGCCCCGACCGGCGAGCTCTCAGCCCGCGGCGACGAGCGCGCGAGGCTCGTGCTCATGGATCGGCGCCGGCTCGGGCGGACGCGGCGGTGGCCGCACCGCGAGCAAAGCGAAGGCAACGAACGGGTAGAACCACGGGATGTAGAAGTAGAACCAGTGCGTCATCACGAGCTGCACGCCCAGGATGACGGCTGCGCTGAGGGCAGCCAGCTGGAGCGGTGACTTCCGACGCGGAACGAAGTAGACGGCCAGCGCTCCGATGATCAGCAGCACCTCGAGCACCCGGCGCTCGATCGCGAGGTCGGGGATGCCGGCCGCGTGGTACTGCCCCCAGTCCCAGAGCGAGAAGGGTGAGGGACGATCGAGCTGCCAGCCGAGCGTCCGGTCCCAGAACACGCGTCCGGCATGCACGGGGTTCGGCTCCAGCAGGAGGATCGAGAAGGCGGCCAGCGTCGCCGCGGCGAAGCCGGCGAGGAAGTAGAGCTGACGACGCCAGCGCGCGTCGTACGACAGCCAGAGCGGTATCAGCGGCAGCGAGAAGAACTTCGTCCAGCCGCCGAGCGCGCAGAAGGCGCCGCGCGCCCAGGGGGTCCCCGCGAGCCAGAAGCCCCAGATGAGGAAGGCGGGCGCGACGGCGTCGTTCGTGTTCGAGTTCATGACGTACTGCGTGAAGGGGTAGGCGGTCCACGCGAACGCAAGCGTCGCCGCCAGGCGGTTGCCGCCGTACCGCCGCCCGACGAGGACGAGCCCCAGCAGACAGAGCACGTCGAAGAGGATCGCCGTTGCCTTTGCCGCGGGAAGGTGCGCGTTCTTCCCGTTCCAGCCGAAGACCCAGAAGGCCGGCAGATACGACAGGTAGGCGACGGGGCCGTACGTATCGCCGCTGGGATTCGCGGTCTCGCAGCGGCCGTTCGTCTGGATGCGGTCCTCGATGTCGCCGTTCGCATCGGCCGGGCCGCACGGCTTCAGCGTCGTGTCCGAGACCGGAAAGTGGCCGTAGGGCGCCTGTCCGCTCCAGATACGCTGGGCACCGACGACGCCCGAGTAGCCGACGTCCACGACCTGCGACGAGGAGACGTCGAGTCCGATTCGGAACCCGAGCAGGAACACGGCCACAGCGGCGAGCAGCCACGCCGGCCATAGCGGGCGCCCGCTCGACGGCCGGTCGCGCCTCGCGATCCAGACGGTCCGGCCGAGCAGGTAGACGAGCGGGGGGTATGCGAGCGGCACGCTCGTGAAGATGTCGCCGTCGCGAAAGAACCAGAGTGACGCCGAGAACGAGAGCAGAACGAGCAGGTCGAGGTTCCGCATCCGCAGCGGCCGGCGCCAGTCGACGAGCCCGAGCAGGAAGGCCGCTGCGAACCCGAACCACACCGGGTTGGAGTTGATCGTCTTGCCGCCGAACAGGCCCGAGCCCCCGCGCGCCATCGACCAGGCGACCTGCGGCCCTGTCCACGCCTCGAGCACGGTGCCGTCCTCCCCGACCTTGCCGGTGGCGATCTCGCCGGCGTCCTTCCACCAGACGTTGACGTTCCACAGGTGTTGCTGTGGCTCGTGGGTCGTGTCCACGACCCGCCCCTTCTTCGGGTAGCGCGAGAGCCAGCTTGCGACCTTGGGGTACGCGAGGAACGTGGCCGTGGCGCGGTGCTTGGTGATCGTCGCGGCCCGCGCGGTGGGAACGGCGGCCAGCGCGAGGACGGCTACGACGAGGAGCGCCTTCCCCTTCACGACGGCTGCGCCGGGGCGCGTGAGGCGCGCTTGGTCGAGAACGACCACGTCTTGTTGAAGACGAAGTTCACCGGCGTGACGAGCACGATCGCGATCGCCTGCGCGGCGATCTTGCCGACCCCGAGCGCCACGAGTGTCCGGAGGAAGACGAGGTTCAGGCCGAGGGCGGCCACGGAGACCAGCAGGAAGCGGATGCCCTGGTACGCGACATGCCCGCGCTGCCCGCGAAACGTCCACAGGCGGTTCCACGTGTAGTTGTTCGTCACCGCGACGAGGAACGAACAGACCGCGGCGCCGAGATAGTGGAGCCCAGCCGCGTTGAGCAGCAGCGCGTAGACGCCGAGGTTGACGACGTAGCCGGTCGCACCCACGGCACAGAACTTCGCCAGCTGGATCCAGTTATGGGGACGGCGCAACGCGAGCCCGGCGCGGGAGCGGGCGAGCGCACCCCCGATTTCCGCTGTCCGCGAGGGCATCGCGCGCACTATAGGACGGCGAAGCCGCCCTCTCCTCGGGGCTCTTCCCAGTCCACGTCCACGTCGTCGACGCGCGCGCCGGCGGGGCCGCGGCGGCACCAGGAAAGGAGCAGCTCCAGCCGGTCGTCGGCGCCCTCGAGCACCGCCTCCACTGTCCCGTCCGCGTTGTTCCGCACCCAGCCGTTCACTCCGAGCGACCGCGCGCGCTCGCGCATGTCGCCGCGGAAGAAGACGCCCTGGACGCGTCCGTGGATGACGGCGTGCGCCCGCCTCGTCAACGCTGGGCCGGGGACCCGACCTCCAGGCGCGGTCGCGCGCCCGACTGGTAGGAGGGCGGCTGCACACCGAAACGATCGAGGACGACGGGTGCGATGTCGACGATCGACTCGATCGGAGCCTCGAAGCCGACCGTGAGCGCCGGCACCAGCGAGTCGCCGGCGGAGAGGGAGCCGTGGCTGCCCCCGCCCGCGTGATGGCGGCCGCCGAGGTCGGTGAACTCGAACCCGTCGGCCGCCGAGACAAGGACGTCGCCCGAATTCGGGTTCGCTAGCGCCGACCAGGCTCGGCGAAGCCCGTCGGGATGGTCGACGACCCCGGGATCGCCGTCGGTCTCCCAGCCGCCGGGTTGCGGCCTGAAGCGCAACTCCTCGCCCGCTCGGCGGGCGACCGCATGACCGTCCTCGAGGAACAGGGCTACGTCCACCCCCTCGTTCGGCTCGACGCGCGACGCGAGCGCACGCAGGTCGAGCGCACAGTCGGGGAGGCGATAGACCATGCCCGCTCGGTTGGAGGCGGTCGTGAGGACACCTGGAACGCCAGACAGCGAGCGCTCCAGCGGGATTGCCGCGTCGACCTGGGTCTGGCCGTGGTCGGAGCAGACGATGAGGTCGTAGCGTTCGAGGAGCTCGTCGCCGCCGCCCGCAGCGTCGAAGAGGGCCCCGATCGCCTGGTCGGTGCGGGCGAGCGTCGACAAAGCTGCATCGGGGCCTGACAGATGCGAGGCGTAGTCGAAGTCGGACAGGTAGTAGACGAAGAAGTCGAAGCCGTCGCGCGTCACCAGCCAGCGGGCGACCGCGGCCGCGTACCCGTCCACGGTCCCGCGCGCTCGATGGCGGATCGCAAGCGGCGCGCCGGTGACGTCGGACTGGAAAAGGTTGAAGTAGAAGAACCGCCGCGGCCCGTAGACGACGCGGCGGATCCCGGGCACCGTCGCGCGATGCGGGTGAGGTCCCCGGTAGCACGTGAAGTTCACGCACGCGGTTGTGAAACCGGCGCTCTCGAGCGCCTCAAAGAGCGTAACGGCGTCGTGCCCGAGGTGGCGCGCGTTCATCTCGAAGATCGTGTCGACGATCGAGCGGCGGGCCCCGGCCGCGCGCATCGCCGGGAACGACGAGCCGTACTCCACGATCCGTTGCTCCTCCCGGCGGTACCAGACCAGGTGCGGGATCTCGTGGACGTCACCGTGTGCGCCGGTCGCCACCGAAGAGAGGCAGACGGGCGTCAGCGAGGGGAACGTCGAGACCGCCCGGCCGAGGTGGCCGTGCTCGGCGAGGAACGAGAGGGCCGGCAGGCGGGCGTCGCCGAGTGCATCCTCGAGCAGCCGCGCAGGCAGACCGTCGACGACGACGAGGATCAGCTTCCGCATCAGTCTGCGAGCGAACGGAGCCCGGCGTAGCGCTCGGGCGTGCGCCGGCGCAGGCGGACGCCGAGGGCGGGCACGGCGATGGCCTCCAGATACCCGAGCGCCGGAACGAGCGCGAGCGCGGCGATAACGACGGCCGCAGCGCCAAGCAGCACCGCGGTGCCGGCGCGCGTCCCGCCGGTCCGCAGCGATCCCTGCAGCAGCCGGCTCGCGCCGGCCGCTCCGGCCACGCCTCCGACGGCGCCGCCGACGATCTCCCCCATGTCGCCGATCTCCCACCCGACCAGTCCGCCGAGTGCCGCCGCGATCACCGCGGCGACCACGGTCCCGACGGATGACGCGCCGAGCGCGCCGCCGGCGAAGACGCCGATCGCAACGCCGAAGCCGATCGCGACCCCGATCCAGTACCAGCCGCCCACCGCCCGCCAGTGTAGGTGAGGCCGGGGGTGTCGCATTTCGAGCCGCCGGGTACACCGAACCTCAGGGAGCGTGCGCAACTCGAGACCAGTCCTGATCTTCTTTCGCTCGAAGGCTTCGGGTCAGGCGAGGCGGATGGAGAGTCTGATCGCCCATCTGACGCGGAAGGAGCGCGAGCGGCTGAGCGTCGCCTGCATCGATGTCGACGCGAAGCCCGAGCTCGCGGAGCAGTTCCGCGTCGAGGTCGTCCCTACGCTCGTGCTCGTGAAGGAGAAGCGCACGGTTGCGCGCCTCGAGGGTCGCGTCAGTGCGCCCAAGATCGAGCGCCTGATCGAGCAGTACGTCGGGCCCTAACCCGACTGGAGCCGATCGATCACGTCGAGCCCGAACCCTGCGGCCTGCACGCCGTCCACGACGCGGTGGTCGAAGGTGACCGAGACGTAGCCGATCTGCCGCACAACGATCTTCCCGTCGCGGACGACCGGTTGCGGCCGGATGCGCCCGACCGAGAGGATCGCGACCTCGGGGTGGTTCACGATCGGGGTGGTGAGCAGGCCGCCGAGCTTGCCGGCGCTCGTCACGGTGAACGTCGAGCCGCGCAGCTCCTCGGGCGCGAGGCGGCCGGCGCGGGCAGCCTCGGCGAGCCGATCGACGTCGGCGGCGAGCTCGTCGACCGGACGCGTACAGTCGCGAACAACGGGGACGAGAAGGCCGCTCTCCGTCTGCACCGCGACGCCGAGGTCGTAGCGGTCGAGGTAGACGATCTCGTCCCCCTCGAACCGCGCGTTCAGCCTTGAATGCTCCTGGAGCGCGAGCGCGCAGGCGTGCAGGACGGTGGGGACAAGCCGGCCGAGGTCGACGTTCGTGAAGTCACATTCCTCGACCCATGTGACCGGCGCGACTTCCCGGTGTGCCCGTGCCATATGCTCGGCGATCAGCCGGCGCACGCCGCGCAGCGGCTCGCGCTTGCCCTCCACTGCCGGCGCGCCGCCTCCGGCCGTGCGGACGTCGTCCTCGGTGATCCGGCCGCCGGGCCCGGTCCCGATCACCGACGCGAGGTCGACGCCGAGCTCCTCTGCCACCTTGCGGACGAGCGGCGTCGCGCGGATCCGCTCGCGCTCCGGCTTCGCCTCGGTCACCGGCGCAGGGGCGGCGCCGTCACCGCCGATGACGACGAGCACGGTCCCGACCGGCACCACCTCGCCTTCCGGGACGAGGATGCGGGTAACGACGCCGCCGGCCGGAGAGGGGATCTCGACCGTCGTCTTGTCGGTCTGGATCTCGACGAGAGGCTCGTCCTCGGCGACCTCCTGGCCCTCGGAGACGAGCCAGCGCGCGACCTCGCCCTCGGTGAGGCCCTCGCCGAGGTCGGGGAGCTTGAACTCGTACGCCATCAGCCCGATTTTCTCAGTGGACGCGGCGTGCCAGGCCCGGGTAGTCGACGACGATGCCGTCGGCGTCGAACTGTATGTCGGCGGCGAACGTTCCCGACGAGTAGCGGACGACCCGGTCAGGAAGGGGCTCATAGCGCTGCTCGACGAGCGTGACCTCGAGCGAGGGGACGTCGACCCACCGCATCACGTAGTCGCGCGACGGCCCGGTGACGAGCAGGCCGTCGCGGATGACGGGAAGCGAGTTGAAGAGCGGCGAGTAGCCAAGGTCGAAGAAATCGGCGTCGCCCAGCTCGATCTCCGCGTCCCGCCCGCCCACGATCTCCAGGCGGAGCACCGATGCGTCGAGCTCGTAGCGAAGCTCGTAGTCCCGGCCGATCTGCGTCCCGCGCGCGTATCGTCCGTCCCAGGCCGGCGCGAGGTACCCGATCTCCATCCGCGGTTCGCCCACGCCCTCCCAGACCACACGGTTCATTCGGCCTGTGCGGACCGGATGGTGTCCCGTCTGAGGACGGCGTGGACGCCGAGAACGCCGTTGACGAGTTGGGTCACTCGGAGGTCGACGGCCACGCTTGCGAGCGCGAGCGCGTCCTTGCGCTCGACGCTGAGCTCTCGCCCCATCAGGTTGAGCATCGCGTCGATCGCTGCCGCTGCCGCCTCGTCGAGATCCTCGTCGAGCCCGAACGCGATCCACGCCTCCGGAGTCTCCGCGACCGGAGCGCTCACCGGGAAATCCTCGAGGAGTCCGAACGTCAGCCGGACGCGCTCGAACGGGGCCTCGATCGCCATTCCGGACACCTCGCCGTCGCCCTGTCTCGCGTGTCCGTCGCCCGCCGAGAACAGGGCTCCGTCGACCGGGATGGGAAGGTAGAGCGTCGTCCCCACCACAAGCTCTGTGCAGTCGAGGTTGCCGCCCCAGACACGCGGTGGACCAGTGGGGTAAATTCCGGGTCCCGGCGGCGGCATCCCCAGCACGCCGAGGAACGGCCTCAGCTCGACGCAGCGGCCGTTCTGGTCCTGTGCGAGGTTGGAATCGGCGTCGATTCGCCACAAGAGGGCGTGCCCCTCACCAGTGGTCACGCCGAGCCGCTCGTTCAGCGCGGAAGACCATCCGCCCGCGCCGGTGAAGCCGTACGCGCCGACGCGCAGCTCGTCGATCGTCACGGTGAGCGTCCCTCCGGCCCTCGCCCCGCGGACCTCGATTGGCCCGACGAGCGGATGGCCGTTGTCGAGGTCCGGATCACGCGGCTCGAAGCGTGCCCGCTCCGTGGGGCGCTCGAGATCCGGTGCCGGCCCGAGCCCCCAGCCCGCGTCCAGCGTCGCGAAGCGCACACCGTCCCCCGGGTCCACCGTCACGACAGGATCTAGATCGCGCGAAAAGTGGCCGTGGATCGTCCGGCGCTCGAGCGGAATGTCGTACACGGCCACGGTGGCTGCAATCAGCCCCTGCGTGCCGCGCGCAGCACGACCATCAGCCCTATCCAGAGGACGACCGCCACGGCGATCGTGGCGATCGTGCGCGTGCTGCCGCTGGCGGTGCGGTTCACGAGGACGATCAGCACGATGCACGTTCCCGCCACGGCGAGCAGCGCGGCGAGCGTGCGCGGGTCGCGGTACGGCGACACGGATCAGAACTCGAGCAGCCGGCGCGCCGCCTGGAGCACGCGCTCGGCGGAGGGCAGGTACGCCTCCTCGATCTTCCAGTACGGGAACGGGACGTCGAAGCCGGTCACGCGCAGCACCGGGCCCTGGAGGTCGAGGATCGCCTTCTCCGCCAGGACGGCGGCAATCTCCGCGCCGACGCCGGCGAAGCGTGGCGCCTCCTGGACGACCACGACCCGTCCCGTCTTCGCGGCCGAGGTCAGCAGCGCATCCTCGTCGAGGGGCTTCAGTGTCCGCATGTCGAGGACCTCCGCGCTCCCCTCCGGCTCGAGCGCCTCCGCAGCCGCCAGGCAGACGTGCACCATCGAGCCGTAGGCAACGAGCGTGACGTCGTCTCCGGCTCGCGCGACCCGCGCCTTGCCGAGCGGGACGACGTGCTCCCCCTCGGGCACTTCGCCCCGAAGCGTGCGGTAGTGGAGCTTCGGCTCCAGCACGACGACCGGATCGGCGCTCCGGATGGCGGCGGCGAGCAATCCCTTCGCGTCCGACGGCGTCGACGGAATCGCCACCTTCACGCCGGGCGTGTGCGCGTAGTAGGCCTCGGGGGAGTCCTCGTGGAGCTCGGGCGCGTGGACGCCCCCGCCGTACGGCATGCGCACGGTGATCGGGAACTCCATCGCGCCTCGCGTGCGCCAGCGGTAGCGGCCGACGTGCGTGATCAGCTGGTCGAGCGAGGGGTAGGAGAACGCGTCGTACTGCATCTCGCACACGGGCCGGAAGCCGGCCATGCACAGGCCGACGGCGGTGCCCATGATCCCCGCTTCCGCGAGCGGGGTGTCGACGCAGCGGTCGGGGCCGAACCGGTCGAGCAGCCCTGCGGTCGCGCGAAAGACGCCGCCTGCTCGCCCGACGTCCTCCCCCATGACGAGGACGTCGCCGTCGCGCTCGAGCTCACCGTGCAGACACTCGTTGATCGCCTCGACGAGCGTCCGCTCAGCCATCGCGTTGCTCCAGCGCGCGAATCTCGGCGAGGTCGTCGGCGAACGAGGGCAGGCCTTCGGCGTACGCGTACTCGAATACCAGCGAGGGGTCCGGATCCGGCTCGGCCTCCGCAGCCCTGATGCCTTCTCGCATGCGCTCCTCGGCCTCGCCCCGGATGGACGCGGACATCTCGTCCGTCAGCAGGCCCGCCCGGCGCAGGTACCCCTCGTACCGACCGAGGCATTCGCGCCGTCGCTCCTCCTCGACGCGCTCCTGGTCGACGTATGCGCGCGGGTCGTCGGCGGTTGCGTGCGGGGCCGCTCGGTACGAGACCGCCTCGATGAAGCTGGGCCCGTCGCCGTCGCGCGCTCGCGCGACCGCGTCCCGGGTCGCCTCGTAGACGGCGAGGACGTCCAGGCCGTCGACTCGGACGCCCGGCATCCCGTAGCCGGCGGCCTTCGCCGCCAGCGACTCGGCGCGGGTCTGCTCCGTGACCGGCGTGGAGATCGCCCAATGGTTGTTGTTGCAGAAGAGGATCAGGGGAGCGCGCATCACGGCAGCGAAGTTCGCGCCTTCGTGGAACGCCCCCTCGGAGGTCGCGCCGTCGCCGAAGAAGACGAGCGCGCAGCTCCGCTCGCCGCGGAGTCGCTTGCCCCACGCGAGGCCGGCCGCGTGCGGAATCTGTGTCGCAATCGGGACGCAGATCGACGCCACGTTGAACTCGAGCGGGTTCCACCAGCCGGCCGGGTGGCCGCGCCACCAGGACAGAATCGTCGAGGCCGGCATCCCGCGGAGAAGCCCGACCGCCGACTCGCGGTAGCTCGGGAAGATCCAGTCTTCCGCCTCGAGCGCGTAGGCGGCGCCCGCCTGCATCGCCTCGTGGTTCCAGAAGATCGCGTAGGTGCCGATCCGCCCCTGCCGGTGGTAGACGAGCGAACGCTCGTCGTACGTCCGCAAGAGCACGATGCTGCGGTACAGCTCGATCAGATCGTGGTCGGTGAGGCCTTCGACTTCTCCGTCTTCGACGCCCTCGCCGTCCCCGATCACGCGGCGGAGGTCACCCTCCGCAGGGAGAACCTGCGCCATTGCAGGAGGAATCTACCTGACCGCCGTCCTTCCCTTTTTTGCGGGGATGGTGTATTTACGGGCGAGCAACGTGCGGCGCGTCGTATCACTCTTGATGGTTGCCGGCGGCGTCGCTCTGCTCGCGGTGGCCGCCTACGGCCGCGACGCCCGCACGTCGGTTCGCGAGGGCGGCACGTTCCGCATCGCGCAGTACCAGCCCATCACGAACCTCGATCCGGCGCTCGTCGATCCCGATTCAGTCGCCCTGCAGCTGCTCGATGCCACCTGCGCGCACCTCATGACTTATCCCGACCGGCAGCCGCCGCGGGGATACCGCCTGATCCCTGAGGTCGCGACCGGGTATCCGCGCGTCTCGCGGGACGGCCGCACGTACACATTCGTGCTCTCCCGCAGCTATCGGTTCAACACCAAGGCGCCCGTCCGCCCCAGCGCGTTCGCTTGGGCGATCACGCGGGCGCTCCGTTTGGCGGCGCTCGACCGCCAGGGCCTCACCCCTGCGCCGTTACTCCTGGACATTGTCGGTGCCGAAGAGGTTGCCGACGGGCGGGCTCAGAATGTCACCGGGATCACCGTGCGGGGGAACCGGCTCGTCATCCGGTTGCTGCGACGGGTTCCGGACTTCGCGGCGCGGATGACCGAGGTCTGCGCCGTGCCGCCCGGGCTGCCCCCTGATCTCGAGGGACGTCTGACGTTCGCGGCGGCCGGTCCCTACTACATCGCGAAACACGTGCGCGGGCGGACGATCGTTCTCCAGCGCAATCGCCAGTACCACGGGCCGCGGCCGCATCACGTGGAGAGAATTGTCGTGGACGAAGACGCCGCGTCGTACGACGACGTCCTGCAGCGCGTCCGGCGGGGGCTCGCCGATTATGGCTGGGCCCCGCCAGCGTACTTCCGTGACGGGCTGGTCAAGAGGTACGGCGTGAACAGGTCGCAGTTCTGGGTCAAGCCGGGATTCGACCTCATCCACTACGTCTTCAACAGCCGGAGCCCGCTGTTTCGGAACAATCCCGCGCTCAGAAGGGCGGTGAGCTTCGCGGTCAACCGCGCCGCGGTCCGGCATGCGCTCGTCGGGGGGGCCCTGAGGGCCCGGCTCACCGACAAGTACCTGCCGCCGGCCTTCCCGGGATTCGATAACGCCCGCATCTACCCGCTCAAGCGCCCCAACCTCAAGAGAGCGAGAGCGCTGGCGAAGGGACACAGGCGAAGCGGAAGGGCGGTCCTGTACACCCTCGATCGCCCGGTGCCGATCGCGGCGGCGCAGGTGATAGCGCGAAACCTGGCGCGGATCGGGCTCGACGTGACTGTCAAGCCCATCGACGGGGTGAGCTACTTCCCCCGCCTTGCCACCAACCGGGACGAGCCGTGGGACCTGGCGTTTGCGGCCTGGGCCCCAAGCTACTTCGATCCGCACGCCTACCTCAACGAACTCTTCGACGGGCGCTTCATCGGAGTTACCAACCTCGGGCGCTTCGACGTCCGCAAGTACAACCGCATGCTCAGACATGCGGCCGGGGGCCGGGGCAAGAGCCGCTACCAGGCCTACGGTGCCCTGGATGTGCGGCTTGCCAGAGATGCGGCGCCGTCGGTTGCGATCCAGTTCAACAACGTACTGACCCTCGTCTCGAGGCGGGTGGACAAACGTTGCATCGTTCTCCGGCCGTACTTCGACCTCGCCGCCGTCTGTCTCAAGCCGTAGCGCTACGGCGCCTGGACGGTGACCCAGACCGAGCCGTCGCCGTACGCAATGCCAGAGGGCGCGTTTCCGGTATGGATCGTCTTCGCGACATCGAGAGTGGTCGGATCGATGCGGGTGATCGTTCCGTCGCCGGTGTTCGCGACCCAGACGGCGCCGGCGCCGACCGCGATCGCCGACGGTGCATCCCCGACCTCAATCGCGCGCGTTGCGCGGGAATCCGGGTCGATTCGCGTCACGGTGTCGTCCGCACGGTTGGCGACCCAGACCGCACCCTCCCCGAAGGCGATCCCGCGCGGGTTCGGGCCGACCGATCGCGTATCGACGGCGCCCTCGTCGAACGTGCCCGGGTTGAACTGGTCGACCGTCGCTTCGCCGGAGTTCGCGACCCAGACGGCGCCGTGGCCGAACGCGATTCCGGCCGGCCCGCTGCCGGCGAACCCTCTGCCCACGACACGGATGGCCGCCGGATTGATCTTCGCCAGCGTCGACTCGCCGTAGACCGCCCACACGTAGCCGCCTCCAGCGGTGACGTTCCCGTCCGAGGACCGGGCGGCCACATTGATCGTCTTCGTGACCTGGTTGAACTGCGGGTCGACGCGCGAAAGCGTGCCCAGGAGCCCGTGCGCGACCCAGACGCCGCCCGGCCCGACGGCAAGCCCCGTCGGGGTCTGGTCGTCGATGTTGACGAGCGCGGGACTGGCTTCGCCTGTGGACTTGACGTGGCTGAGCGCCCGGTCTTCGAGCAGGCCGACCCAGACGCCACCGCGGCCGACCGCGATCGGCCCCGGCCTGCGTCCGACGAAGACCTGGCGCGTGATCTCGTTCGTCGCCGGGTCGATGACGCCGACGTTGTTCGGGTCGACGCCCGACAGCCCGCCGCCGCCTCCCCGTGACAGGAGTGCGACCACGGGCACGACGATCAGCACAGCTAGCACGCCGAGGCCAATCAGCAGCCAGGGGGAGAGGCGTCTCCGGCGGGGCGCGGCCGTCCCGGCGTCGACCTCGCGCCGCGGTAACGCAACGGCCTCGGGGAGGCCGGGCGCGGCCAGCCGATAGAGGCGCACGGGCCGGTCGAGGTCCTTCAGGCGCTGCTCGCCCAGGTCGCGGAAGACGACCGAGAGGTCCTCCTCCTCGTCCTCGAGGAGCGTCTGTGTCGCCTGGGAGACGAGTACCTGGCCGCCGTGCCCGGCGGCGCAGATCCGCGCGGCGCGGTGAACCGCCAGGCCCGTGTACCGGCCGTCGACAGGCGACGCCTGCCCGGTGTGTATCCCCATTCGCACCCGGACGGGTGCGCTGTCCGGCCAGGGGTACCGCGAGATCGCCCGCTGGGCCTCGACTGCGGCGAGCACCGCCTCCCGCGCGCTCGCGAAGGCGACGAAGAAGGCATCGCCCTGGGTGTCGATCTCGTGGCCGTCGTGCTCCGCGAACGCCTCCCGCAGCAGCCGCTGGTGTTCTCCGAGCACGGGGCCGTAGCCGTCGCGGAGCTGCTTCACGAGCTGCGTCGAGCCCTCGATGTCGGTGAAGAGGAACGTGACGGCTCCGCGCGGCAGGTCGGCCATGCCGGTAAGCGTGACACCTGAAGCACGCTTCGGCTAGGAGAGTTTGGAGCTTTCGGCGCAATCATGTATCAAGTTCAAGGAACATGCGGCGCCTCGCCCTCTCCGCGGCCATGATCGCAATCGGCATCTCGCTCGGAGCGACTGCTTACGCCATGCCGGGAGCCGGGTCGCGCGCTGGTGCCCAGCTCAAAGACGGCGGCACGTTCCGCATCGACCAGGTAGCTCCGATCGACTTCGTCGATCCGGCACTCGCATATGCGCTTTCCTCGTGGATGCTTCTCCATGCGACCTGCGCAAAGTTGATGAACTACCCGGACCAGCCGCCGCCGGCCGGGCGGCGCCCTGTTCCCGAAATTGCCGCTGGTTACCGCGTCACGCCGGACGGGAAGACGTACACGTTCACGCTTCGGCGAGGCTTCCGCTTCAACAACCGCGCGAGGCTAGATGCTCGGAGCTTCAAGCGTGGGATCGAGCGGCTGATGGACCCCAAGATGGAATCCCCGGCCGTCGACGCCGGCTACGTCCAGGACATCGTCGGCGCTGACGAGGTACTCGCCGGAAGGGCGTCGAGCCCGTCCGGCGTCGTCGCACGCGGGAACAGGCTCGTCATCCGGCTTGAGCGGCCCATCCCGGATTTCGCGGCTCGCCTCGCGATGCCCTTCTTCTGCGCCGTCCCACCGGGGCTGCCGGCTGACCCAGAGGGTGTCCGCGCGTACGCGAGCGCCGGGCCGTACTACGTCGCCGAATTCCGCCCCGGTCAGCGGGTGGTGCTGCGGCGAAACCCCTACTACGGCGGGAAGCGTCCGCACCACGTCCGCACCTTCGTGCTCGACAACACGCTCTCCTCACAGAGGGCAGTGGTCGAGCGGATCGAACGCGGCCAGGCGGACTGGGGCTGGACGGAGGCAACGTTGCTTCAAGGAGACGGGCCGGCGCTCGTGCGGAAGTACGGCCGGAACCGCGCTCGCCTCTTCGTCAAGCCGGCACCATTTCTCCGATACTTCGTGCTCAACAGCGAGCGCCCGCTCTTTCGAAGCGCGCGTCTGCGGCGCGCCGTCAGCTACGCCGTCAACCGGGTCGCACTTGCGCGCGAGCACGGCTACCAGGTGGTGCGCCCGAGCGATCAGTACCTGCCGATCGGGTTCCCGGGGTTCCGGGACGCGCACATCTACCCGCTGAAGGGGGACGTGAGGCAGGCGAAGGCGCTGGCCGGCCGCCGGTTCAAGGGGGCCAAGGCAGTCCTCTACACGGTCGACTTGCCGATCCCGCGCGCGCTGGCGCAGATCGTGAGGCGCAATCTGGCGAGGATCGGCCTACGCATCGAGATCGAGGCGTTCCCCATTAACGTGCTCCTCGCCAAGTTGGAAACCCCGGGCGAGCGCTTCGACATCGCCTGGGGGTTTGGTTGGGGCGCCGACTACGGCGATCCGTACGGGATCCTCAACATCCTCTTCCGCAATCCGGGAGGCGGCAAGGCGAACATCGCGCGCTTCAACTCGCCGAGGTACAACCGCCTCCTGAATCGGGCGTCCCGTCTCTCCGGCGCGAAGCGGTACCGAGCGTACGGAAATCTCGACGTCACCCTTGCCCGCAAGGCCGCCCCTCTGATCGCCTACGGGACGGACAACGTCTGGACGTTCGTCTCCAAGCGCGTCGGCTGCAAGATCCTCCGTCCCGAGCTCGACCTCGCGGCCGTCTGCCTCAAGCGGTAGGGGCAGGGGGCGATCCGGGACTCATAGCCCATTGTCTCGGTCGTCATGCTCGCGCTCGGACTGGCGCTCGGTGCAACGGCCTTTGCGTTGCCAAATCCTCAATCGACGGCGCAGGTCAAGGACGGCGGCACCTTCCGAATCGGACAGTGGGCGAGCATCCACTACGTCGATCCGGCCCTCGCCTACTCAACCGGCGAGTGGCCTCTGCTCCGACGCGACGTGCGCGAAGCTCATGAACTATCCGGACAAGCCGCTGCCTGCAGGACTACGGCCGGTCCCAGAGGTCGCTGCTAGCTACCGGGTCTCGGCGAGCGGGAGGAAATACACGTTTACGCTCCGTCGCGATTTTCAGTTCAACAACCGGGCGAAGTTGAACGCCCGCAGTTTCTCGCGCGCAATCGAGCGGCTGCTTGACCCGAAGATGAAGTCGCCGGCTGTCGACGCCGGCTTATCACGGACATCGTCGGCGCCGACGACGTCCTCGCTGGGCGGGCATCGTCCCCGTCGGGCGTTGTCGCGAACGGGAACCGGCTCGTCATCCGGCTCAAGCACCCGGTCCCGAGTTTCCCGGCACGTCTCGCGACGCCGTTCTTCTGCGCAGTTCCGCCCGGGCTCCCCGCCAATCCGGAAGGAGTCGGAGCGTACGCGAGCGCCGGGCCGTACTACTTCGCCGAGTTTCGTCCGGGTCAGCGAGTGGTGCTGCGGCGGAATCGCTACTACGGCGGGACCCGGCCGCAACACGTCGACGGTTTCGTCGTCGACAACACGCTGGCCTCGCCGGCGGCGATGGTCGACCGGATCGAGCGCGGCGGCGCGGACTGGGGCTTGATGGACGCCCGTGCCCGGCTGGAGCGCGGTCCCGCACTCGTGCGGAAGTACGGTGTCAACCGGTCCCGGGTCTTCATCCGCCCGTCGCAGGGGCTCCGCTTCTTCGTCCTCAACACCGACCGGCCGCTCTTCCGCGGAAACGCGCGCCTCCGGCGGGCCGTCAACTACGCGATCGACCGCGTCGCGCTTGCCGGCGAGCACGGATACCGCGCAGCACGCCCGACCGACCAGTACCTGCCGATTGGCTTTCCCGGGTCCGCAACGCGCACATCTATCCTCTGAAGGGCGACGTGAGGCGAGCGAAGGCGCTTGCTCGTGGCTGGCTGCGTGGAGGCAAGGCGGTCCTCTACACAGTCGATACGCCCTTTGGTATCTCGACGGCTCAGATCGTGCGTCGCAATCTGGCTCGGATTGGTCTCCGGGCCGATATCAAGGCGTTCCCGTTTCCGGTGCTGTTCGCCAAGCTGTTCGCTCCCGGCGAGCCATTCGACATTGCCGGGTTTTGTTGCGGATTACAGCGATCCGGAGCCGAGCTGGATCTCGCCGCCGTCTGTCTGAAGCAGTAGAGGCCCTACCCCGCGACGAGGTGCTGCGCGTACTTCGGCAGCGGGCCGAGGTGCAGCTCGTCCGCGAGCCAGTCGAGCATGTCGCTCACCGAGGATTGGCTAAACGTGTGCCCCGTGTCGTACGAGCGGA